>JACLAC010010075.1_pt1 | contig 24804 bp, 13 predicted proteins | sample 8027881 | NCBI WGS metagenome assembly JACLAC01 (sample SAMN15725517, study PRJNA655200) | protist metagenome | isolation source: fluorescence activated cell sorting (FACS) single amplified genomes of... | place: Spain: Blaines Bay Microbial Observatory, Mediterranean Sea | collected 2016-01-19 | reverse complement strand
CTTTTCTCGTCACGAGATCCCACCTCTTATTGGGCCTCCCCCGGCTCTGTAGAGAGCCCCGATGGTCCCAATCCATGCCCAACGGAGGGATCTCTCTCGTGACCCAGTTGGGTACCGGGTTGTGCCTGTGGGCTCATTCTAAAAGGGTGGCTTGTGGTCTTGATGGCGCCACGGGGTTCTCATCAGTTTTGCAAACAATGGGCCAATAACGAGTACAACGTAGAGAGCCCGCCAGACACCGCGCGTGCAGGGATGTAGCGCCCTTGGGTTTGTTGTTGTATCAGTGGTTGTATGGGGCCTTCTGTTTAATATTGTGCTTGCCTTTTATTTGTTTTTATTTATTTTTGTCTGCTTCTCTCCTCTCTTTTTTTGCCTTCGCTTTTTGTTTGATGTCAACTAAGCTACTTTCAATAACGAACAATTATTAACTCAAACACCGTTAAACTTCCCTATATAATCAGCCGCAGCCAAGCCGTCGGGCAAGTCTGGCAAGTCTGGCAAGTCTGGCAAGTCCAAGAAGAAGGGCAAGAAGGGCAAGAACTCGGGCAAGTCCAAGAAGTCGACGCCAGCGCCAACGCGCCAAGACGACGGCGCTGCCGAGCGTGCCGCTGCCAAGGCTGAAGCCGCCGTTGCCAAGCGCAAGGCCGAGTCTGCCAAGAAGAAGGAGAAGAAGGAGAAGAAGAAGATTGCCCGTGCCGCCGCCGCCTCGGCTGCCAAGAGCGAGGCCGCCGCAGCTGCCGCCGCGCAGGCTAAGAAGGACAAGAAGGCCGCCGCCAAGAAGTCGCAGCAGCAGCATCAGCAGCAGCAGGCCCACCACCACGACGAGGACGGCTGGGTCCAAGTCGATGCGCGCAAGCAAAGGTCCAATGACGATTCGTCCGGGCCTGCGCCTGCCAAGGGCAAGAAGAAGAGCAACAAGAAGGACAACTCGACCGCTGCGAGCGACCCGACTCAGTTTAAGGTGTCGATGGAGATAGCCACCAAGTACCACTCGACTGTCATTGGGCGGAAGGGCGCGCACCTGCACGCGCTGGAGGAGGGGACCGGAACCAAAATCCAAATGCCCAAGCGCGACAGCGGCGACACCTCGGTGACGATCACGGGCGAGGAGCTGGCTGTGCAACGATGCCAGCAGGCCATCCGCAACCTGGTCAAGCGCGGCTACAGCAAGATCACACACCCGGGCACGCAGAGCGGTTCGGTTATCGTGCCAGCCAACAAGCGGGCGGCCGTTATTGGCAAGAAGTGGGAGAACATCAACGCCATCCAGGCGGCCACCAATACGCGCGTCAACATGCCCGAGAGGGACTCAGGCAACAACCAGGCCATCATCGTCGGCAAGAAGGAGGACATTGCCGTTGCCCGCGAGGCGCTGCAGAACCTCATCGACCTTGGCTTCAGCGAGCTCACGCACCCCAACTACTCGCGAGCCTCGATCAAGTTCCCGGTTGAGTACATCAAGCACCTGATTGGGCCCAAGGGCCAGACGGTCAAGAGCATCTCGGGCAGCACCAACTGCCGCATCGATACTCGCGACCCCAGCGGCAATGTTATCGTCGTCGGCCCGGCCGACGGCGTGGCCCAGGCCCGCAAGGAGATTCAGGCCTTGCTCGAGAAGATTGTTGAACCGCAGCCCATCGCTGCGCCGCCTGCCGCCAGCGATGCCGACGTTAGCGCCATCAACAACGAGTTTGGCGTCGCCTCGGCCGCCGCTCCTGAGCAGCCGTGGGCCCAGGATGATCCCTGGCGTCCCGTCCAGGATGAGCCGCTCAACTGGTGATCAGTGTTTTCCTCTCTTTTTCGGAGTGACCCTTTTACCAAACTACATGTCGTGGGCGTTGTTGACGTGTTGCTGTGGTTTTGGTTGTCCTAACTAACCAGCCGCCGACATCCGTCGCTCACCACGAGCCGCGAGCGGGCCAAGCTCCCATCCATGTGGCCCGCCGCCCCATCAACATTTGCCTTTTCACCAACCAGTGCTCTTGCGCTGCGCTGGTTCCCCCGTTCCCTGCCCCGTCCCAGCGGCGCCTCTTTGTGTGCGTGCGCGTGCCTCGTCGGCTCTTGCTTTTCTTTGCCTCTGTATTGGTTTTTAAAAACTTCCGTCGGTGTGCGCCTCTTCAGTTCCCATGAGAGGGCCGCCTTGTACAGCCTGAAAGTGATTGCTTTTAATTCGAGCTATATTGGTATGTCATCCGGGTAAATGGAATTAATCTATTTCTCTACAAATTACTAAGTTTAGTAGGACAAGCAGAGGGTTGACGTTGCGTTCCATTTACATGCCTGACTTAGGGTGACTAAGGGAAGGCCGCCGTCACTGGCCCGTGAGGCGTGAGGCGTGAGGCGTGTGGCGTCTGATTCGGGGAAGGACGATGGCGATGGCGATCGCCGCCGTTTATCAGTCGGACAAGTACATTGCCGCTGACAAGGCCGCCCGTCGGATCCAGTCTTGGTGGCGCGGTAGCGTCAGGCGTCGCAGGTTTCCTCTTTGGGTCACGCGGCTTGAGAATAGCACTGATTGGTAAGGGAAGCTGCCTCGGCCTCTGTAGGTCGGTTTTGTGCTCTTGAGATCTGATCTTGAAGCGGCCTCAGCCTCAGAGGCTCAGCCTCAGCTGCTCAGCATCAGCCTCAGCATCAGCATCAGCATGTCGGTAGGGACGACGAGCCACGAGCCATGAGCCACGAGGTGACGAGGTGACGAGGTGACGACTGACGACTGACGACTGACGAGGCCATTCAAGGAGCCTTTCTATTAATCTCTGGCACTTATCGCAAATACCTACTGCACTGCCTCCGAGTCCCCCATATAACTTTGTCTCTACATTTCATGTCTGCTGTATGTGTGAGTTGACTGACAGGAAGATGCTGGTGTTTCGACCCCACTCCCGTACGCAGGATTGAGTGCGAGAACCGCCCCTGGGCCAACCTGTTGAACCGGCGCGAGGTCGGCTGTAAGGGCCACGATTTTGTCAAGCACCGGCCGAGGGTGCTTTTGCGCTTCTTTTGGAACGAGACTCTGGGCAAGCTGCGTGGCGTCGCGTACTTTGGCCACGACTGCGAGGGCCCTCCCGGAGGTGCGCACGGTGCAAGCATTGCGCTTGTCTTTGACGAGATTCTGGCATATCCGGCTTGGCGCTCCAACTACAACGCCTTCACCGTCAGTCTGACAGTCGACTTTCGCAATCTCACCCCATTGGGCTCGCTGGTCGCCTTCGAAGCCGGCATCGACCGCATCGAGGGTCGTAAGCTCTTTATCAAGGGCAAGATCACGAGCGGTGATCGCAAGATAGTCTATTCCGAGGGCCACGGGCTCTGGCTCAAGACGGACAAGATGAAGATCACCAAGGAGTACATTCTCAGCAAAATATGATTCTTCCTTCTTTTCCCTCCTTCTCCTATTCCTGAATCAGTGGGCCGACAGCTTGCTGCGGTAACCCTCCCGCCGGATCGTCGCGAATGCGATGGCACCCGTTATCAGCACCATTGCGGCCTCGCATCCCAGTGAGACGACACATCCGTCATCGATGGAGTTGAGCGTAGTAAGCATCGAGGCCAGCAAATGCACGGCCGCCACACCGATGATGCTCGGCGTCGATCGCCGCCTGTAGGCGTCAAACGCGGTGACCATCTGAAAAACATGGATGCACGAGAAGCAGAGGCAATTGAATGCTGCCGAGACGGGTCGGGGATCGCGATAGTCAGCAGAGCGAGATCTTTGTCTTCCCCCCATTTTTCGTTTTTTTTTAAATTATCAAAGACTTACCTGAAACAACGTAGGTTGACATTTGAGGGCAATGCGACGAGAACAGGGTGCCCGGTCCGAGTGTGCCCGACAAGATGCTTCCGTACATCAGAACGACGTGCGTGAGCCCGAACCCCAGTCCGGCAGCTAGGAAGGGGGAGGAGAAGATGTCAGGTGCTATGGAAAATTTAAAATGTCGGATAGAGTGGTCAGGTGCTTAGCCATCTAAAGAGTCAGAACTTAACCACCGATGCAAAGTCGACAAGCAGACCCGATTTATGCCAGGACAAGTTCTTCTCATTGGTTTGTTATCAAAACCAAGGCGAGAGAAAATCCAGGTCCGCTTTGCTTTGTAATTGCAAGTTCGCTGTGGTGTGACAACCGACGAGAAAGCAAAAGACAAAACTCACTCACATATAGAAGAGGTAATGTCCGACAACGGGAACACAACGGCATTGTTGCCAACAACGGAGAAGCTCTGCTCGGCCTTGCGGTAGAAGTCAAAGAAGCCATACCGAAACAGCTCCTGAATGAGGACGCCGAGAATAAGAAAGACCCACGTAGCAGACTGGAGGGGCGGGACAATGAACCAGAGAAGAGCGACAATGGTGACAGCCAGCAGCCAAGCGAAGGAGCTGGACACGAAGACGATCACCAGTTGGGCCTTGCGAGCCACGATTAGCAGGAAAACGACAATGGGAAAGCCAAAAGCGACCAAGGCGCAGCCGAAGAAGAGAGATAAACCCATCGTGCGCAACAGAGGCACTCGTTCTCAGCAGTGTCAGCACACGCCTTTAATAGACCTTACGACGATAAAATAGATGCACCAAATGATGACGACCGACCGTCCGTGCCAAGAGCTGAGCGGCTAAGCCGCGTCACTTATCACCGTCTACTGTAGCTTTGCTGTGAACGCGCTTTGTCTCATATTGGTAGAAGAGAAATGGCAGAAGCGCCAATGGCCTTATTGGCAGAAGCGAGGCATGAGGCTAGGCATGCTGTGTTATTCATGTCAAGTTTCAGTTTCAGTTCCAGGTTCAGCCAAACCTCCACCCTGTGTCGTTAGTTAGGTACCTACCGCGCTACCGTAATAATACCAATAAGGGCACTTCAAGGATCTAATATAACCGACTTTGCACTCAAGCACTAGCTCCGTTGCACTCAAGCACTAGCTCCGTGCCACTTCTGGAGGTGAGGCAAAGAGTCCTTTCAGGCTTTGACCTTGACCTTATCTTGCGAGCCTGTCAGACTCTGGAGGCCGCACCTGTCAATTCAATGCCTCAATGCGATGCGGATCATCATGTGCTTACTGTTTGTAGTGTAGCCAGCTGCCAGTGAGTGTTGCAATAAGAGCTCCGGCCGCCCCGTTCGGTTTTTAGCAATGACACTGCTCATGCATGGTTGAGGCCGCTCAGTCTCGTTCGTACCTATATTATAGGTTGAGCTTCCCTTCCCTTCCCTTCCCTTCCCTTCCCTTCCCTTCCCTTCCCTTCCCAGTGCCCGCGCTTCTGCATGTTGCGCGGTCGCTGGTGACCTACGACGAAAGAAAACAGTATGCCGGACTGACCTGCCCTGTGAGTCTGTGGCCGGGAGGGCTGTGCTCATGCTTATGGCTTAGATATATGGCTTATGGATGGACTAGCGACGACGTCCTGAAAATTTAAGCAGAAACGCGCGCAGACCGCAAGTAGGTAGCCTCACCGAACGAGTGAGTCGCCGCGGCGCCATGATCCGCCCCAGAGTCAAAGCTAAAGGCAGGTTGCGACCAGGCTCAAGCTTGCTGTCGAATAGCGGCACTGATGGTTCCGACTACGGTGGTACGAGCTCCGATCACAACTCAGACAGCGATGCTGCTCGGCCGTTGGTGCGGATGCGCCGCTCGACCTCAGCCAAGTCACTGCTGGTGCGGCTTCGGCGCCGGTTTGGCCACTGGCTTACCATTTGGGGCGTAACTGGTGTGTTGGTGATGCTGGGCGCTGTGATGGTCGTCGTGGCCTTTCTCTGGTTCATCTTTGGCACACCGCACCCGCTACACACCACCTTCTTACATGGCAGCGTGATGCTCACAGATGTGCTTGCCGAGATTGTTGTGCCATGTCTCTCGCATGTGCGGGTGACGCCCGTCATGGAGAGGCTGCCAACGCCCTCGCTGCGGCTTCAGCATTCGCCGCCCACATCGCCCGCGGCCACAATCTACTTTCGAACGCCCTGCGAGCACTCGCAACTAATGGCCGCCAGCGTGGACTTTCCCACCGAAGCGCTGTCGCGCTACTCGTCGTCGGTACCCGAAAACGAGCGTCTGCAGACGCTGGACCAGATGAAACTCTCTGCCAAGCACCAGCAGAAGCAGCTGACAGCCGGTTCTTCGGACAGTGGTGCACCGCAGCCGCCGCCCACACTGCTGCGCGGCTCGGTTGAGCTGACCACAACTGACGAGCTGCAGTCGGTCGACTTTGGTGTCGTCTTGCTGGGTCCCGATGGGAAGGCCTCGGCGACGGTGGCCGCTCTCTCTATCGACCGTAACAACTGGACTCGCAGCCCTTTCGAGGCAGCTGTGCCCTTGGGAACCAAGCGCTTGCGGTTGGAGCTGTGGATATGTCCGCGAACTCGCCAACCCCAGCATGGGCTTGATTCCTCGCGCTTCGTTCGCGGCCTCGAGCTGGCCACCTTTCTGGTTGAGCCACCGGCGGGCTCGCTGCGCTGCCGGATGCTATGTCGGCCAATCGTCAACTATGTGCAGCAAAACACAGTGGTGCTGCTGTGGGAGACTAACTGCAACGCGGACTTGCACCAGGTCTGGGTCGGGCCCTCGGCAGAGAAGCTGATGTTGCATCGCGAAGGCCCGGTCCGTTCTGTCCAGACTCACGCGAGCGGTTCCCACTTTGTGCACCACTACACGCTCGACGTGCCGGCCCAGGCGCGGGGCGCGCACAAGCGGCGTGCCACGCTCTTTTACCGAGTGCACAGTGGCGCAGCGAGCAGCGAGGTGCACGAGCTACGACTGCCCTGGCGCCACTGGTCGCCCAGTCAGCCCATCGAGTCGTCGATTGACGATCCCATCCTGCGCGTTGGCGTGTTGGGCGATTCGCAGAGCGGAGCCCTTCTTTTTAGGCACCACCTCTTTCATATGGCGCAGCGGCAGCCCGAGATGCTCATCCACCTGGGCGACATGGTCCAGGAGAGCGGCCGCATCAAGGAGTGGCGCACCTACTGGTCGGGCCCTCTCGAGGTCGACCGGTTGGGCTCGACTGTGCCCGTGCTCGTGGTGCGTGGCAATCACGACGGCTCTACCCCGCTTTCGCACGCATACTCGGCTCTGCCCAGCAACCGGCGCTACTACGCCACCACGGTGTTTCACACTCGCTTCATTGTGCTCGATGCCAACCTCGACCCGACAGGCGGTCCTGAAGACGAGCAAACGCGCTGGCTGCGCCGCGAGCTGCAGAGTCGCGAGTCGGCGAGCGCCCGTTTCCGCGTCGTTCTCGTCCATATACCGCCCTATGTCGAGTACTGGGACCCGAAAGCCTGGGCAAACGGTGAGAGCGACTGGGGCAAGGGCGTGCGCACGGTGTGGGCGCCCCTCTTCGAGCGGCTCGCCGTTGACCTAGTGATGTCGGGCCACTCGCACATCTTTCAGTTTGGGACTCGAGGTCAGGTGGCCTATTCCATCCTGGGTGGAGGAGGCGGCAAGCTCGACCGCACCCGAGTCGTAGACTGGGGCCTCTACGCCACGACGATTCTCGAGCACCACTACGCCATGCTCGTCTTCCGCCAAACGACGCTCACGCTCGAAACCTTCAACGACGCAGATCAGATGATCCACCGACACACCCTCGTTGGCCAGGCGGCGATTTTGAAAGGCAGGCACTGATCCCGATGACTGAATCAGTGGCCTCTGACACCACGGCCCGTCCGTCCGCCGTATAGCGGAGTCTAAGCCGATGATGCGCCCGAGGCGATTGGCCAATGCGGTGATGCATTGCAGATGATGCAGCAGCAGCAGCAGCGGGTCTAGTCTAGTCAATCTTAGCGGACTCGCCGGATCACGATCACGATCGGCCCCGCGAGGGCGAGAGGTGTGAACAAAAGAACATGTGTGCTAGCTAGGGGTACACGCATCGGTTACGGACCATGACCATGACCAGTGAAGCTGAAGGTGAAACTGAAATGGAATGCAAAATTTGCACCAAAAAGAAAAAAAGAAAAAAAAAGCCCTACTGTCTGTAGTATTCAATTTATTTGCCCCAGCCACCTCGAGAGGTGCACCTGTACCTGACCAAGAAGACCAAACAGTTATAAAGCGCGTACTGGGGTAGATAGACAGACGCGGGGCCTGAGGGTACGTAATCGGAGTTGGTGACCATGAATCAATCGACGGAAGACGAGCTCATTGAGCTGATAGAGCAGTTTACACACCTCAACTCTGGCCTGGCACGAGGCAAGGACACCATCGGCTCGGCCAAGGACACCAAGGCCTTTCGCTCTCAGATGGGTGAGACGATGCACAAGATGACGCAGCTGGCTAAGCGCATCAGCGCGCTCTTTACCAAGGCGCAGAAGTCTCATCAGAGCAGTCGGATCGTGCGAAAGTTGTGGAGCCAGTTCAGCAAGCAGGCCGAGCAGCACAAGCGCGTGTCCAAGGCCATCGCTGCTAAGCAACGCCAGGTTCTCGTCGCCGTGTCCGCCAGCCAAAAGGGTACGTTACAGCCTCTCTTGTCTTGTCTTGTCTTGTCTTTGTCTTGTCTTCGCCTCTATCTTTTGTCTTTTGTCTAGAGAGGTTGGTCTCGGGTCTTGCGTCTTGGCTTGAGTGAAGTGTCAGAGTGATCATCACCGTTGGTATAATAGACCCATCTCTACTCGTCCAACAAGAATGGACAAGACGCCATTAGAAAGAACGCAATCAGTAGTATCTAGCACACGCGTTGGCTGGTTCACTGACAGTGTCTTGGTGGGTGTAATTGTCCGATTTTGTCGTAGATTTTGTTAGTTCACTCTCACCCTCACCCTTTCTGACTGAGCCTGCAGGCCCTTTCTATCGACACCTGCCTCCGACTAGAACTGATCGGGCTCATATTGGGGACCTCCGATGCACTTTCTTGTGCTGCTGTTCCCTGCATGTGATGTTAATGGTCTTGACATCTTTTTTTCTTTTTTGTCTCGGATCGGTCCTATGACTGACGCGATCGATCGCCCGCTTGCTCTTCTTTTCTGCCCCAACCCCCAACCCCCTCAACAGATGACTCCCCGATGGACATGGCCTCGCAGGACGAAGTATTTGTCGAGCTCAACGACCAGACGGTCGAGACGGTAGCCGAGATTGAGGAGAGACAGGCGCAGATCCTTGATATTAGCAAGGAGGTTGAGCAAGTGGCCGAGATTTTCCAAGACCTCTCGGTCCTCGTGGACGAGCAGCAGGAGCACCTCGACATTGTTGAGAACTCCGTCATCGATGCACGCGACAAGACGGACCTGGGCAAAGCGGACTTGGTCAAGGCGCAGGAGTACCAGGCACAAGCACGGAAGAGGCAGTGCTGCATTGTCATGATCCTTATGGTTGTCGTCACAGTCATTGTCCTGAGCATCACGCAGTCGTAGCTGCTTTTAATATAAACGAATTGTCACAAACACACAAACACACACACACAACACACACACACACACACACACGCAAACAAAGCTAAGTCGACACTCGAAACCAGGTTTTTATACACGCATCAATCAGATGACATCATCGTCCTCCATCTTGCTCTCAACAATGGCACTGGCGGCGTCCGAGGCCACCTCCTTCTTGGCGGCAGCGGCGCCACCCATGGTCTGGTACTTGGTGTGGGCCGCCTTAAGCAGGTAGATACCAATCATCACGTTGATGCCCCAGAACAGCATCGCGAAGAGGACGAGGATGGAGACAGGTCCCGAGTCCTTGGCCAGCGCGCTGATCATGATAAAGAGGCCAGCCCCAGCCGTGGCAGGGATGCCCATAGCCATGACGATGGAGAAACCAATATGGCAAAAGAAGTTGATAAACCCAAAGACAAGCGTCTTGCTCGAGCGGTCACGGAAACCGTAGTAGAAGGAGCGGTACCAAAGTTTCCAGGAGCCAAAGAGGCCAAACGCCAGGTAGAGCGTGGCCCAAAAGGCCTGCGTGTCGCCGACGCTTGTCTCGCTGTCGAACCAGAGGGCCAAGATGCAGATCCAATTCCAGAAGAGGCAGATCCAGGTCATGATGACGAGCACATAGAATTTGCGCACGAGGGACTGATCGTCGACGGGGATCTCCTCCCCGATGTTGTGGTAGGCAACGGCGTAGCAGGCAAAGGGCCAGTTGTTGTTGGCCCCCTCCTTGGTGCGGTACTCGCGCATGCGCTTCTCGAGCGCGTACTCGCGCTCCAGCAGCTTCGCCTCGCGCTGCTCGAGGTTGGCCTCGCGCCACGAAACGTCTTCATCGTCATTGGAAGCGTGCTTCTTGGACTTCTTCTTGTCCTTCTTGGACTTCTTCTTCTTCTTGCTGCCGCTGCCGCTGCTGCTGCTCGAGGACTTACCGTTGGACGCATCCGGCTGCACAGCGTCGGCTGGCTCATCGACGGCGTCGTAGGCCGAGCCGTACGAGGGCGCCGACGAGTTGTCAAACGGGTTGTACACCTCAAGGTCGTCGCCAGCAGCGGCCGCGTTCAGCACATCGGGGTCCTGTCGGCAACCGGAATGGGAAATTGCCGGGCAAAAGGGCATCACGATGGTCAGTACGTACGTATACACGTAGGTGCGCTGTTGGTGGTTCTCTCTCCAATATGGGTCTGTGTCTGTGAGATCGTAGAAGTAGAAGTGGCCCTCTCCGGTCCAGACTGAGGACGGTCAACTAAATAAATGAAATATAATTAATAATATGGCAATCACAAAGCACAGTGCCTAGGCTTTATTCTAAGCCTGGTTAAGGCCCAGTAGCTCGACTGGCGTAGAAGCCGTAGGGTCTAACTGTGAAAGCAAATCATTAGGGTTAGAGACCCAAGTCACCATGCACCAATAATGTAAGGAGCAGGTTAAAAGACAAGGGGAGAAGGACAAGGAGAAGGAGAAGGACAAGGGCCCATCAGACAAGGGACATCACAATCAGATTACGTAGCACTCTGAAAGCAAATCATTAGGAAGAGACCATCGACCAAGGTCTGCTCTACCTGGCCGCTGTAACAAGGACAAGGACACAAGGGTCCATCAGAGTCCAGACAGGGACATGAGAATGACAATCACATCACATCACATCACATCACATCACGTGGCCTACGGCCAGTACTCTTTCCATCTCCCAATCCCAATCCCAGTGCCACCCTTATGTAATAGCTAGCTAGCTAGCTAGATAGATATATAGATAGATAGAGAGATAGATAGATATACAGTATCTCTCTTGATTCTTGGCTCTCTCCCGTCTCTCATGACCAATCAGATACGTATCACGTACTAGGAGGAACCATTTGCCATCGCCACAACTCAGCTATGGGCTTGTTCGACGCCTCTTCGAAAGGCCTTTCAACAAAGGGCACATCAGTTATTCGTCGGCATCTGTAGTGCTCGTGAGAGTGGATCAAAGTAGAAATAGACAGCTAGGTTGCTCATCGAAAGACAAAAGACTCAGACACAAAGACAGAGACAGAGACAGAGACCGAGACAGAGACCGAGACAGAGACAGAGACAGAGACAGAGACAGAGACAGAGACAGAGACAGAACGACGAGCGAGCGTGAAAGAGGAGAAGCAGAGGTAAGCGAACTCACAGCGAAAGGGTTGTTGTCGTCCGCCATCCTATCCTGTTTGTTTATTATTGTTGAATTCAATAGGTAATCTAATCCGATCCTAATCATCGATTTTTAATTTTTAAATTAATTTTTAATTCGTGTCGGCAATTAGATGCAATTAAGACATTCCTGACTGGCGAATTATCCAGCTCAGCTGTCATAAATTATGCGAAATAGAGATTTAGAGACTGTAGTTGCATATAGTTGCAGTTGCAGTTGCAGTTGGCGGGACCCCCTTGCGGGACCCCCTAAGAACTCGTCACTTTTTCACCATCTCCCACCGTACTCAGTTGACAACAAGTAATACCAAAATTACCGCCTTCAAACTGTCTACCTGAATATCTTATTGGATTTGCAATGGCTTCTCTACACCGTCCGTTATTTGCATTTATGTGTGCTAATTTGGAAGGCCTAAAAACGCACTTTTGACTTCAAACATTTATGACCCTCGGGCCCACCTAGCCGACCTCCCCAAATGGACGGCTTCGAAAAAACTTTTTGTCAGCTTTCCAATGGTGTGCTGGTCTTTGAATGATGGCGTCTTTACATTACTTGCACACGATCCGACAGAAGACCACAACTTACTTGAAAATTAATTGGACAAATCCATGCCTGTCTGATGTTACAGTGATGTACTTACTTACAGAGGCGCTTTCCACATCTACTCCGAAATCAACTTTACACACAGCCTTGGACAAATAGCGCGCTTGACGCAGCTCATCCCTCGGTTACAATTAATTTAATTGTATAAAGGTTTTATTTTACATTTTCAGGTACATTCTAACTTAGAAGTTAGAAGTTAGAAGTTCGTGGACAAATGCAGGGTAAGTTTTTAGGAGCTATTTCTGCACGCGATCAGAGCAAACGAAGAGGAACTGGTGACTATCTAACCACCAAACAACATCGGTACTAATATATACATACTTTTAACATAGGTTGGTGGGGTGTTGGTGCTGTGTTGTAGACGTTGTGGGGGGCTACGTTTGAGTGGCCTAAGTACCAGGACCTCCGGTGGCCAAGTAACTTTGATGTGCCATCACTGCCCAGTGCCATGTGGAGATATCATCGAAGATTGTAGCCAAATCATGCTAGAGAAGGGCATAAAGGGCGTTCATGAGACTTGTGCTTGTAGTGGCAATAGGTCTGGAAGGCAGAGGAGAAGAACGAGGCGGCGCTGGAGGCATGGAGCCTGGAACCGGAAGTGATGGCTGGGCCTGGCCGTCAACTGATCAGATCGAGTCGGGGTCACCGTCACCGCCGGGGTGACGGGGTCGGGGTCGGGGTCGGGGTCGCGCCGGGCGTTGGTGTTTGGGCCTTTAGGAGTTTAGGCTGGCGTTAATAGCCTCGTTATCACTGCTTGTTCATCGGTAGGTCGGTCGGTCGTCGGTCGGTCGCGCCAATGACCGACCCGACAGACGGTCGCTATGAGTCTATGAGTCTGAGTATGACTGTCCGTCCATCCGTGTCGTATGACGGCCGCTCTGACCTGATGCGGCCCATTCCGACGGCACGGTGGCACCGTCTGCTGCATAGCAAGGCTCAATGCACCGATGCAGCTGCAGCATGATGGCCCTGGAGCTTGTTGCCAGCGCGGGGCCAGCGAGTCGGCGCGAATCATTCGCACCGAGCCACCGGCATGGCGCCGTAACATGATCCGCGTTGTACGCACCAATATGCCAACGTTGTTTGATCAAGCGCGTTCATTTGGTGGGCACGAGGTCAGTTGTTTGCTCGGAGAGAGAGAGAGAGAGAGAGAGAGAGAGAGAGTCCCCACTAACCTGAAGAGAATGCGTTGCCCACAAACCCTGCAGCGCTGCTTTCAGTTTGGTACAAAACAAAATTGCTGATTATATTATACTACATACGAGTTGTGTCCTCTATTGAGAGAGTTCAAGTGGCTCCTCCTGGACGGCATTGACGCGGGCCCACGCCTCCATGGCCCTTGCCTTGAGCTGGGCCGACTGCGCGGGGCCCGTTTGCTCGACAAAGCTTCGGAAATGACCGTTTGGTTTTTGAAGTAGCGCGTGGGGCGAGTCGTACTCGACGACTCGACCCTGGTCGAGAACAAGGACGCGGTCGAGATCGATGACTGAGTGCAGGCGGTGGGCAATGACGATGCATGTTCGGTCCTTGAATTCGGAATGGATTGTGCGCTGGATCTGCTCGTCCGACTCCTGGTCAATTGAAGCGGTGGCCTCGTCCATGACGAGCAGCTTCGTGTTTTGCAGAAGGGCCCTGGCGAAGCTGACCAACGAGCGCTGACCAACGCTGAGATTGGAACCGCGCGACTCGACGGGTCCCTCGAGCTGCAGCGGTTGCTGCCTCACAAATTCGGCCAGGTGCACGCGCTCGAGCGCTTGCCAGAGTTGGTCGTCGGAGTATTGTCCAAAGGGGTCGAGATTGCTGCGGATAGTTCCGCTGAAGAGAAACGCCTCCTGAGGGATGAGCGAGATGCTGCGCCGCAGGTCGCCCAGGCCTAGCTGGAAGATGTCGATCCCATCGACAGAGAGACGCGAGACGGGCCTATCTGGCTCGACAAAGCGGAAGAGCGCGTTGATAAGTGACGACTTGCCGCTCCCCGTCCGGCCCACAAGCCCGACCTTCTGCCTTGGCTCGATGACTACACTAATGTCGTGCAGGACGGGGTCCAGGTCGATGCGGTAGCGCATGGTCAGGTCGTTAATCTCGATCTTGCCTGCTTGAGGCCACTCATCCACAAGCGGGGTCGCCGTCTGTGGCGTCTCGAGCGCAGCCTCAGGCTCTAGGATCGCGTACTCCTGCAGCCGCTCGACAGAACTGAACTTGGCCTCGAGTGCGGTCAGCTGACGCGACAGAGAGATGAAAGTGTCGCTGATGCGGCCGCTGACCATGATCAGCAGCCCAATCGTACCCGGCGTCAGTTCGTCCGAGAGAGCTATGGCGCACAGAGCGGCGGCCAGTGTAATCATATTGCCCATGAACGAGAGGCGGGTGCCCAGCCAACGGGACGCTGCGCTGGACATGCGGTAGCACTTGTTGGCGGCTGTGATATGCACGTTGCTCTCCGTCTCAATCACTCGGTGTCTACGGTAGGCACGAATCGTCTTCAACCCGCCCAGTGTTTCGCTGTAGAGCGCGTAGATGGGCGAGGCGCTGGCCGAATGAATTCTCTCAATCTGGCGGCCCGTTGCTCTGTACAGTTTGGCCACATTGATGTACAATTTTGCGGCCACCGCCAGCGGTATGACGCACCAGGGCACGACGTAGCAAATGAGCGCCAGTGTCCAGGCCGCTTCGAGCACAAGTCGAAAGGCATCACTCATCTGGTTGCTCACCTCGTGGTCGACGCGACCCATGTCGCTGGAGAAGCGGTTAATTATGCGGCCGGTGGGCGTCTTGAAGAAGAAGCTCATTGGCGAGCGCAGCACGGCGGCCAGAACCTGGTTGTGAATCTGCTTCGCAACCTCGAGCGAGTGCTTGGCCCAGGTCATCTGCCGAACGTAGGCTGAGGCGGCGCGAGCGACGCAGAAAAGGCAGTAGAATCCCGCAAAGTATGGGATGGCGCCCTCTGCGTCGGTAGTCTTGGCGTTGAAGTCGACCCATTTGCCCAACCATATCGAGATCCAGTACTCGAGACCCGTAAGAGTGAGGGATGAGACGATCACGACGAAAAGCACGGCCCGGCTAAACTGCGATATGTACCAGCGGAGGACGGCCATGCTGACGGTTCCCGTCTCCACGTGTTCGTCTTCAACGAGCGAGCCAGGATCCTCGCGCTCGGGCATGGCCATGATCTTTTGAATCGCTTGCTGCTTTTCCTCGCTTGAGACTGACTTGCAGTCGAAGTCGGACATGCAAATCTGTGAGCGGCTGGCGCCTGAACCGCCGCTGCCGCTGCGCGCTGACGTCGAAGTGTCTGACTTGCAGTCGGACATGAGTCTTCCAAGGATGGGAGCCACGCCAGGAAGCTGTAATTCGAAGTCGGCCGTCATCACGTCGTCCGCTGTTGCTGTTGCTGTCGCTGTTGCTGTTGCTGCTGGCGTTTGTGGAGGCACTGGGCCGGCGTTCGCCTCAAACTCTGACTTGTAGGCAGGTGCATCGTCGAAAGCAGCTGCTTTTGCCTTGGCTTCGGCCTCGGCTGATATTAAGGCTGCGAAATCAAAGGCCGAGTGCACGAGCTCGTCGTAGGTGCCTCGCTGCTGGATGGTCCCGTCCTGCATGACCAGCACGCGGTCGACTTTGGGCAGGTACTGCAGCGCGTGTGTCACCAACAGGCGCGTTCTCCCGCGCATCAGACCGCAGATGCACTGGTCGAAAAGGTGCTGACCGACGTGCGAGTCCACGGCTGAAAGCGGATCGTCGAGCAGCACGCAATCTGAGCGCGAGTAGGCCGCGCGGGCCAGCGCGATGCGCTGCTTCTGCCCGCCGCTGACATTGATGCCGCGTTCGCCAATAACTGTGGCGTCACCCTGCGGCAGGATTTCCAGGTCGGGCAGGAGGGCGCACGCCTGCAGAACGGCATCGTAGCGTCCCTGCTCGAACTGAGCGCCGAAAACGATGTTGTCGCGCACCGACGCGTTGCGAATCCAGGCGCTCTGCGCGGCAAATGCAACGGAGCCGCGCAGGTAGGAGCGGCCTCCGAGCTGACGCATCTCGCCCAAGAGTGCCTCGCAGAGGGATGACTTGCCCTGCCCCACGCGACCCACGACGGCGACCAACTTGCCGCGGCCCACCGAAAAGGACAAGTTATGCAGCTTGAAGGCCTCCGTGTCCATGCCGTTTTTGTCTTCCTTGTTGTCGTCGTCATGGTCGATGCTAACTTGCTCCAAAGGTGCATACGGACCTTTCGATTCCGGCGGTGATGCAGCAGCCGCAATGTTAGCCAATGACGCCGCGTCGATAACCATATCGGGCTCGAGGTGCTCAAAGCTAGCATCAACCATGCCCATGACGGTGCCGTCATCCTGGTTGCCGTCCGCGGCCGCCGGTGCATCGCGACTATCGCGCCTGGCGCTGACCTCATCGCGGCGCATGAACATCTCCAGGCGCTTCAGCGATATGCTGGCCTCGCTCAGGCGGGCTGCCAAGATTGGAACCTCGATGAGCGGTGTAGTCAACGTGCCCAGTACCATGAGGCCAGGGAACACAACTTCCGCTGTCAACAGCGATCCGGATGCGACAAAGGTGACAAACGCAACCATGGCCATTGTGCCCGTCGCGGTCAGCAAAATGAAGATGAGGATGGCCAGCAAACGGACAAAGTCCTGCAGACCAGCAACCTCGCGCTGGCGATTCTCCATCACCCGGTCCGTCATGCGTTGCTCCCACACGAAGGCCTTGACCGTGAGGATTCCGCTCGAGAGAATCTCGTTGAGCTGCTTGATGCGCTCATCCTTGTGTTGCATAATGCCGGTCCACATCTTGTCGAAACGCAGCAGGATGTATGCGTTGGCCGGACCGATGCACAAGATGAAGGTCATAGGTGTGAAAGCGGCCCATCCCATGAGCTGGTACAGCATCGCCAGTGCCAATGACAGGTGCAGGGGAAATGTCACAATCTGTGACAGTGTGAAGACGACGTGGCTGATCTTTGATGTGTCGACGCCGAGCATATTTGAGGCGTTGCCATCGGCGACCGAGTGCAACTTCAGGCTCTTGCGGTACACGAGCGCCGACAGCGCCGTCTTGATGCGGCCGCAATACTCCTTCTCGCGGAAGCTGATATTCGCGTAACAAAAATTACGCAGGAGGTCAACGCCAAAGATTAGGCCTGCCCATGTTAGGCCGCTGAGCATGTCGGTCTGGCCCTTGCCGCAGTGATGGATCAGCTGCATCAGTAGGTACGGCTGCAGCATGCGTAGCAGTATGTTGATAACGACGGGCATGCTGGCGATCAAGACGCCGCGGCCAAAGAGTGACCACAGCGAGCGGGCCAAAGTGGCGCCCTGGCCCGCCGTCTTCGGCTCGAGGGCGAGCTGGCGCTGCCAAGCAACCCAAGCGCGCTCACCTAATGACTTGGAATCGTCGCCCTTGGGTAGCTCGGGCAGCTCCTGTGTCGTAATGGGGTGATCCTGGCCCAGACGCAGGTAGGGCGTGACCCAACCGAAGGTCAGGATCTGGAACCACGAAATCACTGGCGCGATGTTAGTGGATTGAGCTGTGCTGTTTTCGTCCAGCTCACTAGCCTCCTTTTTCTTCTTCTTCACAATTTCAGGCGGCGGGCTTCCCGGCGTCGGCGCGTCTTCGTCCTCGTCGTCGTCCTCGCCACAGTCAGCCGATTGGTCTTCATCTGCACCAGCTGCGGCGTCGAGTGCCGCCTCGGCCTCTTCTTTGAGCAGTTTGTAGCTCATCTTATCTCCTTTTGCCCCGGAGGTGGGATGGGGTCTGCAGCGATGGAGAGAGGGCAAGTTAGGGTTTAGGTCAGTGCCTGACGTCAGCATGTGGTCAGCAGCTGTTTCGAACCTAGTCACGCCGAATCCGATCGGACAGGCCACCACCTAGGTAGTCAACTGTCGAGGTCTTTCGTCAGGTCAAACGAGCATTAAAAGCCTAGCACAACCCCCCATAAATGACTATTTGACATGTTAATTGACTTACTGTTAGTCGTTACTTTTAAGCGAACTCGGTTGGTTTGGAATCAGTTATGGGAAATGGTCGTTCAAGAAGGTCATTTGAATATGCAAGCAGCAAACCTTGCAAGCGAAAGTAAGTTGAAAGTGGTGTCCAACTCGTTGATACTAAAGAGCCCGTATCATCCCCTCTTAAGCTATGTTCCGCTTGAACACCCGATGAAATGATTGGCAATACTATTTAAGATGCCCAGCAAGTGGAATCAGATCGTAAGCCGCCTTATAGACGGAGGGAGATGCATTTAAAGAGGGGCCATCTGTCCTGCTTGAGTCTGCTTGAGCCTTGACCATTCTGAGGAACTTTCGACGAAACTGCGCGTGGTAGCCGGTGGCTCTAGTGGCAGCATGGCAGTGGCAAATTAGCAAAACCATAATTATTTATTTTTTGAACAGTTGACTACTGTAAGTAACTATAACTCCACCCGTGGACCCCCAAACAAGCAGGAAAACGACCACATAAGAGCATCATACTCACGTATGCGAGTTGAACTATAGTTGTTCAGGTCCTGTTGGGATGTTTATAGGGTGTAATATGCGACAGAACTCGGTCGGACTGAACTTTGAAGTTTGAAGCGGTCGCGGTCGAGGGACTTGAGGCCCCACCGGCCACCGCCCCAAGACTCAAGACACAAATAGCCAAATCCCAACTAAGTTACTTGAAAATTGTTCGCTAGTTACTCAGCTTCGTGCTCTTTAACGCAAAGTTTAGGTCATACCAATATTATACTCCTGGACATGAGAAACTTTGCCCTGGTTTGCCTGGTGGATGTCCTCGCTTGCGCTGGGAAGCTGCACACGCCAGGATCTACGATTCTACGACGGACACTTATGTTCGTATGCGGCGCAACTATGTAGTATGCGCACACCCGTCGTTCACGTGCCATCGTTTCGAGACGTATTCTGTACTCGAACGACAGTTACCGACCGTCAACTTGACGCAAGACGCAACCGCAGCAGCAACGATCGAATCAAGGAGCCGGCCTTCAACCTGCCGAGACGGCCGAAACAACGCTGACATAGTGCACGTTGATTGTCAGCTTTCGGCCTGGTTTCGCGCAGGCTGACCGCTAAAATGCTGGCGTGGCTGGCCTGCGTCTTTGTGGTCCGCCCTGAGCGAGTTCATTTTGCAACAGGAGGCGCGAAAATAGGTGATCTTGCGATGCACAAAGCTGCGCAGCTCAAGTGATTGCGCTCGTGGAGACAACCCGAAGCGTGCTCTCAACCGCAAAGTGGTCCGACAGGTGCAGGTAGGGCGAGTCGTCGTTGGTGTCAAAGTGGTTGACGGCGCTACGTACGTGGCACAGTTCAAACTCGTTAGCCAACTTCTTCTCCGCCCCGGAGTCGTGGACCCTCTGCGGAGGCCGTTGGGGCGGGGCCATCCAGGTGCCGTCAACCGACACTGGCACCAGGATCGATTTCCGCGACGAGCAGAGCCTCTTCGGGTGCAGGGCCGGGAAGATAGTTGTGGCCCGCTCCTCGCCGGAGTCGATGTCGTAGTAGATCTTGAGTGTACCCGGCCGGTACACAGGCTGGGGCCCAGCCGCCGCCTTCTCGTCGAGAAGGAGGTCAGTGACGCAGCCTGCGGGGCAGGCCGCCTCGAGAACCTGATGAAAATCAGTATACATGCGACAAAGGGGAGGCGGCGGTTGCTCAGGATGCAAATGGTGCATATCCAGCTCCCGTTCCTGCTCTCTTAGCCGCTCGAACGTCTCAGCCGCATTGTAGGCGGGCACGTTACTGTCTCCACACAAAAGGATAGGCCACCAGGGCTCGTGAGCGGTCTTGCGATGCACAAAGCTGCGCAGCTCAAGTGATTGCGCTCGGATTTCCCCTTGATTAGTTAGATGGAAACCCATTTAAGGGGACGCAAAAAAAAGGTTAGTCGAGGCAAGTTTACACGAACGGTTTTGCTTCCGTAGACAATTAATATATAATTAAAGAAAAGTTACCAAAAGCTTGGCCGTCGTGCAGCGAGTAGGGTGACTGGACATGATAGTTGAAGACGTGCACGCAGAAATCTTTCCGCAGCATCAACTTCACATACTGGACACCCTTGGCGCCCCAATGGTCGGAATAGCAGCCAGCCTTCCAGGGTCGGAAGTCCTTCTCCACTATTGGAAAGCTGCTGGCCACAACAAGCCCCGAGTCGGACACCTTGCGGCCCAAAAAGTTTGGGCTATCAGTCGGGGCAAAGTACTTGAGGCCCGCATCAAAGCACAATCGCTTCATCAGCTGCTGGCGTGAAGACAGTGTCCCGTTCATCTCTTGAAGACAGATGATATCGTACTCGGGCAGATACTGTCAAATCAGAGAAGATAACGGTTAGTCAGGTATAGTGACGCCTCCAACAAAATCGCTCAAAGCAACTCAAGAGATACAGCGCAGGTGTTAATGATAGATCATAAATCCAATGAATCGAACAGTTGAATTTGTTGATTCCTTTCCCCATTATAGCCTATGATGTGGGCTACATATCCATATTGTCTTTAGTATGGCGCGAATGGTTAAGTTTCCGGGGGTAGGGTGTAAACTTTGATGGGGAACAAAAAGTACAAACATGAAATAATAGTAGTAACTGGGAGACGAGGGTTGAACTAAACAAATATGGCATTATTCACCTTCGCAAAACGCTTCAACCTCTCCAACTTGAAATCGCCCTTGAAAGCGCTGATGGGCTCCATTCTGAGAAAAATGTTGTACTGGAGCAACTTAATGTCATTGGCATTGTCATTGGCATTTCCAATGACAAAATCACAGTTGCCTTTCTCCTCCTGGTCGCGCTTCTTTTTGGGCTTTTGCCCGTACTGAGACGACGTAGAGTCAGGGAAGCGGCGCATGAGCTCAACAGCAGCCTCATCCTCAGTCGCCATGGCAGGTGAGACACGGGCAAAGACCTTATTCCAGAGCTTGGCAGTGGTCATGAAGAGAACAGCAGCAGTCAACACCAGCAACACCAACAGCCAGAGCCAGTCCAGAAGCAACGCCATCGCTTGGTTTAGAAACAAGGCCATCGCTTGGTTTCTTCCCGGTGCGTCAGTCCGCTGAGGCCCGAGGTTCCACCCAGGCTCGGCCGGAGGCTCCGCTGGTGGTCAGGGACTCAACAAACTTGAATAAAATGAGGAAAGTGCATCAGTGACTACGAGGATACAAGTCGACCATTAACCAGCCTTATGAATGGGTACGGAGATGGAAGTGCTGATGGAGTGAGTCGGATTGCGATGGGTGTACAAATACCATCATGATGACGATGACGATGATGATTGGTGATTGATCTTGATCTTATCTTATCTTATCGAGACATCGACCGACGCACAGGGCCACAGGCGCTCATCTGTAGTTCCAATTGAACTTACCAATACTAGCTACTAGGCCTACTATAGACAGCTATAGAATAACGAATTCTGAGGTCATCGTATAGGATGGTAGGCAACCAGTCTGGCCAGCTGCGCCAGCCCTCTGACGGTCTGACCCTCTCTCTCCCTCAGCTCAAAAGGCTGATTCAAGTACCTAAGTTCACGCCCGGGCCCCTTTACAGACGGATACAGCCACCGGTCCCACAGGCCGGGACGCCAAATCCTTCACCAATAGAAATAGCGTGTTCTTGTATATAGCATTGGGCGGCGACCTGTCTGTGGAGCCTCAGGAAAGGTTGATATTATGTATATCATAGGTATCTTAATAATCTTATTCTTATTCTTATTCTCATTCTCATTCTCATTCTTATTCTTATTCTTATTCTTATTCTTATTCTCATTCTTATTCTTATTCTTATTCTTATTCTTATTTTATTGTACCAAGTACCGGTATTGCGTCCTGATCCCCCTTTCCCTCAGACCGATTCGGGAATGTGACTAAACGACGGTTTGAGTTTGTCAACGGGGTCACCTTACCATATTGGTAGTTTGGTGTTGGTGAGGTTTATAACTTTATGGAGTCAAATGGTTCTGAAATGAAGTAAAATAAACCTTCATGTGTCGTAACAACAAACCGAGGGAGCAACATTGACTGCGCTATTGAAATGAATGCATTATCATGCAGATCATGCAGATTGGTCCACTGTCTGTTTCAGTTGCATGTGATCTGAGCTGAGCTGAGTGTGAAATATTTATTTGCATCTAGTCTAACTTTTGTGTTGCTGGAATTCGGTGTGACGGTCAGATGGCACGGATTTGGTGGTCACATGAACTCGATCCACCACTTGTCGGGCTCCGCGACTGTGTGCGCCCTGAAGAGCAGAAGCATGGTGGGTGGGAGTGGCCGCGTGTCAGCAAAGAGAGGAGACGCTAAAAGCAAAAATAGGGCTCAAAAAGAGAAGATATGCAAGCAGTTGAGTTGAGTCAACTGAACGTAGAAAGCCAGTAGACTAAGCCATAGAGCCAACGACATCATACAGTCGGATTGGCCAACGAAAACACAGAAGATGCCATTGAAAAACCTGGTTTGAAGAACAACTTGATAAGAGCAAGAGCAAGAGAGAGAGAGAGAGAGAGAGAGAGAGAGAGAGAGAGAGAGAGAGAGAGAGAGTTCCAGAACGAGAAACGAAGACAAATCGACGACTGAGTTCTATGCAGCTGCTTGGTCGGACAAGATAAGACGATCAACTTCACTCTCTTCACCCTCACTAGTCTTGGATTATGATAAGAAAGCTCAGACGACGAAATCAAACATGCGAATAATAAAAGCCTCTCTTGAGTAGAGCATGAGCAGTTTCTTCTTCGGCTTTCTCACCAGTAACGTTGGGTGGTAGATTTTCGACGCAACAAGCAAGAGATCGGACTTACCACATGAAACCATGTTTGCAGTCCTTCTGCCATACGAAAATATCAGTTTCAATATCGCCCGGGGCGTAAGAATAGGCGCCGGAGTCTGCGTGTGGACACAATGGGTATTAGCGTGTGTCTTCGAGGGCAACAGGAAACAAATCTACGATTGCCAACAAACTCACAATGCTCAGGCTTCATCTTTTCCTCGATTCTTGCCATATGCGCGGCGTTACCGAACAACTCCTTCTCTTGCAAGTTCTTAAGCTTGGATTTCAGCGCGTCCACATCACCCTGCAAGAGAACAAAGGGAAGGAGACAAGTCGGTGGTCAACAATTGGGAAATGCGGCGTTAATTACAAACGACAACCTCACCTCAAAGCTAACCGGGTCATCTTTGGCCTTCCTCACAGCAGCCGAGGCAACCTCCCATGCATCAATCTCGTCGTCGTAGGACTTTCTCTTGCGGGCAGGGCAGAAATCAAGACAAGAGGCCCATTCCTTGTTCTGGAGGACAGGATGGATTAAATTCGATGGATTGGATGGTGATTTTGTGAGACATGCAAAACACAAAATAGTCGGAAAGTGCTAACCAACCTCGACGCGGGCCTTAAATTCATCGAGAGCATCAGCAAGTCCCTTGGGGACCTCGAAATCCATATCCATTTTAGGTGAACCGTCGTCGTTCTTCTCGCCCTTAGGGCGCTTCGCCTTATCCTCCTCCGCCTTTTTCTTCGCAACGGCCTCTGCAGTTAGTGGGAGCGGTGGGGTTAGGGTCTGTAGAGCAGCTTCCAACTGACAACAATACTACTAGCAGCTGAGCAACCAATTTTCAACTGAGTGAGTCCCGACTGCCGAGGCAATTACTTCCACACGGCGGGCACGCGACCACGCGTTGTTTTTCTTGGTGGGATGAATTAATTGCCATCTTAATTAAGACCAAGAAAACAGCAAATTGCGACCTGCCAGAGGCATATTTAAGTAGCAAGTAAAAAAAATAAATAAATAAATAAATAAATAAAATTAAAATAAATAAATAAATAAATAAATATAAATATAAAAAATATAATATTGTATACTGTCACAATATATACTAAAAGGACAGCATACAAGTTGGTGAGAAATCGAAGATGATGATAACTAAATGAAGGAAGACACGGACGGGGTACGCCATACTGAAGACGATGAAGCCAGTTCAGTATTCGATCCAGACAAAGTCGGACTAGTGTAGTAGAGAAAGAGATAAGGCATCGATTGGAGAGCAAAGCTCGGCATCCAAATAGGGGCATGTTTGTCAGCGCTATTGAAGGCGGCAACAAAAGTGGTATGACAGTTATGACACCGGGTCCGGAAACAGAGCCCTAACCAAGTAGTCTGCTCTGCACGGACTGCACAACAACAGGCCACGCACTTGACCGATGATGACCTCTACAGGCAACTGGTTATAAACTATATGCGACAGAAGAACTCTCTCTACCCAGTATGGTAGTCTGCACTCTGCACTGTCCTCAGTGCCCTGTCAGGCTGTTAGTAGAGATTGCACTTGACCGAATCCGATGATGACCCACCTCTACAGACAACTACAGGTATCTGCAGGTTATAAATTATATACGAGAGGCAAGACAACGAGTCGGGGTTAAGCAAAGCCTGTAGATAGCTGTAGACGCATGCAAAAGAACATAGGCACAGTGGCGCAGCTCTGAAGCGCTGATAATCTTTTTTCGTTGTTCCAGCTGTTGCACTTTGGTGTGAGACTCAAACTGGCAAAGAGGCAAGCGCAAGGCAAAGACAAGGTGTGTCAGTGAGAAGATGGCGTACCGAGTGGCATGGTGATGGTTGGCTCCGGGCTGGCTATTTGATATCTTGCAAGTCCTTCAGGAAACAAATGCCAAAAAAGCAATCTGGAAAATAAAT
>JACLAC010007131.1_pt1 | contig 24821 bp, 23 predicted proteins | sample 8027881 | NCBI WGS metagenome assembly JACLAC01 (sample SAMN15725517, study PRJNA655200) | protist metagenome | isolation source: fluorescence activated cell sorting (FACS) single amplified genomes of... | place: Spain: Blaines Bay Microbial Observatory, Mediterranean Sea | collected 2016-01-19 | reverse complement strand
TTGGGTCTCATTTCGTATTGGCGAAGATTTATCAAAGATTATCGATCCACTTGGGGTCTCCTTGTTTAAATAACGAGAGGGGGACGTTCGAACCCCTCATCATACGCCCTTTTATCTGTTCTTTAAATTCTTCGTATTTTTCTCGAATTCCCCTTCTTTTAGGACAAATCTCTTTGGGTCTCTTCATTTTGGGATGCATTAAGAGGGTGTGTCAGATACTTGTTACCTTTTCTTTCTCCGCCCCTCTTTGCCTCCCTCAAGGATTGGGCTTGGATTGAGATCTTGTTCACTATTGTGAATATAGCTTGCTCAGGAGTTTTTACAAGGGTGTGCAACCTTCCGTATCTTTTTCGGAATGGGGTGTGACTGAACCCCCTTCTCTCTACTGCGGGTCTGCCTTACCCTCTATTTGACATTTTACTCCCATTATGATGCCGTGTCCGGAATCCTTCTTTTCAGGTCCCTGTAAGGTTTCCAGGGTTGCCTCTCATTTATATCCTTGTTCGCTAAGAATATGATTGGGAAGCCCTGTGGCATTAAATTTATCTTGTCACAGGCATCAAGTCCCTAACGTCACGATATCGTGTTTTTGTGGGGCTTCGTCGCCTTTCTTACAAGTCTCGTCCTTATCTCTAGCTTTCGAATCCTTTTTCCCCTCTTATTATATTTGGGCTGGTGCGGGGAGGCATGCCCTAAAGCCCTCCTCATAAAATCCCTGTGAAGGGGTCTTCGTTGGTTTCTTAGTGTTCGCATTTTGTCTCTTCTCGATTGGGTCCCTAAGGGTTTTCGAAGGAAGGGTTTGAATACGCTTCCCTTCTGGATGAGCTTGTTTCAAAAAGACATGTAGTATTAGGAGATTGTACGTGTTGTACGGTGCCCTTTTGTGACCGTCCCTGCGCTGCTCCTTCTTTAAACCTCGAGTAATTAAGAAATTATAGGCGATTCCATTTGGTCCCCCTAAAAATCAACGGGGATGGTCGCGTTCATCTCCCCTCTGATCCGTGTTGCCACCCCGTTGACCCTCACTCTTCGGCAACTCCTTGGCATGTTTGGTCTTCCCTTTCTTCGAGTGCTTATCAAACGCTCCCTTTTCCTCCCTTGTCTGGGTATGTGTAAGAGGGTTCGTCTTCTGGGTCTGGTGGACCCCTTAGTGGGTCTCCCTCTCCTTCCTTCGCGCCCTCTTATCATCTTGCACCAGTCATTAATTAACTCTACCCCTTGTCACCTGTTGAACCTTTTGTACCCCTTTAAGGGTCTTTAACAGATGAGCAGAATCCGGTTGACAATACAGTCCCTGTTCAACTCAATTCTCCCTGACAAACAGGGGTTCACAGGGGTTTTGAACATGTTCTTGGGACTCGTGTGGGCGTTTTAGAATGAGATCTTTCTGAAAAATCATCTTATAGCTTGTCAGAATAGGAATCACCTTAGACTATAATTGTGTAGCCTCCTCCCCCTGCTTTTGTAGCAGGTGGTCATCTCGGGTAGTGAGTTATGACCTCATAGAAATACCCTTTGTCTCTCTTGTCGCTTCAACATGAAACTTGGGGCGAAAGTGAGACCACTGTATATAACTATGATCGTCGGACTATGGGTGTCTCTGCCATTTCGTCGCTATCTTACACGCCCCGGACCTTTTCATACACTGTCTGATCAGCTCTCGGAGCACGTATCCTTAGTAGCGAAGGGTTGAAAATACGCACATTATGTACTGGTGCCACTTCAGATTTCGACCTAGAATTATGGGAGAGCTGTGTTCTTAATTTTCTTACCATAGATGTTTGTGACTGTGTTTGTTGCGGATGACGCGTTTCTTACGCAGGTGCTTGGCACTGTGTGTAAGGTCATTCTATGTGTATGTTTCATTGGGATTTAAGCACAAAAAGAGGATGCGCGTACTGTTCATAACGGTACCTCGCCAACAATATGCGGCAGGTTCAGGCGAATGTAAGGGCGCGCCCTTATGCCTTTTAACTCTTTGACCCTGCTTGTGCATATCCGCATAGTTTAGCTATTCCCTCTTCTTCTGTGCCTCCACCCCCTACTTCGTCTCTGTTCCCTACCAAGTTTTGTGGGCATTTTTATATGGGGTTCTGCCCCGCTGGGCCTCGTTGTAAGTGATTTCATCATCCTCTTCCAAAAGGCCATCGTATCCCATGTCCTTTTCTTCCCTCAACTGAGGCCGCAGTGTCGATTTACACCTCCGCTTATGGGTTACCCCGTATTTCGGGTCCGTGACCAGCGGTTGTCTAATCTCTTTTAGATTCTGAAGTTTCTCAGGCCCTTGTGGATTCTGCACCTGAGTGGTCTTTACCTCTCTGGTACATCGAACTTCTACGTAAAGGGTTTTTGTAGACTCAGTTTACTCCTGGGCTACCTGAGAATTCGGGTGTTATTGAAAGCATCTTTCTTCTTATCCATCGTATACGAAGGGGCTCCCGTTATAAAGGTTCCGCTGTTTAGCGGGGGCGCATTTTGGCATACGTTAGTGGCGTCCTATCACCTCGTTCAGGCATGTCTCTCCCTTATTTGGTAAGGCCTGAGCTGTTGTAATCTCGCTACTCGCTATTTCCTTCAGAAGAAAGCCATAAAATGTATGCATATGCCATCTAGCGTCTTTTCCCTACTATGCTCGAGGATCTTCCCCCTCGTGTTTTACCTGATTCTTATTCAGTATTTTATGGGACTTCTGCGGGGGTCCTCCCTATTGTCCGCTTTCCTTCTTCCAATACGTTTTCTGGAGAGCGTTTATCAGAATTTGCCATTTGCCTTTATGAAAATGACGTAGGGATGCTTGAGCCTTTTACAGCCTCCATAACTCCTGACGACAGAACTCTGTACGATGCTTTTGTTCGTTTAAGGGGTCGGTTCGGCATGGATAATGAGAAATTCATAAGTTGGCGAATCCCTGTCGGGTATGATCTCGACTCGGTTTCATAAGGAACCTCTTTACTGGGGTCTGCTTGGTCCCCTGCGCCTGATCCTCCAGAGGTCCCTCTTGTGTAGGATTGGCGTCGGTTCCCTTTTTATTATATTCCTTAGTCACTTCAACGGGCACCTTCCTCAGGGGCCCCTGATTCGTCCCCTTGTCGTGTTTTTGCAGGCCTTTCACCATTTCTCACAGGATGCATTTTCGGGGAAAGTGGTGATGGCGTTCTATAGTGCGACTTTTCTAGAGGTGGGTTTTAACACGTCGGTGTTAAATCCGCTAACGTCTCTACCAGTTTTCTTTCGAGGTTACGAATCTATTGATTCTCGGCCCTGTTTAATCCTCTAACACGACCTGACGGTATAACCCCTGAGGTTGTCCGTGTGGTTCGTGAAGTTGCTAATACTCTTGAGAATTCTATAGAATATGTTAAACATTACACGTGATTATGGAATGTTAGGCGTTATTGCACCTCTTAGATGAGCGAAGATATTGCTTATCATTTTATAGGTGATTCAGGGTAAGAGCCAGAACGTCTTTTCCTAGAGACGGCACCTCCCGGCATTTCTGCTGCTTCTTAAACTCCGCCTTTACTTTTGCGCAGTATTCGGATTGGTGCTTTTATGGATGCTGCTCTTGGGAATTCCTTATATATTAAGGGTTCTGATGGCACTTGAGAATTCGCATCACCTCTGAATGAATTCTTCATTCCTCCTCCTAGCCTTGTTCAATGTTCTACCCCGGGGTGCACCCATACACGCCTTTGTGGGTTCTCTGCTCCTACTTCCCCTTATGTTAGCCGGTGCTCTCTTGAATGTAGTGCAGCTGAACCTTGTCCTGTTTTAGGGGGTTCCTGTTCAACAGTACCCCCTTCGCGGACAACTCTTTTAACATTATTCCCGGACGTTATTAAAGCTTTAACGAGAATTTAATAAGTGTCTGCTACATTACTAGACACTGCACGCTTCCTTTGTGTTTCCCACGCTCTCCATAGCGAGAGTCCTTGGGCTTGAAGCTGGCATGCAACGTTGCCTCATATCCCTTTCGGATTTTTAGCGACTCTCTCTAACAGCCTCTCAGGAATACTTGATATCCGTTAGTTAGAGGAATCGTTGAGCAAGTAATTCTCAAAAGCTTTAATGTAGGTAAGAGGCTCTATTACGGAGAAACCTCTAAAAGGGTGCACTTCGTAATTTTTAAGTTACCTCTCGAAAATATTAAAGGGATATGATTATTCCCTTGCTTCTTTGTTTCATTTTCATGGTTCCTCCGCAATATAGTAAGCTGTATAGTAGTAAATCTAAATTTTTACACAGGGTGCGCCCTAGGCTGCTGTCGGATCTGGTAGTGATGCTACTGCTCCACCTTGTCCGTCCTTTTCCTTTTCAGGTAATTCAGCCTTGCTCGCCCCTCTTTTGGGTAACGAGATTTCTTCCTTTCTTTTCTCAGAGACTGAGTTGACTTCCTTCAGTTATTGGGGCATTTTAGGATGATTTTTATCATATATGTCACCAACCTTAAGGTTAACCTAAGCTTTCTTTACATCACCTTGGGCGTTTGGAGAAGCAGGGATTTCAGAGGCTTATCCCCTGTTTCTCCATACTTCACGTCCTCCCCTTTTTGTAAAGGATCCTTTACGTGAATTTTCGTAAGAACGAATTTAGGAACGAGTCCACTCTTTTACTATTGCGCTCGTGTTTTTAGGGTCTCTCTATTCTTGCGGTGTTCTTCAAGTTAACCGTGAGATGCCCGTTTAAATGCGTCATCCTTTTGTACGTGATTATATCCTACTGGCTATTGCTAACTCTCCTGCTTCGAAGTTTAGTATGCTTGTACATCCTTTCCCGTGTAATATCCCTGCGCGGGTTGTCGCATTAAACGCTTTAACACAGAAAATCTCTACCTTTGCTATAAATACCCTACTTCCTGCAGGTATGCCTACGCCGTAGGTCGATGCTGAGGATGCGGGTCGTGATGTTGTGATCGATGTGTCCTCTCCTTCTAACAGCGTAGGTCTACTTAGCTAACTTTATTCACAAGCCGCCCCGTATCTTTGATACCCTGTTCCTCCTCCCTAATTCTTTAGTCCCTCTGGTAGGGACCTTTTGCGGCTTTTAGAAGGATAACTATCGCGAGTATCTATTAAGGGTCCTCCTTATGTTCGCGATGCTTTAGATTTCCACATGGGAAATCGTGACTCAGATGTTTCCCCACGTGGGCAGCCCTCCTATACATGCGTTGCTTGCTGTGTTCCTGATTAGGTTTGGGTTTTCGAGTCACTATTCCACTCTCCATCTGCTCGTCCTTTACCTCCTGATACGTCTGTATCCGCGGGTGATTAATTAGGCCGAGACCCTTACGCGGGGTATGTGCGGTCAGCTATGCCCTCCGTTACTGAGTACGATGGTCTTTTCTTAGATTTACTTTTGAAACCTCCTTTTGACACTTGATTGGGGTGCGTTTTGATGGCTGCTTTAGATGCATTTTGCCCTCATTAGGCCCCCTTTCTACTACTTGCATATGGGTCTCTCCCTGGCGTCCCTTGAAAAGACAATGTTCCTGTCCCCAGTAACTTGACACCGCAGGAAGTTTATGTCGTTCAAGGGTGCACTCTCTTGTCAGCACGTGGTGTTAATCCGTTGGTACCTTCTTCGTCAACAGCGGAATACACAATCGCTGAACTAAGTTCGTAAGTATATTTGGCACCTCCTGCTGGTTCCTCCCCACCCCCAGCGAATGCATTAAAGAAATCCCCTGATCCGAAATCAAAGGCGAACGTCGCTGGGAAACTCCTTAAAATGCAGCCAGGGGAAAAGATGACCGAAAGTTAAGCACGGGAAATTTCGGGAAACGCCCTAGAACATGCTAATGGTATGCTCAAGTATCGGGCAATAACTTTCCCTGTTATGATTGGCGGCGTTTGGTACACCGCTTTATCAGATTCAGGTGCGGGGTGTTCTCTTATTCATAAACGTGTCATAGAGGCTCATTACATGCACCCCGATATTATGGGTGTTTACCCTAGTTAACGTGCACATGAATGGGGTGGCCTCACGGAAGAGTCCACCTAGGATGGTCATCGTATCCCGAGTACGCAATGGGCACTTATTTGCGCACATGCTCGGACTAGTTCAAGTACTATGACCCCCTTGATTTCTTAAAACTTTCAAGTTGGAGCCATGTCAGTGGATATTATTTATGGGGAAAGTACACACAGGCACCCCGAGCTTGTGGATACTTTATGAACCTTAGGTGTACTCTTTTTCAGTGAACGGAACGTTCGGATTCCTTTCATTGATCCTAAGACCTCTGACGTTTCCCCTAGCCACTCTCAGTTTGCAGAGGCCGTCGCTACGGTCGCTCTGCATTTTGAGCCTAACACTCTTCAGCCTCTTTCTTCAACAACTTCCTCATACGCTAAAGCTTTACATGATCAGTTAGAGCACATTATTCGTCGTGACATTGTGTGTCCTGCTGACGACTATGTGCCTTAAAAAGATCCTGTGTTGAATTTCCTTAACACAACTATCGTCTGCGTAGCTTCTAGTACGGAGTATGGTCTTAATACACTTAGTGGGCGCCTTTTTGGCGGCCATAAAGTAGGCCCTCCCCTCTCCGTAACAACCGATGTTGCATCTTGGCCTGACAACTATATGGTTGAGTTGTCCACTCCTTCCGGGGGTTTGCCCGGTGGCCTTTCGCTTCTTGGTGCTCCCCTTCTCCCTTCCTTAGGTGACCCTGTTTCCTTAGCGCTTCCTGTGAGAGACTTTAAGGCCCTCCTTTAAACGCCTGCTCCCTTTCCGGAACTCACACAAGCCATTTGTGCTTGTGATGTTTATCTGGAATCTGTGAAAACGGCAGATCCTCTTTTAGTTCCGGTATCGTCTATAGACACGGTCAAAGCACCTTAAGGCGTTTCTTGTGAGGCGCCTGGGTGTCGAAAGTCTCTTTGTGGGACTGACGCTTATCTAGCTCGTGTGTTTCCGTGGGGAACAAATGATCCTCTTGACGATGCGTGTGTCATGCGGGAAGGCCGGTTTTGCTCCAAAGACCATGCTATGGCTTTCGTTTCGTCAAGTAAGGAAGAATTAGAGAATTTACACCTTGACAAGTTAAAAGGGACCTCCTCTTCTTCTCGTGCCTAAGTTGAGCGAGAAAAATGGGTGTCTTATGCATAACCGCTTGTTGCTGATCTCTAGGGTATTTTATAAGCTTATGCTGAATACCCTTAAGAGGATTCGTAGGTTATGCTGCGCGCTACAAAGGCAATATCTGCCGCTTGCGAGGTTTTTGATATCTCTCCTGAGGATGTGCGCGATTCACTTGACATTTCGGAATCCCATTTTGGTGATTATTCTTCACGTAGGGCTTATGTTGTCCCTTCTACGGGTAAACTATATCCTTGTCGTAATGCGGACAATAAGAAGGGTTTGAAGCCTCGCGAGTGCTCGTAAAGCGAGTACGTAGGCATCTTAAAAGAGACCCTTTTGACTGGTTTAGATCAGTTAAAAGCTATTTAGTAATCATATTAGTCTCTTGACCTCAGTACTCCGGTGACTCGTTGTGTCAATGGCGCTTATACTACATTTGGGTCTCTTCTTACTTAAGGTTCGGATTATTGTCCCTCTACTTAGATCGTGTCACTCAGTCTCCTTGAGTCTTCTCTTAAGGAGATTTCCACAAAGGGTGACACTGACGTACTTTATGAAGTGCTACGTCGCCATTCTTGGGACGGCCTTTCTTTCACAACTCCTCCCTCTGTGAGAGATTTGCGAAAAGATTTGTTATTAGCTTGACCCTTGGAAGGCAACTTAAATTCAAATGTTAGTTCAAATCGCCCTTCATTAGCTCTTGGTGTCAATGAAGGCGTTTCTGGCATTCTTGAGGCTCGCACTGTTCTCGCCACTGCCGAGTTAAAGAATGTCCAATACTCTCTTGACGTCGATCCTCGCGTTTTAGGGTCCTCCTCTGAAGAAGTTGAGGAAACTGCTGAATAACTCATAAAGGGCGCGAAAGGCCTTTTCGCGGAATTAGAAGCTAAGCAGAGTGACAATTGTGATCCACCTTCTTAGCGCGATTCTTAATCATCTCCTCGCCTTCCTTGATGTTTACGCGAAGGGTGTCGAAATCTCGCATCCCCGGAAGGTGAATGCGCAAATATCATATGTCGTCGTGAGTGTCTCCAGGCGGTTTAGAGGCGGCGGAAACAAGGATCTGGCGATAACCTTAATATTGTGGGTTTTCGCTAGGCGCGCCAGGCACGGACGAGGTCATGCCTGGCTAACGCCTTTCACAAGAATCGTTTCCGGTGACCTCGTCCTCCCCTTTTTCGGGCGCCTCCGCGCCTTCTCCGGCTTCTACAGAGAAAGCTCTTCGTTGGTCTTCTTTGGGCACGGGCCATCATGTCCAGGTTTACGGATATTCCGTACACCCTTTACTCAATGGACTCTGTGGCGTCATTCGAGGTCACGAGCCCTGTCCCGATGCTTACTACGTAGAGTTTCCTCCCTCTAAAGTCTTCTCCCCTCTTCGCTCGCCTTGGGCCGACCCTGACGGGAGAATACTCATCTCCAGTTCTTATCTCGTCCCTGTCGACTCGTCTGGCATTTATACGGCCGAGGGACTTGAACGTGTAGATGATGACTGAATGCGGCGCCTTTGTGGCGACATCTCCTCTACGACCTCTGCACAAGTGGTCGAGCGGTTCTTGTCTTAATGGGTCTATCTCATGTCTAAGAGATGGTAAAAATATGCTTCATCTGGATCATCAGGGTTTCTTGGCGATCAGTGCGATCTTCCTGGTATAGGTGCTCTTGTTCCTTGGGCTGGCTCTCTTTACAAAGTTAAGGATATTGTATATGGGCCTGGTCCTAATTCTTGACCATTGCCTGTGTCTCTTGTTCTTCAATGAGCAAAAGATACGTCTTTTACACAGGTGCCTCTTAAATAATGGTACCTTGGGTAGCTCTCTTGGGTCCTCCGGATGGCTCGTACCCGGTCTTCGGATCCTTCCCGTGCTTAGCTTACTGCTTTTACTCTTGGGCAGTGGGTTAAGTTCTTATCAAAGTTTAGCGAGTGTCTTACATACCAGCGAATGTTGCATACGGGTCCTAGCGAAGTGTTACGTAGTTGGTTAATCCACCTACTCACATATCTCCTTGGTGCTGGCATAGTCCGCGACCATGAAGTTGAAATGTCTCATCTTGGTGTTGAAATAAGGTGTAGCCGATGAGCTTACCCTTCAGCTTTACACGAATACTTTTGAGCCTGCGACTCACATGTGTGAACTCATTCCGTAAATAATTGTTCCTTAGAACATGAATTTATAAATTAATCTTAGTCCTCTGTTGAAAAGGTGTCTGCGGGGACCTCCTACCCCTCTCCCGTTCCTGCTCCTCTTGAGTCACATACTTAGACTGATGACGATATTAAAGCGTTGGAAGTTTAATTAGAATAGTTAAAGGAAGTCCAGGCTTTGCAAACCGGCGCCAACGTTAATGTTGGTTCCGGCTTCGCAGCAGCCCCGGACAATCCTCAGTAAGAGTCTAAGGCAAAGGAATCCATTCCTTCTATGGATCCCTCTCGTTTTTACTCTTGACGTGATGACCCTCGTTTTTATGACGCTACCCTCTCGGGTGCCGGGTTCTTATAAGCTTCACGTCTTAGTGACGATGTGCTCAGTATCGCTCCTTTTGACTTTGTCTTTACGTCACCTTTACGTTGCGCTATCGAGACTGCTTAGGCTCTTGCTCCTGTTACTTCTAATCTTTAAATTCACGCTTGTCCCCGACTCCGTGAATTCTCGGAAATAGGAGCATAGGTCATTGGGTCTCCTGAGAGCGTTGAAAACAAAGGCTCCTCTTATTATGCTTTGCGGTGCGATAAAGTCATTGAGGGCCGTGTTCACCTTAAATTAATTAGTTAAGTCTCGCAATGGTGGGACGATCACACATAGCCTTTGGCTGTTTATAAAGAATGACTTCAGGCTGAACTTTAAGAATGGTATGATTAAATTTCACAAGGAATGTGGTCGACAGCACTTGTCATCACTCACCTTAATGTTTTGTCATTACTTCTTGACAGTAACAAGTATCCTCTTGTTAAGTCTTATTGCGGCGGTCCTGTCGGCCCTTTCCATATTATTAAATAAGGTACTCACCTTGTCCTTGTCGAGAATGGAAAAGATAAAACAGGACTGTACTTTATGAGAGCGGCCAAAGGTAGTGCCGCTGTTGCTTATGACACCGAATTCGAACCCTCGGCATTAAAGAATAATCCTGTCGAAGTTCGGGAAAAGGTCGACGGCGAGGTTGTCCCTTCAACGCCTCGCCCTGACCTTCGTCATTTGAAAAAGTAAGAAAACCCTGCAGATAATCCTCCTGACCCTGGGGGAACTGGTAACGCAATTTGATATATCCCAAAGGACGCTTCTTCAGACGGTCTCGGTGATGTCACAGAAGGCCTTGAGGCCATCCGAGAATAATATAGTGTCGCTTCAGCATCTAAAGAAAGTATAGAGAAGCATCTCTCGGATAATTGCTTGACTCCTTTTAAAGATAAGGACCTCAAGTTAGATACTGAAGAGTATTCTCGGCTGGAGTAACTCTTATATACCTACTTCGATGTTTTTGATGTCCCTGGAAGACCTTTCGGGAGCGTGATCGGCGTCTTGTACCAAGCCGACGTGCGTGGCCCGGCTGTCTTTCAGCATCCTTATGCTCTTACCCCTGCTTAGAGGTAAATAGTTGATGACCATATTACTGAGCTTTTAAAGTTAGGAATTATCCGCCCTGGTTAATCCGAATGGTCATCCCCTATACTCCTTGTTCCTAAAAAGGACGGTAGTTGGCGGGTTGCTGTCGACTATCGCCGGGTCAACGAGAGAATGCGGAATGATGTCATGCCGCTTCCTCGTATTGACCAAGCTCTTGAAGCTCTTGCAGGAAGCTCCTTTTTCTCTGCTATGGACGCCGTACACGGGTTCTGGCAGATTAAGGTGTCGCCCGAAACCTAAAAGTACCTTGCTTTTAGTTCTCACCGCGGTACATATCTCTGGGAACGTATGCCGATGGGCCCTAAAACAGCTCCGGCTACTTACCAGAGAAATATGAACCGTAGCTTTCAACCTATTTTATGGTGAGAAGCTATCTGCTATCTTGATGATGTTATTGTCTTTACCCGCGGCTCTTTTGAAAATCACTTAGCAGCTCTTGAGCGTTGTTTCCTCCTCGCATGACGAGAAGGCATTACTTTTAAAGCTAAAAAGTGCTAATTCTGTAGACGATAATTAGTGTATGTTGGCATTCTTGTCTCCCAAGAGGGCATTGCTCCTGACCCCGTTAAATCTGAGTGTGTCCGTGACTTCCCTCCCCCAAAAGATATTGGCCACCTCCGTTCGTTTCTCGGGCTTTGTTCTTATTTTCGTTGATTCATACCTAATTTTGCGGCCAAAAGTGAGCCCCTTAGAGCTCTTCAGAAGAAAGGTGCCGCGTTTATATGGTCTGACAAGTGTTAGGCTGCGTTTACAGAAATTAAAGATAGCCTTGTTAATTCTGATACTCTGGCCTGGCCTGTTTATGGCAATCCTGACCGTCCTTTCATTATCTGAACTGACGCTAGCCATGCGGGTCTCGGAGCTATCTTACTATAAGATGATGAACACGGAGTGTAGCGTCCTATAACATACGCTTCACGTAGCCTAAGTCCAGACGAATTGAAATGGGATACTCGTGAATAGGAAGCATTAGCTGTAATTTGGGCTGCCGAATATTTCCGCCCTTTTGTCTAAGGATCACCTTTTATGGTCTATACAGACCATAATAATCTAAGGTGGCTCCTGGACGCTAAATGGAGTAGTGGTAAGTTAGCCCGTTGGGCACTTTGATTAGGCGAATACGATATGACTATTCAACACACCAAAGGTGCCCTTAATGCAGCCGCTGATGCTCTTTCGCGGTATCCTCTTTGGGGCTGACCCTAGCCGCTAGCTCCTGAATGTGCTGTGCCTCCTCCTCCTATTATTGACGAGGCCGATTCTTCTATTCTAGGTATCACAAAAGAATTATGCAAGGCAGCTTCATATGAGCCTTGGCCCCCTTTTGAGGTGACCACTTCGGTGGCGTCTGACAACGATTTTTGTTGTTCAATCGCTACCCACCCCTTAGAGCTTATTTCTTGTACTATTTCTTCTGATATTTAGACGGTTTTGCACTCTTATAATTAGGCTGACGCTTTCACTTCTCTTTCCCCTGCTTCTTCTCATCCGGGTACCGGCTGTCCTTTGGTGCTTGAAGAAACTACTATTGACACGTCTAAGTAATTATTTTCAACATCTTTCCCCACCTCAGGCGGCCTCATTTGTGAGGCTTCCTCGGGTTCAGAATTAGGTGTTTTAAATGAAATTGCAGAATAACCTGCTTTTATGAAGTGTAAAAATATAGATCGCTATAACGATAACGTTTATGTACAGGTTGGTAGGAAAGGTGTCTGCCCTTACGAATAGGATTCAAAGTCTCCTTTATAGGAGTTTTAAGAGAAGCTTGATGCACTCCCCGAAGATTCTTCCTTTAAGAAATCTTTATTACAACCTTTTCTTAATTGTGCATCATAGAGCACATAAAGTCTATAGGGAACCGTAAAAACCATATCATCGGAAAATTGGAATTCTTTATAGGCTCATTACTTAGAGACTCCTTTACCAACAGGGTTTACATTCTGCACCTTGTCCTCATAAGAATAGATTCCCCCTTTTTAGAAAGTAACCACTAAGGATGATTCTAACACTTTTCTTAAATTACCTTTAGACGTTACATATGTCGAGGATGCCCCTTGGGCTTCTTCTCCTGTTTCCGCTTTTATGGTATTTTGGCCTGGGTATGGGTGTCCTTCTTTTGTACCTTGGGCTGTCGCAGGTCCCCTTGCTGATTCTGCCCATCATGGGTATCCCGGGCGCTATCACATGCTTGAATCATAACCTCTCCTTGTTTAGGAGAGTGGTGTTTGCAAAGATCTCTCTTTTCCTTTAGCTTAAACTATGCCCGGGCCCTTTTTGGCCCCTGACTCTACCTTTACAGCCACTATTTATCATTCCTCCTTTTCCACTCTTTCTTATCGCCATATTTAACTCTGAGAAAATGACACTGGTCCCTTGCCAGCTTTCTTAAGTGAGTGTACTTAAGAGGCGTCCGGGTCTGACACGGATGCATTTGGATATTTGAGTACACTCCCCTTGCTTCCACCCCACATAGTCTTCTCTGAAAACGATGCACCCTTTTCGTCATCAGTTGACATGGGTCTCCCGGACGAATCGAATGATCCCTTAGCTGATTCTTCTGATTCTATCCTAGTTTGACCCGTTACTCCTAAAAACATTCGGTAATCAGTCGCCATGCATTGGCTTCTTGATCCTCGCACTCCCGTGGTTTTTCTTATGGGACCTGCCGGGTGTGGTAAAACGGCGTTAGCTGTAGCTGCTGCCGCGAAAGGACTTGGGTTGGGACTTTATTAAAAAGTCCTACTCACACGTCCTAATGTGGAAGCCGGTGACCGCATAGGGTTCTTAAAGGGATCGTCATAAGAAAAGAATATGCCTTGGGTTGGACCTATGCTCAATGAGTTCAAACACTGGATTGGTGAGACAGCTACAAATAAATTTCTGAAGGAAGAAAAGATATAACACGAGCATATTTAATTGTTGCGTGGTTATACTTTTCGGAAATAGTATGTCATCATTGACGAGGCGCAGAACTTGACAGAATCCTAATTTTTGTTACTCTTGACTCGTCTTGGATATGGGTCTAAGCTTGTTATTGCGGGTAGTTTGACTTAGGTCGACATTCCCTAATCTGGTCTTGTTAGATTCTTACAAACTCTTTAGAATAGGCCCTCTTATTATATGAAGTGTGTCTATTTTAAAGAAGAAGATAATTAGCGAGGTCCCGTCGTTCGTGACGCGTTAATTCGTGAACGAATGATGCAAGCTTATTCTCCATCTCCTTCTTGACTAAAGTCTTATACAGATGCACCTACGTCTTTTAAACCACAGGAGGTCTCTGATGTACCCGACCCCTAGATTCGGTACGTCCCTGACCCTGCTTCTACTTCTTAGTAAGACGAGGTTGAGTCTCCCGAAAATACTGTTGTTTCGGGGGCTTCTCTTGCCTTTCCTTTACTTCCTTCTTCTTTTTCCCCCTCCGTTTCTTACCTAGAATAAATGATCTGTTCTTATTTGGCGTCTCCTTTCTTCAAACAATTTGACGCCAATACAAAAGAATGGACTCCGTTTAAGAGAGACTTGGTCCATCTTGGGCTTATCCCTGATGGGTCTTGATGGGTGTTGTCTCCCTTCACCGCGTGGAACTAAACTATCGCAAAATTAATTACGACTTGGGTCGCTCGTGAGCTACCGGTATTGTCTTTCACAACTGTCGCGATTCTACGGGCTTGCCGTACTTTCCGACCACCCCGGTCTCTTTTGAAGACACCTGTTTGGGTTACCATTTTAGGATAAGGTGGTGTCATTACGTCTGCCTCTATCTCTTACGCATGGGGTTCTCCTGCTTCGCCTGCCTTTCGGTGGCACCGTTTCGCGAACCCCTGTATTGAGGTAAGCCGGTTAGACTCCCCTTCATTTGTTCTTATTGTCTATGATGATCCTTTGGTTCCCATTCATCCCTCGACTTTGAGGGCCTTGTAAGCCCATTTATTTAGGCCGTACCACACTCCCAAATTCCCTTGAACGAAAAAGAGTGTTGATATGCCTAAATCTCTCTCTAATTTGTACCTTCAGCCGCCCATGCTTTCTCATTCTGATGGTTTGGAAAAGGCTTCGGGTGCATGGCTGTGCCCCTTTTGCGGGGCCCTTAACAAATAACGCGTCAGTATATGCGTTAAATGCACTTTCTCGAGAAAAACATGTCATGTCTCGGCACCCTCTTCTTCTGTGCCTTTTACACCTCCTTTGTTCTTTATTGAACCTCCCTCGTCTTCCTCTGCATATGTTTTACATACAGCTCCGCTTTTAGCGTCTTCCTTGGAGACACTTTGCACAGTCGTGGAGTCTCACTTAACATTTGCAGCTGGGTGCGAGGAGTAGCCTTCTGTTTCTGTTCCTCCTGCTATACGCAAATGATTTGTATTTACGCTCAGGGATTACAGGAATTGCTTTAAGAACTACATTTTAAGTATCACGTCTTACAAAACACTGCGTAAAAAGATTTCTCGTGCGCATACAGTTCAAGTGCTTACGAGTACTTAAGCTGTTTTTCCTAAGATATCTTTTTACGATATGTCCACGACTCTGCATACTCATCGTGCACTTTCGTGCCTCTCTTGATCTCCTCCTGTTCCCTGTTCTTTATTACCTTCTCCCTTTTAGGGTAGTCCGACCTGGTCTTGACATATTGTCTTTCTATATGCTTTACTCCAGGTCCTTCGTTAATATGTTTTGTAGCTCATACAAAAACCATCTTTGGTTATAACGTAAGACCTTTGTTTTACGTATTCAGCTCATTCACTACTCCTCTCAACCTTTTTCTGAGGACTCCTCGATGACTCTGAATCATTAGAAATTTGAGAACATGCATCTGCTCTTTTTGTTCCCCCTTCCCCTTCCAAGGCCTTTCTTTAAGCGCATACAATGTTTTCGCGCGCATAAAGATAAGCCGAATGTTCTTATACTCCCCTTTCAGGTTTTCCACTTTCCCCCTCGGACATTTATCCAAATCTTCCTGCCTCTTTAACTAATTCTTCCTTGTCGTTACAGGCAGAATATCTCGGGTAAGCTAGATTAGGTGAGGATGGTATTAATACGTTCCTCATCATTCTAGCTGCGCCTGATGATTTTGTCCTCATGGGATATTCCGCCGATGTTCCTTCTATGGGTTCACTTTCTTTTCCTATGGGACTTGTGCCCCCCACATCCACTTTGCCTTGAGCCACGGTACGTTGTCTCCTTGATGTTCTGGGGTTGTGCACATACCCCATGGAAGTTCCCCCTATTTAAGGCACATTTTCTTCTTAGCACCTCCACATTATGACTGTTCCTTTTAGCGACCTCTCTTTTGTCCCGTCGGGTGGACGCGAAGTTGAGGGGAAGTTTTAGAGAACATTCGGGGGTGAATATTTCAAGGGTGACTATTTTGCATGGGTTCCTTTGGCAGCAATTGAAGAACCATCTCTTCAAGCTTATGCCGAACACACAATCCACCATATCAATCGCCTCTTAAATCCTAGCTTAGGGCTTTAATTCCCTTCTTCAGACCATACTTTATGTATGTGGTAAAAGGGTCCTGAAAGCGGGTATTCGTCCCTAAATGATCAGTCATTGGGGGAATAGCTCTAGTTTGAAACAAAGAGCATATATGACAATAAGGAACATTAAAAGATAGGGTAAAAGATACCCTTATTACCTCTAGTGGATGAAATCAGACAATATGAAAATTCATAATATATTATTAACTATTATTATGAACCTAAAAGATACGAGATATAAGTAGAGGCGGACACTTTTGTGGACACACCTCCCACTTATACCTCTTTTGCAGAAGACGATGTTATAGATGCTGGCGTGTCTCTATCTATATAATTAGCCTCTCTGTAGCATACCTCTCTCCGAGGTTTTGAGAGTCTCCCTAAAGGTATGTAGTCACAAGCATTTGTGGTTCTAAGTAAATATGCAAACGATCCTGTTCTATTAGCATAAGATTTTGGAGCTTTTAGTGAACCCTTACCCGACACCCCGGATGATGTGAATTAACGTCACATCGAATAAATATCTAAGTTAGCGTGGCCGCGTTCGTATTGGGCGCCTCCGTAACTTATTTTGGCTTTTCCCTCACTTGAACTTCCTTAGCATATACCTTTTCATTCTATATGTTATGTATATCGGCATTTCGGAGGCGGGTTACCTTCTTCTCCTGATACTCAGAGTGTTTATTATTATAGCACTCTACCCTCTGCTTTCGGGCCTTGCGAAGCACCGCCCCCGGAGGGCCTTTCTATTTACTACAATTATGCTCCCCCCTTGTCCTTTTCTTCTTTAGACCGTATTGCATACTTACATCATGTCACAGAGACATAGTCTTGTCCTTCTGTGTACGCTGTGTTAAACCGTCGTCGCAGGACTTTTACACCTATTTACAGGGGCTCCGGCCTCTGAATCGCGAGCTGGAATATTGACAGCTTACGTGTTAAATTAAAAAGCCCTGCGCGACTCACTGAATTCATAAAGGGTGAGTGACCCGATGTCTTCTTTTTGTAAGAATCTAAACTCTCTGCCGATTAGGCTCTTGTTCACAAGTGCACTAATTAATTAAAGGAGTTGTTTCCTGAATATGCTGCCCATTGTCTCGCTTCCGAGGCTCTTCAAGGGTATGCTGGTGTTGTTGTCCTTATAAAGGACACGTTCCAATCGCAATTAATTAATTCTCCTATCTCTTACGGGAGTGCTGTGCCTCCTTTTTACATTGACACTTTAGGCATGGACGATTTCGAAGCCCGTATTCTGGCTCTCGAAACTCCTTCCTGCTGGATTGTTTGTTGTTATGCTCCTGCGTCGGGGACGTAAGAACGTTAGGATTATCGTGTTGAAGTCTGGAACCCTGCCTTTGGCAGGTACCTCCGGAAGCTTCGGGCTCAAGGGAAGGGTGTGATTTTAGTAGGCGATACTAATATTGCTCCTTCCTCTATTGACAAAACAATACCTTCTGAGGAAACTCCCGATTGGATGAAACCCGGTGAGTATCCCTGCGCTAGCTTACGTGAACAAGAATCATGGGCTAAAGACGTTCTAGGTGATGATTTTGTAGACGCTTTCCGCCATTTGTTTCCCTGAGCGGAGAATGTTATCACGTGGGCCCCTGATATTGTCTCCAGGCTTAAAAGGGACGGGATGCGTATTGATCATATTATAGTCTCGTAAGACTTGTTGCCCTTTCTTAGGGGCGTTAATATATATGATACTTCTTACGGGTTTCAAGCTCTTCGTGATCATAATCCTGTTTCCGCTGAGTTTGCCCTTTCTTGACGTGTTGTTTAGGTGTTTTCGTGAGGTATCTAGGTTACACCCCAGGATTTTGCAGATCCTTCGGTGTCTCTTGTTACAGGTCCTTCCGTATCAAAACAACCTCTTTAACCTCTTGAGCCTTTCTTGGCTAACGCAATTTAGTCTGTCACTGGTTTAGCGCTTGCGGATGTTACGATCCCGCGAGGATATTTCCGTGTTACAGAAAAGAAACGTTTATTAATTTCGTAATTCTTAGAGGCGCGGGGACTAAACTATAAAGGATGTTTCTTGGTCTCTCAGACGCTTTCTTGTTTACCTCCTCCTGTTTTACCCGCTGGCGTTACTGACTACATGGTCGCCGTTCGCTCTTCTTAAGGACGGAATCTCATGAGTTCCTGGGTACCCTTTTCTAAGTACCCTTATGTGCCTCTTTTACCCTCTTCGGAGGGCGCCGCCTAGCATTATGTTTTAATTCTGGGCGCGTGAACATCTTTTTGGGACACACGACATGATCGTACATGACGCGGGTCTGCCATATATCTTGTTGTGGCTCCTGAAAATCATCCTAACGCTTACTACTATGATTTCTCGCTAACCTTATCAGGTGTTTCTTCCTCCTTTCCTGCCCGTGTGCCCACCAAAGGGTGTTGATCACGGATTACGTAGGAGGATTAGGAAAGCGTGGTAGGGTGTGTTAGCGCTATAACGAATTACTTATAAGACGTTTTTACGAAGGCCCATGATATGGGCTCGAGTTAAACATTTCGAGTAATCTTGCTTCAACCCGGTGATAATAATGACGATGCGATTGTTTGCTCGTTTGGTGTTCTTGCATGGTGCATGGGTCGGAATTATGACATCATTTTGGCATTTCCCACCTTTGTACCGCGAGCAAACCACTTGCTGTATAGTGAGTGGGTTTTGCAAAAATATGCATCTCGATGCTTTTAATTAAGCTCGCCTTTCTCTCATTTTCTTGAGAGGGTTTCGGCTTCCGAAGGGTCGTTCATTGAATGTTCCCCTTCGGTTGTGCATATCGGCAATACCTTGCCGGGGTTTTCTTCCAAGACTTATGTGGTCATTCCGTTAATTCGTGACCTCCTATGGTCTTCCTTATTTGTACACATTGCAGATGGACTGCCTCGCCTTTTCGAGCAAGCCTCTAACCGATCTGACTAAGGGTCTTTGATGGTTACGCTTTCAGGCTTTATGGGGCGTTTAGGGTTCTCTTCAAAAGAATGGGAATTGCGCCGTGTTGCGTGATCCTTGGCCACCTTAATACCTTCAACATATGTATGTGATGTTTGTGTTTTAGGTGGTACTGCTGTGAACCCTTGTATTTCCAAAGACCCCGTGTCTTCGGAATACACTTGGGTTGAGCCTTCCCGTGTTGCTCCGGACGTCCCTCGTGCTTCCTTTTTGGCAGGCTCATTACTGTTTTGGTAATCTCGTGCTTATGTGAGTCCTCTGGTTTAAAATCCTTTGCGATCTCCTCCGATTCCCGGGACGATCGCTGTTACTGAGGAAGATACATAGTCTGGTTTTCCCGAGTGTGTCCCTGAAGAGGTTCCAGAACTTCCGGATCCTCTTGAGGTGCCTACGCCCGGGGATTGCGTAATAAAACCTGTAGTTATTAAACCATCTAACAAATGAGTTGCTTCGCGAGAAGACGATTTAGAACACATTTATACTTGGTGTTCCCCTTCTCGTGTTTTAGAACTGTCCAAAATATAGGACGATGAGGTATCTTCGTCTACTTTGCTTGCTTTGCCCTCCGTCTCAACCGACATCCCTCTTACTAAAGGATTTTGGCGTCAAGGGCTTGACGATGTCTTGAAAGACGCTAGAGAAGCAGGTAGACCTGTTATCTTAGAGATAGGGTAGGGATAAAAAGGTGCCGGGTTCACACCTGATCCCCGTATACTTCACCTTACCATAGATAAAGATCCTCGCAAAGCCGCTGATATTACGGTGGATGTCGTCTAATGGGACTATCGGAGTGCGTTAGATGGTCTTCGCGTTGTGGCCATCTAGTTGCTTGTAACACGTTTAATTTCACCTATCCCCTTTCCAACAAAGAGCTCTTTTGAGTTTACGATTGCCGATGAATGATTCCTTCACTTGACGACCTTTTGTTTGGCATTATCAAAATACCTCCCGGATGTTATCTGGGTTGTTGTGGATAAGCATGTCTCTCGGTATGACTTTAGACGTACTCTTGAGACTATTTTGGGTCTCTCATTGTTATGGATAAACATGTCATCTTGTATATGGTCTTGTGTGCGTCCACCCTGTTTTCGGGTTTGGACGAATCACACCCTTTTCTTTGACGGGGTATTAGATCATTATTAAACGTCTCGATGTCCCTTCTGACATCGTCCCCCTTAGCGTGCTTCGCGAAATTAGGTGTCTAGCCCTATTTTTCTTTAAGGGCACGAACACGGTATCCATCCCGAATCGGGTCGTCCTTTTTAGGATATATCCGACTTCCTTTCGACCCTTCTTGACAAATTACTGTTAGCTTCTTCTCTTGACTTTGCAAAAATGGTCTTTGTCGTCCCTTCTACGGAAGTGTACGTCAGTATTTGGATCCTGTAATAACGGGATGATGATATATATGTCTATCTTGGGCGTGCACTTGATTCCAGTTTATGGGGACCTCTTCTTGGGTAGATCACATCCCACCTTGATGGTACCCATCCTGGTCGTCACTATAAGTGCGCTTAGCGTGTTTCGCGCTCATTTATAGGGTCTTCTTTTGACCCTTCATAGCTTTACCGCTTTAAGTTTTCCTCTCCTGGACCTGATCCTAAGGAATTATAATTGAATCACGATTTTATATATATTTGTCCTTTCCCTTCTCCTTCTCTATTACCTTCAGAAGGGTCTCTTTCGTCCTTTTCACTTAGTGGTGCGGGATGGTATTCCCTTTCTGCTGCTCTTGAATGGTCCTCCTCGGAGGTTTGTTCACTCTTTAGGGAGCGTTTACAGGAAGGAAATCGTGTTTTCGTTACAAAGAATGCTTCCATCCCTCCCTCTTTTAGCTTTCCTGCTATAAGCGGTCGTTTACTAAGCGGGTTTGAGCTATACGATGCACCTCAATGGGTGCCTGTTATGCTTTGCCCGGATGCCCTACAAGCCTTTCTATCCAAACAAGTCCCTCGTATGCCCGTGTTAGTCGAAACTCTCCCTTCCGTAAGGAAAGGGCGTCCGAGAGGTTTCGACAAAATCGCTGACATCGAAGGGTAGTGACCAAAAGGTATTCTTCAATGGCGTTAGGTTACTAATTTGTAGCATTTACGCTGCCGCTCGATAGCCCTACCCCCTTTACCCTTTTCTCTTCCGTTGCGCGTGCGTACCTGTTATTCTTTACGCGTTAGCGGAAGTGTTTCTTGGGCTGACTATACTATTTAAAAATAACCTACCGGTGGGTCAGCTACTATCCGTGGTCCCCTTTCCCTTGACGGTACCTTGCCTTCGGGCTCTTCCTCAATTAACGTACCTCTTGATTAATTGTTACTTTCAGGGGATGGTGCTTGAGGTTCTCTCTAAAGCGCCATAAATTGAGGATCTCGGAAGGAAATGCCCCTCCCCACTGGCCGTGATTCTGCGCACTCAACTCCTGAAAGCGTTGAGTTCCGCCCTTTAACATCTGAGGAGACTAGCCTTTTAGAAGAAACTTGTAAGAAACTGCAGGATCGTGTCGATCTTGATGTATTACCCGGAGATTCCTCTGCTTAAAAGACTTTGTTATCTGGTGGTGCCCTGTGGGCGCGGAATCGCGCCGAACTTGCAGTCATCTAACGATCTTGCCCGTAGCTTTAGCCTTTTATAACAGCCTTAGAAGCTAAAGCTGCTCGAGAAAAGACTCCGTCGCGTGGCCCTTTTTAGGGCTTACCTCCTTTTATTCCTCTTGATGACGAGGCTCCTGAGTCTTCTTCTTCACCTCCTGGCGGCAGGCTTAATCCTGATCTTCCGTGAGGTGATCCGTCGAAGACTTTTAAGCCACCAGCTCTTTTCTCTCCTCTTTGGTATGCATTTGTTAATAAATGGTTTTTCGCACCACATAAGCGGTACGTCTCTCCGTAATGTGCTGATGGTAATTGTCTTTTTCACACACTGTCTGTCTATGATTCTTCTCGCAATGCGAGTGAGCTTCGACGTGATCTTGTAAAAACAGTTATGGAACAAGCGCATTGGGCACCTTTCCTCAACCAACGTGCTTGGGGTTGACGTATGCCAAGAAATGCCCAGTGGGCTGACGAGTGGGTCATCATGGCCATCCCTCTCTTACTTAAGGTCCCCATTCGTATTTGGACCCTTCCTCGTAAGCTTACTGAACATACTGTTTTAACAGACTACTATTGGTAGACCGTGCCTCCCTCCCCTTTAGGGGGGTGTATTGAATTCCTTTACACCGATTAAACACATTTTGATTTAGTAAGCGAAGGTGACCCTCCTGCTAGGGTTCCTCTTATGCCTTACTTAATTCGGGCGAAAATGTAAGAAAAACATGTTCCGCCCCCTCACGACGGTAGTCTCAAAGACTTATAATTTATAGACTTAACAGAGGACGATGGCAAAGTCCTGGCCACCGCTGGGGAGTCTTTAGTCCCTGCTAAGCCACTTCGGAGACGCCTTCGTTGAAAGGACGTTGCTCCTCCTCCCGCCTCAGACCCTTCTCTTTCTAAGAAGGGTTCACGCGTAAAGAGTTCCTCATCGCCTTTTGGTACGCCCTCCAAAAAGATCATTGATGCTAAACTTGCTGACTATGCTCTTATTGATGGGTTATTGTACCATTTTGAGTGGGATTCTCTCCGTGAAGGATATATCCGTTAATTAGTTGTCCCTGAGGCTCTTCGTCAAGTCCTTTTGCAGCTGTATCATAATCATCCCTCTTCAGGGCATGTAGGGCGGTATAAAATGTATGCCGCAATTTGAGAAAAATACTATTGGGAAGGCCTATGGCGCCACTGTGCTTATTGGACAAACACATGTGTCGCTTGTGCCCTCTCGAAGTCGAAAAAGTAACAAGTTGGGCATATGCTCCCCATGTATGTTTAATAAACTTTCGATCGAGTTTCTCTCGACATTATTGGGCCATTACCGCCTAGTTATGATAAAGCATGAAAAATTCGTTATTCTTATATTCTTGTTATGGTGGACGCGTCCTCTGGGTGGGTCGAAATTGTTCCTCTCGCTCAAGACGACGCGTTACATGTTGCTCACGCCTTTTTCGCTGAGTGGGTTTGCCGCTACGGTCTTCCTAAATCATTTCTTTCTGACCGCGGCCCCAGTTTTCTTAACATTGTTTTAGATATTCTTCTTAAGTTAATGAGGGTATAAAAACTTGTGACGTCAGGATACCGACCATAGACCAACGGTAAGGTCGAAAGGGTGAATAATTACATCAATCAGTAATTATGACACCTCTTTGACCGTATGTCCGGGTCATGGCACCGGTTACTTCCCATTGTTGCTAGTGTTTGTCGTTGTCATGCGCGGGATTAATCCGGCATGTCCCCCTTCCGCGCCTTGTTTGGGCGGGAGCCCAATAGATTCCTTGATTTTTTGTGGGGCGATCCCCCTTTGATCCCTGCCTCTTTAACTCCCGAAGAATACGCCTAAGGGCAATCTTGGTTTGAGTCTTTATTTGAAGCAACTAGTGAAACTCTAACCTTAATATAAGATTAATTAAGGAGCCGGGAAAAATATTAGCATGACCGGACTCACTCTGAAGTGACTTATTCGCCTGGCGATATGGTTATATGCTGGCGACATTAAGCGAAAAGCGATATGGGCCGTCATCTTTAAGCTTGGTGGACGGGCCCTTATATTATTGTGTCGTGACATAGCTTGACCAATTATTGGTTAAGAGACTCCATGTACGACGCTAAAATAGGGTCATAAGTTGCTTTATTAGCTTATTGCCCCCTCTGTAACTCCGTGACTTGTTGTGGCGATTGTCTCGGACCCCTTGGTTAAAATTTACCACCTGTGGGGCTTGACCCTAACATAGAAGTTACATCTCTCCCTCCTCTTCCCTCTCCCAGCGGCACGGGAAAGGCCCCTTCTTAAGAGGGCCCCCCGTAAGACGCCGAGGAGCGTGATAAGGATACTGAGATGTTATCTCCTACTTTAAGCATGGCCACTTCTTCTCGTCTTACGCGTTTGCGCGTAAAATCATCTCGTATCGTGCCTCCAACCTTTTCGGAAAAACGTGACCCTAAAGTCACTGTCCTCCCAAAAGGTCTCCTTGTACGAGTATTGGATACTTCTTCTGATCCCCGGTACTCTCTTGTATAATGGCGTACGTTTTCAAAGGGTTGGATCCCTCGCTATGTGTCTGATGATGGGTCCTCCGTTTTAGTCAAAAGTCAACGTGCTCGACCCTTCACCGCGCACGTCGCACATCTCCGACGGTGTCCTCGTTTTGATATCGAAGACCCCCGTGCTCAGGGCCTCGGATGAGGTCCTTCTGGCGACTGGGTGCATGGGCCGAACTACGATTTCTTTTGATTAGACTAGTGTTTTTGGAATTTAGATGAAATAGACGAGGAAACCTTGGCGTCTCTTAAGGTTACGTCTGTAAACCTTAAGATTGGCCGGTATGTCATTTTTTGGAATAAATCCTAGATAGTGGATTCATCTTTGAAATGGTTAATAGGTCATTTAGTCAGTGATGGTAGCCGTGCATAGCCCCTTATCTGAGTTCACATATGGGCTACCGCTTCCCATCACGACTCTTCTGCTCATGTTTGGCTATTTCATAAATGGGTCTGGCGACCTTCCTGGACTTGATAAGGTGCTCGTTGCCTAGCTCTCTGACAACCTACTCCTGTCAGGTCTTGGTCCTGAGAAATCGTTGAGATTTCTCGGGACTCTATT
>JACLAC010021056.1_pt1 | contig 24825 bp, 16 predicted proteins | sample 8027881 | NCBI WGS metagenome assembly JACLAC01 (sample SAMN15725517, study PRJNA655200) | protist metagenome | isolation source: fluorescence activated cell sorting (FACS) single amplified genomes of... | place: Spain: Blaines Bay Microbial Observatory, Mediterranean Sea | collected 2016-01-19 | reverse complement strand
CTTCTTCCTTCTTTCTTCTTCTTCTGCTTCCTCGTACTACTAAAAACTGTCTTCCTGTTTTGTACTAATTTGTATCAGATACGAAATCTGCGACAAGTTAAAGTAAACGAGAAACGAGGACATCTGGATCATACTTAAATAGAAAATTTATTCCACCATACAAACCCAACGGATTTCACCCGACACTTTTTGCAACACAAAGTGCGTCGCCTCACATATTCCAGATGGAAAAGACTCTAGAAATGGAACCCGTGGTGGACTATGACGAACACATACTAAAAGTGCTGTCGCTATTGCACTCTGGTGAACTTGTGCAACAGAAGGGTGAACAGTTTGATAAGAAAGACGATTTGCTCCCAAAGTGTTTGGAATCAATTTTAACGTGCCGAAAAGATTTGAACTCAAGAATACCGTTTGATAACGCATTTTCAAGATTCCCAGCGCAAAACGTTTCTTCTGAAAAGTCGACGAAAAGGGTGACTGCTCTAAACAGCGGTGAGATGATACTGCAGGGCGTCGGCATAAAAGTTTCTCCAAACTTTCTTGTCAGAGCTTGTGGTGTGATCTCATGTCATGATTTGGGCATCAAAAGCACGACGAATTTGGAAAAGGCGCCGGCAACAACGCTCAGATACTATGCCACTCGTGAATGTCGAAGAGGGCCATCCAATAGTGGCAGCCTACTTGACTGCGTTGGACGCTCCTATAAAGGACTACCCAAGAAAGTTGGTTCCACCGGGAAAGCATGGCCAAGGGCAATTGCATCGCGTTTGCCCCCAAAATTCTATATTGGGTTGAAAAGTAAGCCTGTGCAAAATGCATTTGTGACACCGTCGCCGCCTAAATTATACATCGAGGCTCCCAATAAGCACTACAAAAATTACAAAGCAAAATCACACCATAAAATGGAAGTATTAAACAACGTCATCCCGGCGAAGAAGAAGGACAATATTTATATCGTTTCCCCCCAAGTATACAACGTTGAAGCCTCTGCTCGCAGAAACACTGGCAGTCGTTCACAAGTGCATGTAAAAGCGGTTAACAAACGCCCGAAACAGCGCTTAAAGGCGGTCAGAAATGGAGCAAAGCCAACCAACACAGCCACATCAAAAACATCCTCGTGGTCACAACCACAAGCAGGTGAAAGCGGTCTACCAGAAACTGTTACTGGAATGGAAATTACAGACATTGACGGTTTTGTGCTTGAAAGCTTTGATTCGAAGCCAGATAAAATTTCTTTTGGTGGGCAAAGGGGGGACAAATCGACCACACAATCCAGAACTATCGATGCTAGAGAAAATGCCTGGGCAAACCATAGCCTGTTTTCTGGAAGCAAAGGTCAGCCTCTTTTCCCTTCAAACCGAAACGGTGAAGAAACAGAAACAGACGGTAGTAGCGAAGGCAGTAGTACCAGTGACAGCAGTGAAAGTAGCGACAGCAGTGACAGCAACAGTGACGATGAGTTGGAAGGCAGCGGGGCAACAGGCTTCTCTCCGCACAAGGAACACCATAGTTGGATCGCAAAACTTATACCCGAACAACCAGGTGCCAATTTTGATGAAAAAAACGATGACTTCGTCATGTTGACTGAAGATGACAACACGAAGCAAATATATGGAGATGCTGAGAGGAAGAAAACAATTGAGCAGCTCCATCAAAAGAATAAGTCCAGAAAAACGTTTCCTTACGATATTCATGGATTGGTCTGGAACAAGGGTCATAGAAGAAATGAACAAAACGTGTATTGTTACTGCGGGGGTGGGCATGTCAATGCACTCCAGGTTTGCCAAACTAGGGTAATGATGAAAATTGACGGCACGGGCCTATCCGGGAATGCTTCAAGTGGGGTTAGTGCAACCGGGAGCAATCTACCCTTGCATGTTCTGCCGATGTTGCAATGCAGTGACTGTAAGCAGTTGTTTCATGGGGAATGCACACAGCAGTTTGGGCCCGGTGGAAATCGAATGGTGTTCGGAGACACTTCGTATCGCTTCAAATGCGCATACTGCAATCCGAAAAGCACGGAAACCTTCGAACGCTCCCCTCTTACATGGCCAATACTGACGAAACTTGCAGTATATAATTTAACGCTGCAAAATCATGTCCGAAACATCAAATTTTTTCGTACCAAACGAGACATATGCACGTTTATCGAAAAAAACGAAAAGAGTTTTTTTTTTGGTGGAAAAACAAAATCAACCTCATGGCCGAACACTATATCCGCAAATATCACCACCAACAAAGAGGTATACCGATCGGGGCTGTCTCGATTTCAAGCAAAAAAAGGGTTTTGGGCGCTCACGAAAAAAGCATTGATGGATATGTCCGAAGAAGTGTGTGGTTACATTAGCACTATGGAAGAGCAGTCTGCAAAAGAACGACAACTTAATACCGGGGATATTGTTTGGGCGAAATCCGATAATTATCCCTGGTGGCCCGCCCAAGTTACTGCCATAAACAATCATGTTTGCAAAGTTTTGTTTTTTCCGGATCATCAGGAACTTACAATGCCGCTTCGCTTTGTGATGCCATTTTTAAAGCATTATGATGCGCTTTCAAAGAGTATGGCGTGCACGCTCGATGTCAATGATATTCTTATGTTTAAGCAAGCCGTTTCACAAGGGGCGCTGATGATTCGTGCACAGCACCAATCATCTCACAACCAATTTGAGAAGACTTTGCCCGCAACGATTCTTGGCCACGCTGCACAAGCGCAACTAGAAGATGAACGTGAACAAATGCCCGGATTTTTGCTGAATGCAAATAGCAAGAATTCAAGCATGAAACAAAAACCACCCAAACAACATAAAAAGAAAAGGCGCAGAAAAACCGACTCGGTCCTTAATACAAAGAACGCCACAGAGCCCAGCAAACGAAGAAAATTTAACGGGGCATGGCCCAGGAAGATTGACCACAGAGTAAGCTCTAAAAATACGAAAAAAGCAGATCCGAGCACAATTCCCATGGCGTTTTCTGGCAGCAACGACGCATCCCACCATGCAAAAATGATGAAGATCAGCAATGATTGCCCGTTTTGTGGAAAAGTGTTTTCTCGACCCCAAGCATGTGGAATGCACAAAAAGTATTGCAAGAAGAATCCCAGGAAAGGGCTACCCACAGGCGATAAATGGCGAAAAGGAATGGTTGACGCTTCATTGCAACCGGTGATGGCCCCTGTTGGCAAACCATTGAAGAATCCTCCTTTGACTGAGGCAGTTCTTGGTCGAGGATTGGAGATCTTTTGGTCCGGAGACTCAACGTGGTACTCAGGCACAGTCTCGAATTATGACGCAAATACTGGGCATCACGAAGTAGTCTACGATGACGGCGCAACTGAATGGGTGAATCTCGTGAACGAAAAGTTTAAGTGGAGGTCAAAAACAAAGAATCAGAAAGTGCCCCTAGCTGTACGAATGAATATGAACAGTTCTAACAAGCAAAACAATTTGCCTCTTGGAATTATCCATGGGGCCAAATATGTTGCTGAAAAAGTGTTGGATATCAGAAATAACGACTTGTCAGGGTCGGGATGCGCTACATATCTAGTAAAATGGGCTAACATTGATACACCAAGTTGGGTGTCCGGTACCGGTAATAGTCTTGTGCCCCAAACTATTATTGATGAGTACTACAGAAATGTAAACACGGGCGGTAGGAGGAATCCTAGGTTCTTGTGATGGAAATAGCAGTTTGTGTTATTGCCATACTCGCACCACGTCGTCGAAAGTTTTTAAGTATTTTAAAAACAAGAAAATTGGCTGTTATTTAATTAGTTTTAAAGTTATTTTAGTTTTAAAGTAAGATTAATTTATCAATAAAGCTCTAAAGTTCCAGGTTTACGTTCCTTCGTGTACTGCGAAATGTTTAAATACTCTTTTTTTAAAGCGTAACTTAGTTTATCAGTAAGGTCTTAGGCAAATATCTTGCCCATTCTATAACATATTTGCTTTTCTGTTGCGATAACTTAGTGCAAACTGCTTCGGCAAAAACTCCAAGAGTTTGTCTTTTAGCGAACTAGTTAATCTTGACAAAAGCCTTTTCTGATGAGAGCTAAACGCATGCGTGTGCACACAGTCAGAGAACAAACTAAAAATTCGATCAAGGACCATCGATCTTGATTTGAATTGATCCTGATGGCTCTGTTCATCGACTGACCATTCCAACCATGTGCTTAACTCACCAATTTCTTCTAAAAATTGCATATAAATGTTCTTTTTTTTTAATTTGTTAACTGCCAAGGACGCTGTCATTACATGCAAATCTGACAGAAAGGCCATGACATTGGCAGTGGCAATGTGGTTTTGAAGAACCGCTGGGTGAGGCACCAGCGGGTTCTCGGTGGTGCATGCCTCTGCTGCAGCTGGGGAACCATTTGACTCTGGGGCTTCTTTGGCTCGTTTCCGTTTTTTTGATAAGGTTTGGACACCATGGTACGGAGAATTTGCGGTGCATACACGGCATTTAAATGTGTTTGGCTTATTCAAAACGGTGCAGAAAGCGCATTTCGCGGGGATATACTCTAAGCAACAACTGTATACTACCCTTCCTTTCTTTGATTCGTGGGTAATATCACTGCCTTCTGGGTACACGAAAACCTTTTCGATTATGCTCCGAACATCATTTTCGTCCTCTTCCCGGGAATAAAATATTTCATTTCTTCCAAAATCTGACAATTTTGAATCCAAAAAATCCAAATGCGTGTCTCTCGGCCTGAACATCCATCGTACACGCACCATGTGTTTGTCGTGACACCTGTAAAATTCTTGGATAGCACCGATGTAGGGGAAATCCTTTTCTTCGCCTTTTAAATGCACAAAATCGCGAAGGGAAAACATTTTCCCTCCAATATCCAACTGCCGGTAAAACGTCTTGCCGCTCTTTGCATCTTTTCTTATAGGCGAACCGACAAACATGGAAAGCGTTGCCGAAAGTTTGTCCGGTGCCGTATTGTTGTGTTGCAGTATAAAATGAGCAAGGATCAGGAAAACTTTTATTTTTGTAATGCGTCTTTAGCAATAAATGTGGGGGAACGATCGTGTTTAGAGACTATTTATGAAATGAAGATGGTGAGAAAATGAGTTCGTGTGTAACATGTGGCGGGGTACCTCTTGGTTCTTTTGTGTAAAACGACTAGTAGTATAATGAACAGATATAATAATAATAATAATAAAATAAATATTATAAATGTACATCATCATTATATAACTATAATAATAACTATACTACTATTATATATATCATATAATAATTTGGATGATTTATATTCGTTCCACACCACACAACCAATAATTAGAATAATCAAACTCCTCTGCTGTGTTCGATGAAGACGAATTTTTTTAAAAAGAAGAAGAGTTTTTTAACATATTCTCAAAAAAACTGGTTGTTTCGTATACACGTAGTCTTCTTAGAGGTACGTAGGTCACTCACAGTTGGAAAAGTTGTTATAGTATACACTAATAGGTAATATATATATATAAGTACGGATTATTGATGATAGTTCGAACCAAATTTTAGTTGTCACTCAAGTAACTAACTATAATACCAACTTGGTATGAGGAAGAACTCGTCCGATCCTCGTAATTCAGGTGTGATGGTGTGATTGACGGCCAAATATTTTGTTGATAGCTTCGTGGCAAAAGAGGAAACAAGTACGAATTGACTGTATACTTTAAATAAACTATGGCCACAGTTGCTGGGACACCTCGGCGGCCAAATTCACCACTTTTAAAACTTCACACACTCAGCACTCAGCCTTGCAGCTATGCTACGGTACCGTATTATTATATCCTGTTTCCTTCACAACCTGCAAATAGACTAATAAATCTGTAAATACATCTCATGTGAGAGGAGGAAGCTTTCTTTTTGCATTTCCTTTTTTTTTCTTCACAATTGCTTTATTTATTAAATACAAGGAGGCAATGAGGGGGGGTACACCACCATCAGGAATTTTGAAGTCAAAAAAAAAACGAAAGACATTTTTTTTTTAGCAAGAGGGAGGGAGGGGAAGAAATACAAATACCTGGTATTATACTATTATTATATAGCTATACAGAGGAATACTGTAGTATTCAATAGTATATATATATAGTCGTCTAATAATGTAATAATACTCGAAAACCAGGTGGTACAGTGTACACTACTAACTACATACAGTCGTCAGGTAAATACGATTACTAATCATCGACATCAAAAGAGAAATAAAGCCCAATTCGCTCTGCTATCGAACTAACTGCTTGCATTTACCGCAGTTATATTGTTTAACACAAGTTCAGATCCACATTATTCGCTCGCAGCCGGGTCATTGTGTTGTGTCCACGCGCATTTTAATTGCCCTGTTGCTTCTTGTGCTACAGATGTTGTTCTTCCAGAAAACCACCGTGTTTCAGCTATTGAGCTTGGCACTTGCTGTGGCTGTCTGCTCTGCCGATCCTGCTTTGGGGAGTCGCACTGTCTCACAAGGCAAGTCAGAAGTAGTGGTATCTGAGCAACTGCTCGAATTTCTGGGGCCTAGCCAGTTTGACTTGTCTGCTTGCCCAGTCGGTACAAAGCAAGTCTCGAACAAAGCAGGGAATAGAACTTGCCTAACTTGTAAAGCTGGCTTTTATTCAGCAACTTCGGGTTCCTCTAATTGTGTCAAATACAGGGACTGTCCGGCGGGTAAATATACTTCCTTGCAGGGTACCTTATCACGAGATCGTGTGTGCTTGACTTGTGCAGCTGGAACATATAGCCTTGTGAAAAACAGCGATCGGTGCCTGCCACTTATATGCCAGCCTGGTAACTTTTTTTCGGACACTAGCGCCCAATGCGAAAAGTGTCCGCAAGGACAATATTCGGCCACGCAGCACCCCAAAGGCTGCAAAAAATGGAGTGTTTGCGCAGCTGGAATGGTGGAGCACTTGCCTGGATCTTCCATATCGGACCGGGTGTGCACTTTAGAGGTACCCGTTCAGATGTTGTGCCCTGCCGGTTTTGTGTTTCGACCACCGTCTTGCGCCCCGTGCCCCAGTGGACATTACTCCACCAGCAAATCACTCAGTTGTAGACAGTATACCGAATGCGAGCTAAATGAATACATTGCAGTACGAGGCACCAACTCCTCGGATCGTGTATGCCAACAGTGCAAAACAAATGGGCACGTATCACCTGGCCACGACAGTTTTGGAGAGGCATCGTGTACTCTATCAAGCGTTTTGCGACTTAAACCCACCATTAAATTAGAGTATTTAGCAGTTTTATTGCTGTCTGCTCTTGTCTGGCGATGGACTACGGCATTGAATCGCCGCCCCCCTTATAAAAAGAGCAGGGCGCTCATCGCTTATGAAAAGGCAGCTGGGTTATCCGAGGGGGAGGTTCAAAAGGGCAAAAAGGGTGATCACGCTAGCAAAACAAAGAAAGTCCAAAAGGGCAAAAAACAACCTTCAGGAGAGCAAGATGATAGTGATGAGAGGCGTTTAATTTCATTGTAATGCATTTTATTAATATTATAAAAACAAGAAAATTGGCTGTTATATCATTTTTTTTCAAAGAGGAAAAAAGAACAAAATAAACATGAATGGTTTTTAATAACACCATACTATATAATTTGTTTTTTCTAATAACACCAAAAGTTAGTAAACTTGAGTGTTGGTATAACACCATATATTGAAACATTTTACTTTAAACAAAAAAATCGCTGTTATTGTAAGTAATTAGATGACGACTACTAATGTTCTACTTACGAACTGGTCTCTACTTTTGTGATTTTAGTAAAATCAATATACACTACTCTTCTTGTCACTTAGCCTTGACTAATAATCCATTTTCATTTGGCGTGCCTCTCCATGCTCCGAAAAGTTTATATTTTTTTTTGATGTTCTACATACTGTACAGTGAATTGCTTTTTTTATTGGTTTTCTTTCTTCTTTTTTTAAATTTATTATAGTTTTTTTACTTCTTTTCTAATTTCTTTCTACGCTATTGTCTAGTATTATTGTATAGTATATGTAAAATTCGTACTGAAGATTCACTCATGCTCAACAACATAATCTGACTATCTCTCTCGGCAGAATTTTTTTCTTCACAACACAGTCGTCGTCGTCGTCTTCAAAAGAACCAACAACAAAAAATAAATTTTAATAATAATTGTTTAAAATGAGGAGAGGCAACGACTTGTTCTTTCTTTTTACTCAAAACGATATTGTATCTAAACCAGCACAATCCTTACATACCAAATTGGCAGTGAAAAAGACATTAACAGGTCGATTGCTGTTTTCGTGACAAAATTGCCGCCACATATATTGATTTTATATTTTATTTGTAACCCCCACCCCGAAAATCATGTCGGCAGGAGGTGCCGCTGGTGCTGAAAAATCAGAATCAGACATAATCAAAGTTTTTGATGTACAGATCAATGAAGCGAGTGTAAAAATTGAGAACACTGAAGAAGACAATTTCTTAAAGCAGGAGCAGTTGTTTTCGTTTCGTCATCGCCTCGCCTCTATTCGCGAGGAAATGGTTTGTGTAGCCCAAAGCAACGCAAAGGTGCGCCGAAACTTGGCAAAATTGCACGACCGGTTGAGAAAAGAGAAGAAATTCCAATCTAGCAGAATCAAAGATGTCATAGACCATCGAAAGCCCAGGGAAAAAATGGAGAGTCTTTGGGCCTCTATCGACGGCTGCCTTTCGACTGTTTCCAACATCCAGTCCAAATCCGAACCAAATAGTGTGGCTTCCGCGAAAGAGAGTAGAAGAGCGATAGAGGACCGGCGTGTACCAGTGGGACCGTACATCTCTGTCAATTTCTCTGCCGAGAAGCAAAAAGTATTTTACGTATCGAAAGGTCTTACCTTTGGTGGCTTATTGAATGAAGTCCAAAAATACTATATGACGAAAGAAGAGGATTTCTACTTCTTGGTCGACAACACTGGGGTGATCTGCCCAAATTTGGAAGTAGTCCGAGAGTTTTGCTTTCGGCTGCATGGCGACAGCTGGTTAGAAAGGGAAGTGCACTTTTTTGCTCTTCGAAAAAAGGCCAATAAATTTCGAATGAGGGACCTGAGTGAGCACGGTGCAAAGAAACAAGTGGAACAGAAGCGAATGATACTCGAAAAAACTAACAAACTAGCAATCGAAAACAACCCATTCCATGACAAGTGGTTGAAGCAAATGTTTTGCGATAGGAAAGAATACATGCACTCGTTTGTGTCTTTTATTATTTTCCTCGCAATGTTTACGCTTACGGCTATCTACAGGCGGGACATAAAGCAAGAGCAGAATGGGGTAATGTCGGTACGCCAGCAAATTATGCGGCCAGTGGGTGTCTTTGGCGAAAAACAATTTACTCACATAGAAACGGAGGATGACTTTTGGGCATGGATGAGTGGGCCATTTCGAGACATGTTTTTCCCATCAAAACTGTACAATGGCGCTGACGTGCCTGCGCAAATGAAAGCCCACGTAAGTATGTACAATAAACTGGCGGGGAAACTGCGTCTGCGCCAATTGCGTGTCAACGGATACCCTTGCAAAAGCACTGTGATTTCTGGAGTTCAAGAATGGGTTCCGGGGAAAATGTGCTATGGACCTTACTCAGAATATAACAAAGCCTCTATGGAGAGTTCTGTTTGGATGAAAAAATTGAACGAATCGTACTCAAAGACCCTGCGAGAAATATCGTTTTTGGAACAGGACAATTTCCTGGACAAGTGGACTAGCTACTTATACGGCCAGTCTGTTAAATACGATGGTTCAGGGTGGATAAACGACATCGATATCAGTAGTTTTTCAAGACAAAAGTGGGGAACGCTCGTTTCTCAGATGAGGGCATCGAATTACATTGATAAACAAACGCGTGCGGTCATTGTGGATTTTAATTTGTATTTACCAAACACCGACAACTTTGTTGCCTCGATTGTGCTTTTTGAGTTTACAGCTGGTGGGGCAGTAATCCCTACGCTAAAAATTAAACCTTGGTCTCGAATAAACTACGATGACTATAGCCAGTGGGTCCCAGCCTTCTTGGAAATTGCCTTGTGTGCGTTTTATGGGTACTTTGGATATCACGAAGTCATGCGCTTTTTTGCGTACGTGAAAAGGCGTGGTCAACATCCATATTACGAACCCGTGCTTAGATCATCCCTCGAATTTATATTTTCTTTTTGGAACATGCTGGAGATAGCAATTGCAAGCCTGTATATCACCTCCATTGTTCCTCGCTTTAGAATGTTTTTCGATCCTGTCCGACGCCAAGCGCTGCCGTGGAAGACCCATGTAAATTTATTCGATCGTGCCGAGACGTACGCAACTGCGTTTAAACTTGATGGAGTTTTAACGCTGCTAGTGTTGACCAAAGGGATGAAATTTGCAGGTCTGAGCCCGAGGTTTAACTTGATGCGCTTAACTCTGACAGGAAGCGCACCTGTGGTAAGTATTTTCAACAAAACGTTTAGCTAATATCTTCAACGAACAATAGAAACTAACACTTTTTATGTACTACAAAATCACCAACAGGCATTTATTTTTGGTACCATTGCGGGAACCTTTTTCATGGCCTTTGTTCTTATCGGACACAGCTTGTTTGGGCCAGAAATGTACGCTTTCAGCACTATTACCCTTTCTGTGCGTACATGTTTCTTCATTTTACTCGGACGAATGGATTATGAGGCAATTCAATCCGTAAATGAATACTGGGCCCCCGTGTTTTGCATATCGTACATTATTGTGATGAGTTTTGTGTGTGTCAATGTGTTTTTAGCAACAACGGCGTACATATACGAAGAATTACGAATGCTGCATTACAAATCGTATGAAAAAGTAGAAAATGAAAATCGAAAAAGGCACCCGTCGGCCGTTGATCCAACAAAGTACAGCGTTACCTTCTGGGATTTATTGTTGACTGTCGCACCCATCATTAAAGATTTAAAAAATCTTGTTCGGAAACCGAAAGAAGGCTCAAGTAGCACAAATCAACAAACAACGCGGGAATTAAATTAAAATTCTTAAATAATTTTAAAGGTACGAAAAGAACTGCCCAATGTTGAATTGATTATAAAATTGACTTCTTAATTCATCTAAAGAGTACGAACGTAAGTTTCTTTAACCCCCTCCTCGCTTTATTTTCTTCTTCTCGCGAAGTATGTACACCCACACAAGGACAACCAATCTTTCGAACTATGCCCAACCAACAGCATTCAAGTGAATGCCTGTGTGAAGTTCAATTTCATTCCCGTGTTTCATAAATGCGCTGGCTGCACTTTGCTGGGACTGAATGCCAAACGATTCTTTTGTCATAAATGTGGAAGTAGCTGAGTCGCATTTCACCCTTGCTTCAAGACCAGCCAAAAGTGCACTTAGTGGAGTGGTATCCTTGCAGCAGATGTAAAATTCTGGAGCTTCATTCTTGTGTTTTGGCTTGTGGTGTCTCAAAACGACACGGAAACATAAAAATCCGTCCACATTAGAGCCAAGAGTGTCGCTCGCGCCATCCATGTTTCCCCTGTTTGTTCCACCACCCTCAGCGCCAATGTTGTCGTTGAACGTCCCTTGCGACGTCAGGGCACGAAAACTCGCCATTATTTCTTTGTAGGTTTCATCTCGAACAAAAAATACTTTCGTCCCGCTGTTGTCGGTTCCTTCCCACTTTGCGGACAAATCCATTTTCTTCAATGGATTCCAATTTTCTATGCCAACGAATGCTAACAAGCAGATTGTCAAGTGGCAAATTTCGAAACAATGTCAATATTTTTAAGTATGATTAGATGTATATACAGAAACCAAACACACACAGAGAGACACACGGGATCCCGAAACTCTGCAGAGAAAATTCCTTCTTCTTATTATTTTATTATAGTCTACTACATTTTTTTTTATTATTATTACCAAGTAGTATTATTACATTATTATAGTAGTCGTCTATTATTTCTTCTTCTTCTTTTTTTCTCTTCTTCTTTTCTTCGTGTCAGTCTTTGGAGCGAGGAGGCAGTATGAATGTTCCTATATAAATCAATATTAATATTACAGCAAATATTATACTAAAATATATACAGTAATAATATTAGTTATAAAAATGTGATGATGATGAGAGAAGAAAGAAAAGAAAAAAAAAAAAAATAAAAAAAAAACAACGAATAGACTATTAATATTAATATTAAATGCTTTTTTTTGATGATTTGATTTGATGATGATGGTGACTCTGCTGATGGATCGATGATGGATGAGGAGGCAATAATAATACGTAGATATTTTATTAATATTAACATATTAGCAGGCAGCAGCATCAGGGGGGGTAGTATGATATTATTTTATTAAAAAACGACACCGCGACGACCCCCACACAAAAAAAAAAAAACAACAACAACAATATAAAAATAGATAGAGAAGACTAATAATAAAAAAATAATAAAATAATTTTTGTTGGTGTTTTTTTGTTGTGTTGGTTGGAACATTTTGAGTATATTTAATTAAGAGTCGACCAAACAATAAGATGCATAAATGCAGGAATTATAATTTTGTTTGGGTTCACTGAATAAATTGTTATTCTCGATCGATCCCTGCATTCTTGTCTTTCTTTTAGTCGAAGAATTTTTCTCTTATGCGATTATCTTTCTTAGGAGACCATTGGCTTTAGATATTTTCTCAGTGCTGCTGGGTATTAATTATTGCGATAACATACATATGGCTGCGTATTCGTGCCAATTCCTGGATGGCCCGATCGGGCTTACTTTGGTGGATCAACTAGCGCATGATGGCGTGGGTCCCGTTGTTGTTGTTGAAGAAGTTGTTCCTGGCAGTCAAGCAAGTCGTGTGACACAATTGGAAGTCGGGCATAGGCTAATGTAAGTTCCCGTCCCCTCGTCTGCCCCCTCTTACTTGAGAAGAAACAATTTTGTCTAACCACCTTTGCTAACCCAGACAAATAAACACTGTGTCAGTTGATAATTGGACGTCCAGGCAAGTCCTTCGTCATGTTTCAAAACTGTCTCGTCCCATAATTTTTGTATTTGATAGAGTTGCTGAGCAGGATATTGAGGATCTTCCCGTCCCTGAAGAGTTTTTGACAGGGCAGTCCAACCGCAGTAGCCCTAACAAGACAGACCGTGTTGAGGATGCAACTGCAGTACTAGAGCTTGAAATTGAAAGGGTGATGTCGATGCTGCCGCTGCCATCAGAACCCCCACGACCACCACCTCCCCCACCTAAAGAAGCTAGGCTTTCTCTGCGCCGCAAGAGCATCCTGACATTAGCAGACAATATCGATGAAGCACACGTTCAAACATTATGCTACAAAGACTTGCAAAAGATGGATGCAAACGATTACGACTCTTTGCTGAAAATCATCCACGTCCTGGGCCATGTCGACAATCATGGAAGAATCCTAGACCCACGGTTCATTAATTGGAGGAAAATCCAAAATGAGGTAAAAAGGAACATGGACTTGGGTAGATTCCGGGGTGCGCCAGTTCCCACTCGCGTATCTAGATCACAAGCAAAAACTGAAAATGCAGGCCCAACAACCCCGTTTATGCTAGAACGAAGACGGAGTTTAATTGCTGATCAAATCGCAATCAAAACAAAGAATTGAGAAAGGTGGGGAAAGTTTTAAAAAAATAAGTTTATTCTTGAAAGCTTACGAGAGAATAAATTAATTAAATGTCGGTATATGATAATTAAGGGGTATAAATTTATCTTCGGTTCGAAAAGCACACAGCCGCATGTTCCAATGAAGCATTTAAAAACTGGGAGGCGGCTTGTTCTGGGCTAGCAAGGGAGTGGATCGCGCCTTCGATCATGCATAAAGATGAACCAGGTACAGTTTCTTTGAATCGAAGTCCTAATTTGGGATAGACAAATTCTGGGACATATTCATCAGACAAGGATATTACAAAGAGAGTTGGGAAGTCAAACATATGTCCAATCCGAGAACATAACTCTTCATCCGTAAAGTCAGAGCTAAACATGTCATCTAAACCATTCTTTTCAAACAGATCAATTGCCCTAGCAGCAGATAGTGGTGCAATACCATATAGGCTATGTACAATTGTTTGACCTTCCCCGTTAGATATAAGCTTTTTGGAAACTTCCAAAATATCTTTGATTGTTTGGGGGGGTTGTTCTATTGCAAAAGCCTCTCGGTCTGATACGGGAGCTTGTAGGATGACGCCGCATACCATGTTTTTCCATGTATCGGGGGCGTGCTTACAGAAGTAAACGGATATGTTGCACCCAGTGGAGTGGCCCATAAGGATAACTTTACTGTTGTTTTCTGAGCGTTTGTTAATCCACTTGAAAAGATTAATCAAGTCGTCCATATCTCTGATCAAAGTGCCGGTGCCAAATTGACAGTAGGAACTTCGCAAGATTGGCTGAAGCAGTGCATAACCTGATTCTGCACACAAACTAGATAATTTAGGAACATATGAGCATGCCATCAAACCATCCGTTAGCCCACCCAACATGACTATAACATTCTCAGCACCAATCAGCCCAGACTCGAAGACCTGCAAAGAACATGGAGAGTTTGTATATTCAACAAGTCTCCCATTTGCAATTATGCTCATGACCAATGATATAAACAAACGCTAATTTTTTCGTAGCGGGTGATATAAGAGTGAAACATAGATCCAAAAAGTTGACAAAAACGTTTAGATTGCACGCCTTCCCTTTTCATTAATCGAACGTAATGAATAATTAGTTTTATTTATTTAAATGACTGAATGTGAATAAATAATTGAAATTGATTTTACACGGCGGCGGTGTAGTACACGACGGACGGGTGTTGTTGTTGTTGTGAGATGTGAGATGATACTTCTTGAGAAGAAGGGTTTTTTTGTTGAGAAGATGATTTTTTATTAATATATATATAAATAATAGTAATATTTATAATACCATGGTAGTATACTGTACTGACTGTCTCTTTAAAGTTATATTAAAAAATTAAAAAAACTTGTTTTCTTCTTACTACAATTGTGTATATTAATAGTGTTCGTAGAGTACGAGGATTTTACAAATATGTAAATAAGCCTATATTAAATAGGAAAATCTGTTCGAAAATAAAATCTCAACAAAATAACAGGCAATAGCAAACAAAATAAGAAGAAAAAAAAGAAGAAATATAATAGTCGTCTTCTATTAATATATTTTTTAGGTTTTTTTTCTTCTTCCGCCGCCGCGCGGCGACGTATTATTTTTAAATGACTTCTTCGTAATAGTAAGTAAGAGTAACCACAATTTACATTATGTATGACTACAGAGTTAAGTTCAAAAGATAGCAACTGTTTTCAACCAATGTGTACTTCTAATGCATGACTATTTCCCCTTTAGTCGAACAAAATCTGAAATGGTTTCTTTGTAGGCACGAGAAAAAAGCGTACATATGAGCGACTTGAAAACATCGGGGGGAAGGGCGTACGGCGCTGTGCAATCTTGGAAGGACGTCGCCAACGCTGGTGGCAAAAGGATCAATGGTGGTGCTCGCTTGTCGGATGTACTGCCTCCAGAGTATTCACTGTTGTTTTCTGAACACCCCAAAAAGGAAGAGCCAAACAAGAGTAGAAAGGCTTCAGAAATTGAAAAGGCGCGCCCGTCCAAAGTTGTTGAAAAGAGCAGTGGCGCAAGAGATGCTCCCAAGAAACTTCTGAAAAGGAAACTGGATGACACTCTTTCACCCACTTCCTACCGATTATACTTTACTTTCGAGTCTGAGATGCTAAGAAAATACGGAGATAAGGGGGCTTGGGGAACCAGGACGATGCAAATGTGCTGGATGAGAGCAAATACATTAATTAAACCAAGCGAACTAAAAGGTCTAAAACGTACTAAACAAACCTTTCAAACCGTAGAGTTTTGTGATTTTCAACCGCTTGGAAATTTGATAGAGAAAACATCAACACACCTGCAAGAAGGGTCTGTTGCGAGTAGCAGCACGGTGAAACGCAACACTCCTAGCAGTGGGTCCTTCAATAAGGAGTCTCGATCAACAGAACGACAAAACTGCACGAATTGCGTGGTAGAGGCGTTTAACAAAGGTTGTAAGTATGGGGCGAGTTCATTTTTCTATCTTGACAATTCAACTGTATCTGCTCTAAAGAGCTGGAAACTCCAAGACTGGCAAGTGGTATTCAGTGAAGGTCTTAAAGATCTATCCCTGTTCCAAAGGGCTCAACTCTTAGATACTGTGTCTTCAAAAGAAATCGCAGAATGTCTATTACGAAGTATCCCGGAAGACAGTGACCCCGAAAAAATGTCATTTTCCAGCCTTAGATTGACCCAGGGCACTTTGAAGAAATGGAAACGGTTGGTTTTGCAGGCTGGAAGGCATTATTTCGTTCACTACACTACCGAAATGTCCCAGTGCAAAGGTGGTTGTACTAGAGAAAAACTGGTCAAATCTTTCCGTGGACTGGTTGATGGTTTAGGGCTAAGTGGTCGCCGTGGACCGTGTGAACGACAAATCGAGTTGTCGCTGAATTGGCTCTTTCTTAAACTCATAGACGATTTTACGCAGAAGTAAGTGACAGAGCGCGGTGATGAAGCTGTTTCTGGAAGATGATCAATTTTTTTAAAAAAAACAAATATATAGTAATGTTTTAAGACTCTCAAAAACAAAATAAGTGAAAGAAAGAATAAAAAAACAAGAAAATTGGCTGTTATTTAAGTAATTAAAATTAATGTACTGCGAACTGAAATCTAGAAGAAAGAATAAAACATTTTTATTACTTCCACAGTTGATACATCAGTTCGGATGGCACCAGTCTCTGTTTCTTTGATGGTGAATTGTTTTGTTGCTCGCCATCAATGCGTTTCACCATTGTCGCATTGTTAGGAACGTAAAAACTTCCAAACACAATGATATCTCCATCTTGAAGCTCGTGTTCTATTCCGGGGAGGATCTTCTTGCTGTTTACAAACGTACCATTGGTGCTATGTATGTCCAGAACTGACACTTTATAACCAGGTGTAATATCTGTTTTGGTTTGTCGGGAGAAAAATACACAGTGGGCTTTGCTAACTATTCCTGGTCTAATTGAGCTATGAACTCGCACATCGCATTCTGAACCGCGGCCAAGGCGAAACGGAGAAGAATTGAGTTCAATGCGATGATTGACTTTGGAGAAACGAAGCCTTTGGTCTTTTCTGCGTGGGTCCTTGACTAGCCTTAAAATTGGCCACCGGTTTGGAAGGCAAATTGGAGAAAATTTGGGGTCGATGGGGTATTGTGCTTTTATTCGTCTCTTTGCAGCGGACAACATTGGCCGCTGGAATTCGAAGTTGAATTTTAATTTTTTGCTTTCAATAAGGGATTCCCGCTCAACTTTTGCAGTTATTCTTGCCTCATTTTCTTGCTGCTCCATAAATGCACGAGTTTGTTCACGAATTTTTGCCAGAACACGAGCCTCTTCCAACTGCTGCTTTAACAGTTTACTTTTTCTTTCCTTTTCTTTTTGCTCATGAAGCTGTCTAAACTTTGAAAACTTAACCTCGTCCGCACGCATGTGCGTCATTTTATGCACCTCAATCTCAGCCAATGAATTCCACTTTTGAGAATACTGAGCTTTGATTGGGCACCGCGGGCATCTCCAGTTTGAAACGAACTGCTCTTGCATTTTTTTTTCTCTCAATCGGTTCGCAAACTCTACTTCAATACGACGGGCTTCCATTTTCGCTTGCTTCACGAGATTTTCAGCGGCTCTTTCTTTAACTAAGCTTGCGACCCGTAGCCGAGCTGCGAAGCCCCGGAATATTCTCTGGATCTCAAACGAGGCATCATTTCGTGCAATATACGTGTCACAAAATATTTTGACTGCCTGACGATGCTTTTCAAATTTGTATCTATTTTTTGACTTTCGTACAACGTTATTATGGTTGACCAGCCTATTAAGTTCCCTGCTAATTCGGTGGCTAGTTTTACTTATCCGGAACGATGTCCCTATAATTGTTGCTGCCGTTTCTTTTATGTGTTGTTGCGTACGAAAAAGACCACTTGTTGCATTTTCTAACATCGCATTCTGTCGCTCCATTGCCTGGAACAATACAGGCAGAGCGGAATCCATTCTTACTAATGTTGGGGTATATTTTGTCGATGGGGCTTCGTCGCGAGAATGCAAAAATGTTGTCAGAATGTACTTCTTCTGACCCTTCTCCATGGCTCTCGCTTTGGATACAACTTTTGGATACAAGACTTGAATATTGTAGTGTTCAACATCGTAGGCCACATCCCTATCGTCGAATTCAATCGTACAACTAGCACTTTGAGACCGTGAACCTTGCGCCATGTCCTTGATCGTCCCCACAAAGAAACGGCTCCACCCTCTTAATCGTGCCTGGCACCTTTGGCCTGCAGTTAACCACTCGAAATGAGTCTTGTCCTCCGACCAAAGCGCCCCTCTCGTATCATACCATGCCCAAGGGTTGTGTGCCATTTGGAGTTCATTAATACACATGGCCCGGCGCTCCAGGATACGTCCCAAGAACGTTTCTTCTTTTACATGTTGACGCCGAAATGCTCTTACTTTTGAAATGCTTTTCTTTAGTTGACAGCCTAGTTGCGACATATGGATGGACAGTCTCTGCAACAAAGTTGGTGCAGTTATAGAACGTAAAGGTATTGCAAAGTTTTGGCGAGCTTCGATTTTTGCATGCTGCTCATCAATTTTTCTTAAAACCCGTTTGTAGTTCCAAACGTGCTGATCTAGTTTTCGCTTTGCCCAAAATAGACTATACGCTAATTCCGTTTTTGCTGCTGCAGTTTCCATGGCTTGGCATTCAATTTCTGAGATATGTTCTCGTGTGCTATTGATTTCATTGCTCCAACTATCATGATCAACAAGACAATCGCGGTAGTCATGCATCGATTCCATCCAAGAATACAATGCTTCCGCGATTGACACAGAAGGGTCGGTGGACTGCTCGTCTTCTTCATCTCTTAGAACTTCGTACAATTTTTGATAGGGTTCCAACAATTCCTGACTTTCTTCATTAAAACAATCCTTAATTATGGATATTTCTTTTCTGACATTTTTCGCTGATAACCCTGAAGTACGTGAACGTTCTTCTTTTTGCCTTAACTCTTTTTGCATGCCAGGTACTAGTTTTAAATGCATACGCCTGCGCAGATGAAGGCGCAATTCCACTGTGCTCTTGTTGTACGCAGTAGCGTTCATAGTGCTATCAATTTCAGCCTCGTTTGCGGCGACACGCTTCTCTTCCTGGTTCACTATTGTATTTAGGGTTCTTGCCCATGAGCTTAATACGGTTTCTTCGGGGTTAAAGCCTGGCTCTGGTTTGCCCATATCCCCCATTAGGGAATCTTGGATGCTGCTCACAAATGACACGGCTACCTTGTACCCTTCGCTGTCTTCGCATACAAAGTCTTTCTTTGTTGAAACCGACAGAGATTGCATTAAGTATATTGAAATTGAGTCAAATATTAAACGAGCATTATTGCTTATCGGATGATTTGGTGCTGACAAGTGCTCCACCAGATATTCTTTTTTGCTGTGCGCATCCAACTGCATAAAGTTAGCGTAAGCTAACACGTTTTCGCGTAACTGGAGAAGGGCTTCTGGGGAAATTGCCTGTGCTGCCTTTCTACAAATCCTTAAGTATTTTCTTGGGTCATCGATTTCCTCGGCGTCTTGCAAGAGTTGTCTCTCCTCTCGGTGCAAGGCTTTTTTCTTCTTCTCTAGGGCCTGCAGTTCAGATACAACTTCTTGAAATTGCACTTGTTTTTCTGCTACTTGGGTACGGGATTTTGCTAATATAGTTTTAAAGCCCGAGCAGTCACGTTCAAGCACGCCTAAGTCCGCGTTCAACTTTTCTATCTCTGCTCTCTTTTTTTTCAAGATACCAACCATCTGACATTTAATCATTTTTGGTTTCATAAGGTACAATGCATGGTGAACTGTCCTCATAGCCCGCTTGGAGCTACACACCATCTCTTCCGACACAGGAGAGTCGGTACTTTCTTCCCCGTCCAACGCAACCTTGTTTTCAGCATTTTGGCTCGCGACAAACATGAGTCCTTGGCTTCTCTATCTCTCCATACCGATACAAAAGATGTTTCTGGTAATTAAATTAACCAAGTTTATGATACGAGTGAACAATACGAAAATAAAATTGTTTGTTGGTAGATGATGGTCTTAGTTTCTCGTCCGCCCAAATACTTGAGTATTCGAGGGCGCTTTGATCACGAGAAATATTCACATTTTTCGTTTTTGCTTGTTTTTTTGTTGTTTTGTTAACAACATAATAATTATATTGTTGTTGTTGTTGTTTATAATATAAAAAACGACGGAAGAAGAAGGCAGCAGCAAACAGCACGCACTGCAACGTAACAGAAGAAGAAGCAAGAAGAATGGGGGGGGGTAAATAAAATACCTGTTAATAATACGGGTATATAAATAGGAGATAGAAGAAGCAGTAATAAATAATAATATAATACAGGAGGAAAAGCAAAAAACGGTATAAATTCTCTTTTACTGTAATAAATATTATTTTTATTATTCTTATAAATATACGAGTAGACCTATCATACCAATTGGTAGAAAATACTTAAATTTAAAACATACTCTCTTCATGCAATTCCCGCTGAACAACCTTATCAATGTAATTTATAATAAGTACACACACACACCTTCGAACTCTACTCTATTCATATTTTACTTATTTTTTCTTTTTAGACTGTACCATCAGGTACGACAGTGAATGCAAATAAGTGAATATTAAATTGTAGCGCTAGGACCTTACTACGGTAATAATACATTTTAATAATACCGGTACAGTATGGAACGTAATAAGACTAATAGGAGAGAGACGGGTCGTCGGTCGTCGTCCGTCCTTCTTCTTTTCTCGTCGTATGCCTATTTCGATACTCTAGTCTACTTCAACTCTGATCTCTCACACTTATTTGGAACAAAAAAATACCAGTTTCAATCAATTTTACCCACTTAAACTCGTTTGTGCAACTGACAAGAGATATGCTGAAATTTGGAAGAACAGCGGTTCGTACTTTTCCACAAAGACGCGGCGGCGGCGTCTTCTTCACGACCTTTCACGGCTCCATCTCCGGGCTGGACGACGGTAGCGAAAGCACTCTAGGCCAGGACGGTACCTACAGCGGCGAGTGGGATAGTGGCAAGAAGCGCCCTCACGGCACCGGCGTCATGCGGTGGAACAACGGCATTACCTACGATGGCGCCTGGGTGGATGGCAAGTTCCATGGCAAGGGCTCGAAGATGTACTCTAGAGGAGGTGGCTACGACGGGAACTGGGTTGACGGGAGGAGGCAGGGCACCGGCGTCCACATCTTTGCGGGAAAATTCGGCTACGACCGCTGGTCGGGGCATTTTGAGGCCGATCATCCCCACGGCATCGGCATAATGACCTTTCCAGAAGGCACCGATGCCGTGTTTGAGTTCGAGATGGGGAAGCCAAAGCTAGACGAGGGAGAGGACGAGCGGTTTGACGGCGCGCTTGATGGCCTCGATGACGGATCTCCGAGCACCATCGGAGTCTCTGGCCACTACTCGGGCGGCTGGGATGGTGCGGCGGGCGTCCCGCATGGCTTTGGCGTAATGAAATGGGCCAACGGGATCGAGTATAAGGGTGTCTGGCAAAATGGTGTCTACCACGGCCACGGCCGAAAGCTCTACTCCAGAGGCGGCGGCTACGAGGGCGCGTGGGTAAACGGGAAGCGTGACGGGAACGGGATCAGCTTCTTCGACGAGGGCGTTCACCTAGGCAAGCACGGCCTGCTGCGTTGGGAGGGTCCGTTTGTCAACGATAAAGCGCATGGGCAGGGGCAGGCGTTCGTCGCGTTAAAGGATGAAGATGAGCACGGTCGATGGGCCGGTGACACCGCAGTCAAAGGCCCGGTGGTAAATTTTGTCGAGGGCGAGGCCGTGAACTTCCCATAAAAGTACTCTCAGAGTCTCTAGAGCATAAACATATCATAAAGGGATTATCATTATGATATATGTTAAAATTATATCATATATGTAAGCGTATATAAGTTATCTAGAAACTAGAAACAGTAAAACACGAAAAACAAAACAAATGGCTGTTGTCTAGGTATTTAAAATTTGTGCGTTCTAAGGCGTCAAAAACATGAATGTGCAGTAATTCAGTATTTACCAGGACTAACTGCGCAAACCAATCTTTTAATTCACACTCGTTGGGAAGCACTGCTAATCCATCTACTGATTCAGATCATAAATGGAGTACATCTGAGAATGATAGTCCAGACTAAGTGACAAGGGTATATCGATTAGTAAAACCAAAAGAGCAAAGATAAGTTCGCAGTTCATGAAGGAATGTAAACCTAGAAAGTCTAAATCTAGATTTCAGTTCGCAGTACATTAATTTTAACTACTTAAATAACAGACAATTTTCTTGTTTTTTAATTCACACTCCAACCACTGGCCCGGTCCTCCGAAATAGCTGTGGTCTCACTTGTTCGCTTGTACTAGTTTTCGTTGCAAATATGCCACCAGCTGAGTTATATGAGACACTCGAATCTAGCTGCTCATATAATTCGATGAGGTTACACACCGACTCATTTGCTTCTTCAAAACGAGATTGCTCCATAAACTCGGTGTAATGGTGAACGTGGGCCTTTCGTCTATATATACGATAAAAATCTTCCTGTATGCCACGAAAGGTTCCGGCAATTGCACAATTATTTGCCAGGCAAAGGGCAGACGACGAAAACGGTGCCGCCGTAGATGGCGTAGCGCAGATTCCAACTTTAAACCCATCCAAGTTCCATGGGGGCATTTTTATTTTCTTTTTCATTCGCTCTATATTCTTCTGTATGCTCGACACGCATGAATTTGACCCCCGTACAATTATCGCACAAGAAAGGTACATGTGCGACCTGGGATCCCCACAAACTAATTGGTTCTTTCGTGAGAATGCCTCCGTAAACACCTGGTTTAACCCAGAAGTCCTTTCGCGCGTAGGTTCACTCGCGCGGGAGCTAGCACTCGCGGAGTGTCTATTTAGGGCCCGGGACCGCATTGTACTCTTCTTTTGACTCCCTTGGTATTGTTTGTCGGTAAAAGTTGCCACAGTAGGGCTTAGGCTTGGCATTAAAAAGTGCAGACCACGGAAGGGTACCATATTAGTTGTGATCTCGTTCAAGTCCACGTTTAGGGGGCCCGGAAAGCGCATGCTGCATGTTAAATTGGTCAAAACATGCGCCGCAACATTGTTCATTGCATCAAAACCGGCACGGCCAGGGCTCATTTTATCGGCTGTGTGTACTCTGTTGTTCCTGTGGCTATCACCTGTAATTGTAGATGTGATAACTTTCCCACCACCTGCCGCATTCCCTCTGTTCGCCAACTTTCCCGCACGATTGCAAATATCAATCAGAGCCTTATTTTCCATGGGCAAAACACAATCGGCGTGGTCCACCAATTCTCGCAAACTTAACATGCTGTTGTACGGGGACGTGATCACATCGTCCGTGCGCGAAGGTACAATTGCGGTGGTAAAACGGTAGACATCCGGAAAATTGTCCTCTAGCATGCTGAGAATGTACGTGCCAAGTCCCGAACCGGTTCCACCCCCCAGGGAATGGATCAAGAAAAAAGACTGCAGCGAGTCGCATAGCTCAGTTGCCTGGCGTATGGTGTCTAAAATTTTTGCTTCGTACTTTGGACCATAAACACAGTGGCCATGTGCCCAATTGTTACCAGATCCTGAAACATCTTTTATCATTTGGCGACTGTCGAACAATTCCCCGAGGGGGCCTGACAGCGTTTCGTTCAGAACGCTTTCTTCCATGTCTACCAAAACAGCTCTGGCGCGTAGCCACTGCATTTCCTGGCGACCGTCCCCAAGAGGGATTTCCTGTGCTTTTTCGCCAGCAGAAGATACGTTACGAAAAAAAGAAGACATTGAATCATCAAAACAACCCGACGAAGAGTACTGCGCGTGCTCGGACAATGCCATATCCCAAAACTTACAACCCAACTGATTCCCGCATTGCCCCACTTGGATTGTGATTAATTCGCGTGGCATTGTTGTTCGAAACGAAAAAACAAAGCCCCCTCTGACAAAACTGGTTTAGTTTATATATACAACTAACTCCTTTACCATGAACGTACGACTGATAGTAATTGAACGCTTTAATTTATTGATCAATCGTATCTATCGAGTGAGCGCGTCTTGTGTTTGAAACATGACATATCCTTACGCGCGAAAGTAAATTGTTAAATAGACATATACGAGTGAAAGATACTATAATACCACCACCACGGCGGGACGACGACGCGCCCGCCGCAGCGCGCGCATTTTTTCTTCTTCTTCTATCTCAATCATCAATAATCATCGTCGTCGATCATCATCACATTCTTCACATTTTATTGTTATTATATAATTTCTTCTTCTTCTATTTTATATAGGTACAGACAGGTATAAATAATACTACGGTTCGGTTTCTTCTTCTTGTTATCTTCTTCATTTTTTTGGTGGCAATAAAAATATATTATTATTGAAAATGAAGAGAAGAAGAAAAAATTGATAGTATTTTTAGAATATTATTATACCAAGTAATGGGACAACTACTACTTTTACTTCGGTATTTAAATACTGAAATAATTAACTACGTTAAAATTAGTTTTTCGATTGGTAGGTTCAGTATTGCATTTTATTATGTATTAGACTATTACAGGTAAACACATAACAATTTAGCACAGTCAGCAAACAATTGATGTTACACCCTATTTGGTTGCTATTACTGTATAATATAAATAAAACTATTTTTTCTTTCTTCGGAACTTCTGTTTTTGTGCGTTGTTGTTTTGTTGGTTTTTGAATGCTACAAACAAAAGGGTTATCCTC
>JACLAC010023146.1_pt1 | contig 24834 bp, 20 predicted proteins | sample 8027881 | NCBI WGS metagenome assembly JACLAC01 (sample SAMN15725517, study PRJNA655200) | protist metagenome | isolation source: fluorescence activated cell sorting (FACS) single amplified genomes of... | place: Spain: Blaines Bay Microbial Observatory, Mediterranean Sea | collected 2016-01-19 | reverse complement strand
CAAAGAACTTGCAACAGCGGCGATTCCCACCAGCGCGCCGGCCTTGAGGAGGGTATCACGACGGTATTTGTCTGCCAATATTCCAGTCGGAATAGACGTACACAGCTGAGCCATTCCCATGGCCGCCGTAAGAAAACCAATCGCCTTTGGATCGCCGTCCTTGAGTAAGAACACCAGAGTCGCGAGACAATTCTGATTCCACAACCCACGCCCGGTAAATGCGACCCATGTATACGCCAAAATGAGTTTGACGTTACGGGGAGTTGGAGCGAGGCTGTCGGTTTCATTCATCGCAACTGATCCATGTGTACCATCGCGATTATGGTTCATTCTTTCTTCGCACCGCCGATCATTCGAAGACGATTAATTCAGAGGTTCTTCGTTTGGATCTTGTTTGGGAGGCATGGCGATAATTAGAACTTGGAGGTTTCAGTCTCGGATGCAATGTCGCTGCTTTACTGAAACTGATTGAAGTTGTTTGACACTCGGCAAATATTTTTTGTGAAGAAATCGAATTGTGAGAAGAATTCCGTGACGACACGAAAAGTCAATCGTCTTTCTTCTGCACAAAAATTAAGCCCGTCTCTACACAGAAAGTAAATTAGACCTCTTAGTGGGGATGGTACTTATTTAGGCCTGATACGAAATGGTGAAGTTTTTAGGTTCTGCGATATTTCATTTGGAGACATGAACAACTTATTTACATTATAGAATTGTACCGAGATTGGGCTTGCTCTGGCGTCTGCGCATCCGGGCGGCCTTGTTGGAAGCCTTACGTTGTTGTTGTTGCTGCTCTTTGGAAGGCTGGGATTGCGATCTCGACGAATGTGAGATTGCCTGCAGCGGTAGTTGCTGTTGATTCTGCAACATGGGCGTCATTTCTGTAGTACTCCCTTCGATACTCTCCCCCGTTACTGTAAATTCTCCCCGTGTGCTGGCATCGCCCACAGAGGCCACAAGCGGGTTGGGCGCTTGTTGCATCCCCGGCGAGAAAATTTTACTCCCGTCGCTGTTTCGGAAAATCAGCGTATGGGAGGAGTCCCCACCTGCAGGAACTTCCAAGCCCTCATTGTAGGCCACTGGATCTTCAACCTCATCTTCATCGTCATCATCATCATCGTCGTCGTCATCATTATCGGATCCCCTTGGCCCAAAGCGGAGGAGGAGCATCATGAGGCAGGTTCCAAACGTGGCCGCAAAATATAGTTCTCCGCCACAGGCAATCCCGACAGCAGCAGACAACCAGACAGAAGCCGCTGTTGTCAACCCGTGGACTACCATGCTGCCCTCCTCGTCATTGGACTTTTTGAAAATGAGACCCGCGCCCAGAAATCCAACACCCGAGGGGATCGCCGCGGCAATTCGAGAGGCGTCCCATTCCATGGGACCATCACGAAAGGCAAAGGCAGAATTAATCGTAAAAAGACAACTTCCAAGCGAAACCAGAGACATGGTCCTAATTCCCGCTGGACGATCGGCCTGTCGGCGCTCCCATCCAATCACCCCGCCCATCAATATCGCCATGACCAGACGCCGTCCGAAGGAGCACTCGAGGGGCGTCATGAAGAGCAACATTGGCTGCCGAATTTCTTGACATTTGCTGCCATTAAATTCGGGGTTGGCATATTCGATGGTCGTCTCGTTTTCGCTTTCGGGGCATGGAAGTGTCAGAAACATTTCCGCCACCGAGGCGACCCCGCAGCCAACGACGTAGAGAACCGCCACGATGTAGATAAAGGCCTTTCTGAGGGTGAACTCGGTGAAGTAGGCATGCGGACGCATGGATTGTTGGCCATCAAAGGCCACACCAATCGTTGTCATTCTTCGATGGCCCTTGAAACCTTCATTGGCACTGAATTTCGTCCCGTTCACTGCGATAGGGGTGCTGGTGCCGTAGTTGTTATTTTCTGGCATCCTCGTTGTTTTGATTAGACTGTTTCAATGGTTCAGTAATCTTTCTATGACGCCAAAATCCACCGCTATTCTGTTTCTCGTCGAAACCTTATCGAACGCACCGAATAAACAGTATCTTGGGATGGATATGTTGGCGAACAAATATCAGCATTTGTTGTAATGTATGCATTCGCTGCTCGATTTTTTAGCATAGAATGGTGATGGGCTCTTCGAACCGAATTTTCAGAAAAAAAGACCTTGTGACGTAGCGAGCACTCTTCGACTGATTTTTCATTCCGTCAACAAAATATTTAAACCAAAATGAATTTTTTTATTTGAATCTAATTATCCAATCAAATGGCCCGATTTACCCATTTCAAACAGATGGCAAGAAGACACATACTTTTTTCAATTATTTTCAATTTTCAATTTTCCGTCTCAAATCAACCCGTCAAGAGAATAATCGCCGATTGCAAGTTTCAGATTGTTTCTGGGCATCACTCTGTCTTTGACCAAAACCTTTCTCTTGTTGAGTTAAAACGATCCCGGAGATGAGATATACGCGGAGACTTATACTCGCAATACCGGCTTTCATTGCCGTCGCATCGGCCTTTGTATCCGACCCGCACTTCCTTACCCAAAGAACTCCTGTTCAAGAGTATCATCGATGGAAACTGGCAGTCGCACAGGATCCCATCCAAAAGAACTGGGATTCCAGTCACTCGCCATTGTTTCGAGCTCAGAGCGTTGCAAAATTTTGCTCTGAACTCGGTTGCACTATTCAGGCTTATCAGGAAGCAAACAACAAACTAAAGCGAAGAAAGAGAGAACTCTCGGAGCAAATGTTGATGATAGATGACGAACTTGATCGATTGAAAATCGAAAAACAGGAGCACCATGCAATGCATATAATATTTGAGTCGGTAGAAATTCAAGCCTTTTCGTCTTCGTTGTGGTCATTGTTGCCAAAATCACTGCAGCAGGGCCATGTGGATGCTGAACCACATTTCAGCAATATACACTCTGAAAGTGACAAAGAAACCATTGCCATCCTTCGACAACGGCAAAAGAAATTGTCTGGTCGGGCACTTGCGATTCAGAATCTCTTGGTAACATTGGAGGTCATGGAGTACGCAGGCATGAGTACTAGTACGAAGGAACTTGCTGAACAGTACAAAAGCATAGCGGAGGAGGAGCAAATCAACATATTTACAACCAGGGAACGAAACTCGAGAATTGAGAATTGGAATTCTATTTGGCCGAAACCGCCGCCTCTGCCACCAACGATGACACAATTCATGGTGCGTTCAATTTCGGTGAAAAGTTTGTGGTATGCCCTTTTGTTTGGCACCGCATGACACCCTCACCCAACTTATGATATTTTCAAAAACCTCTACAGAACCAATGTGGTAGCAACGATGATAGCATAGCTACGAAACACTACCACAGCAATGATATAAATGGTGATGTCACACCAGAGTGGTTCGCTAGGGAGCGAGTCTCAGCGCATCCCTTCCCCAATGTCACCGGTGCTTCTAAAAGGAAGGTATTGACGAAAAGCAAATCCAAGAAAGAAATAGGGATAATTTATCCCTTCTTGAGCAATCACACTTCGAAGCCATGACATACATTGTGGGCATAAACGAGAATAATTGCGAGAATTATCCTTCCAATCATAGAATTTTAAAACTGGTTAACCTTCATCGCAACTACTACCAAGTTACATAGAGTCTATTTGAGCTTGAAGTTTGGAAAGAGATTGTTTCATCTTTTCCATGCTTTCCTTCATAAATTCGTCGTGATCCTTTTAGCTTCCTCTTCCTCCTGAACCTTCAACAAGTTTTTGGGGACGATCCAGGATACTTCCGACGACACCGTGGAAGACGAATAAACAGTACTGCTTTCATCTGCAACAATGATTTTGCTCTCATCTGCGCCTTTGCGATCGATATCGTTTCCAGTCTCGGCTTGGGCGTCGTTGACTTTATTTTTTCTGCCTTTGCGATTAGCTTGCTTTCGGCGATCTTTTCGCTGCACAGCCGGTAGTACTGATTTGGAAATCAGATAGATTGCCGATGGCACATCTTCGTTCTTTTTCTTTTTGGCCTTTCCTCTTGCTGCCTTTGACGTTACCCTGTAAAACTTTCTTCGCGCTCTTCTCTCTTGCCTTTTTCTCTCTCCCGGAGACATGTCGAACTCATCATCGTAGACATATTCGAGGTATGTGTAGTAAATCAAGAGAAGTTCCAATGCCGACATGGTGGGTGTATCTGTTCGATCGTCTTCGCAATTGTGATACTTCGTCTTTCGATCGTCCTCCGGATAAAGATGTTTGGCGTACAGTATCGTGGAGAAGAAAAAAAAGAGTCAGAATGGAATTGGCAGGTCGGAAAAAGATGGCGCGTCTTTTCATTTAACCTTAACGCTAAACAATCTGAACCAAATCTTTGGTACGTTACGTTACGTCACGTCACTGTCTCTCGAGATTTGAAGTTCCCCTTGTTGTGTGCACGAATGAGAATGCACGTGGTAGGTCGCTTTCGTAGGCAATCGCGATTGAGAATTTTCTCACTCAAGGGAAGCATTTTTTCTCTTTGCCTACTCTGACAAAAGGTGTCTGTGATCTCTATCATCGCCATCGAACACACTTAGTCCAAGCCACCAATACAAGCAAAACGGTCAAACTTACGAAATTGCGAAATACTATAACAACCACAACAAGAAATATGGCCACTGCTCTCGCCCCTTCCGCAGAAACTAATTACTCGGCAAGTGGCAATGCCACGGAAGCCGAATCCTCTTCCGAACTGTGGGCTTCTCTTCCAAAGCTGCGCAAGCCGAAAAACTCGACAAACTCTACGACCTCCGAAGACGATAATGATGATTTTTTCGACTTGCCGAGCGTCATTGAAGCCCAATGGACTCCGCAGCCCCGGTGGAGCATAACAGCTGGTCCGATAGAACTAAAAGAAGAGCTCAAGCCTCTCAAAACCTCCCGCGAGTGCTTTCTCGGCATGGTAGACTTCTTTCAGCACGCCAAAGTTAATGCTACCTCAACAACCTACGACGAGTGGCTTTCGACGGCAAGATTGTCGGTGGCGACGGAGAGTTCTTCGCATTTGACGGGAATTCGGTCGCTCAACATCCAGCCCTGGGTCTACGCGGGCGGTGGTCTCGGAAACGTTGACGAGTGCATCTCGCTGAATCACGGTCAGAAGGATCCACTGGTACACGTCTGTCTGGCGGGAGGCACCAGTCGAGACTCTCTGACGTTTGCATCGGCCTGTGTTCCAGCTGCGTGTTCGGCGGAGGATGTGTTTGCCGACGACTTTCCAGAACGTGTTGCCACGGCAGGGTTTAAGGATGCAACAAACAAGGATATCAGCAAATTTGAGGTGGACTATCACGAACTGCTTAACGAATATGTGACAATCCACAAACGAATCGCTAGGGTGGGAAAATATCTGAATACTGGATGGGTCTGCGGAGAGTACAGTGTCGACTGGGAACCATTCCCAGCGCTCCTGTGGTGTGGCGCCATGCTATTGTGCACCCTACTTACATTGTTCGGGACGAGCAAAATGATGCGGGAGAAAATAAAGAGAAAGGAAAAAGACGATGGCCGTTTCTATCAGCATAACAATACTCTGAACAGAAGATCTTCACCATCGTCGGTTGAGTCGAACGATGTCTCCTCGTCGTCATCGAGTGCAACAATAGAAGAGAACGAAAGCAAACAAAAAGAATCTTTTTGGTCTGCATGGGACGTCCAAGAACACTTAAAACGTCTCGGCCACCAGCGCGCTGAAACTGCCTGTCTAGATGGGTTGAAGGTTGGAAGCATCGTGTGGATTATTGGTGCTCACATCATGGCTATCCAGTCGTCGACGGGCGCTGGATATATCAATCCAAAGGACTTTTTTCCTCCAAGTGGAATCACCACTACATTCTTCGGCCAGCTCCTCTTCAGTTCAAGGTATGCTGTGGACACGTTTTTATGCATAAGCGGGTATTTAGCAGCCCTTGTTCTGCAGCGAAAATTGAAAAACAATCGCAACAGCTGTTTGGTGGTCCTCAAAGTTGTGGCAGCCATTATGTTTCGAGTGATACGGATCATGCCGCTATATTTGTGCTGCCTCGGATTTTGGATGTATTTGGCGCCGCACCTCGGATCCGGGCCATTTTGGTACCAGTGGGAACATTTTCTAGAGCCCTGTCGACAATTATGGTGGACCAACCTGCTCTTTCTGAACAATTTCTTGCCGTATGGTGCAGCAACGGAGGCCACTTGCTTTTATCATTCGTGGTATCTGGCGGTCGACGTTCAGCTTTTTTGCCTCTTTGCTCCTTGGTTGGTCTTGGTATACCAATCCTCGCCTACAAGAGCTCGAAAAGTGACCCTTGGATTGTGGTTGGGTTCAGTGATCGGGACGGCTTTGCTGGCTTACACTCAGGAGTGGAGCATAAATTCCTTCGACGGTTACTCGATTGCCCTTTTCAGTGTAGAAGGTTACGCCAAGCCTCATGTGCGTGCCCAATCCTACCTTGCAGGAATTTTCATCGCCTTTTGGCCACAGATGCCCATCAACAGAAAGTGGCGGTCGCAAGCAAGAAAAAACCTCATAATGATCTTGGTCCTCACTGTTCTTGCAGTACTTTCGTTCATCACAGTAACGGGAGCCTATTCACGACGGGCATGTACCTTTTCAGAATCTCCATTTGAGGGCGATGATTGCGGGTCCACTTGGAGTTTTCCTGTAAACTTCTTCCATGCAGCCTTTAGCAGAGCAGCCTGGTCCATTTGTATTGCAGTTCTTCTGCACTTGTGCATCCACGATAAAGAAAGCGAACATGGTGCGGAATATAGCAAAGGAAAGAAGAAGAATGGAATTTCAGTTACAAGAATGGTCAACAAATTTCTGGGCTGGAGCGTATGGACGCCCCTGGCACACCTGTCTTTTGGAGCGTACCTGATTCACCCGATTGTAATCTACATCTGGTTTTTGGGCGGGAGAGAAAAAGCCACGTTTCGGGTCTTTACGTATATCATGGAATTCATCTCAATTACGGTGGTGACATTTGTGGCATCCTTTGTCGTAACCATATTGGTGGAATTCCCACTCGGGATCCTATTGCGGCCGCCATCTAGTGGAGAGAGAAAGAAGGTACCAAGAGCAGAAGTCGATGGTACCTCTGACAGTCAAAATACCGAAACGATGACTCTTCTTGTGCAATCCCAATCCTCGCCGTATGGATCTCTACCACAAGAAAGGCGGTAGCATTTACTGTAATTCAAGTTCTATTACTTTAAATATGGTTTGATATCTATCATTTTCGAATAATTATGTGATGTATTTTGCATTCGCTGAAACTAGCCTCCTTTATTTGTATCATTTCTCTATAGTGATTTTATTTCTTACTCGTTCTCCCAATCAATGGCCAAAATTTTTGCCACTCGATCGGTACGAATATTGTAGCATGGGTGAGTTTGTCCCACCTGGGTTTGCTGGGGATCGCCAAAGCTCTCTTCGCTTTCATCACCCGACAAGGAACAGTGCTGGGCGACGGAGAGGCCACTGAGGTTATAACAGGTGTGATAGAAATCTCGCGGCTTGCTTGGTTTGTCTCGCAACCCACCAGTGACTTCCTGGGCGCACAGTAGAATGTACCGTTCCAACAAAAATACATCATAAAGCAGCGGAAAGGGGAGGCTATTAGCGTCGGTAGTATCGGTATCGACGGGAGGATTTGTATCGGATTTTTGCTGTTGTCGCTGATATCTTTTCAACCACGGATCTTCGTCACTTTCGCCGCTTCCATCTACACTTGCTAGACTCTCAGAGCAGCTACTGGCAATGGCCACAGCTCCACCCTGCCAAAAGGAATAACATCCATCCACCAGTTTGTTGGAGCGTCCCGAGAATCCCCCCTCGTAGGAAAGCTGCCTTCGCCCGAGCCACCCCAAGAGAGCTCCAACATCAAAGGAAACGCCAAGGCTGTTGTTGCTGTTTGTGAGAGCGCCCAGTAGCTTCAGGGCGGCCACGGCACAAAAGGTGTACCCGCCGTGAGCCTCCGAAAATGGTTCTCCGCCCATCCCTCCCTCGTAGGTCTGACAAGATTTGACAAAGTCTATGACTTTGGGGCGACCCACAACAGTAAAGCTTGGAGTATTGTTTCCGTCAGAATTATTTGGCTTTTCCAAGAGACCCAGCAACTTGGAACAGCAGGCAATCGTGTATGTTGCCCGAACATCGACCTCTCCATCGTGCTGCATTCGATACCCACCGGTGGTGGGAACCTGCAAGGCGGCCATCCATCGGTACAGTGGAATTCGAATCTCCGAAAGCATACGCCTGGCACGCTGTGAATAATGGAGATTTTCGTAGTCTTCCTCTTGGGTAGACTTTTGCGAGTCGCCAGAATCGCACGTCGCCAGGATGCACAAGGCCAGAACGGCGGCATACGTAGTAGCTGCATGTGCCATTTGACCGGGCCCGCCTCCAAATCCACCACAATAATACAATTTCTCGTTATCTTCACCACCTTCGTCGTCCTCGTGGGCCAAAAAGTAAATCCCATCGTCGCTTTCTACAATCTCGGGAACTTTCGAGTGCGGAGTGTGATAGGCCTCCCAGCAGTCTTCGAGGGTGGAAACCATGTTGGAACCCTCCACGTCTGTAATCCATTCCTCGGCAATGGCCGAGTCCGTTGCCAACAGATCATAACCATGCAAACACCAATAGAGCATCCACGGCCGACTGGAATCCAAACTCACAAAGGGTGCCTTGAGGGGTCGTTTCCAGACTCCTTCGAGGTATTGGCGGTGCTTATCGCGGAGCAACTGAACCCAATCGTTTCCTCCGTTGGCATTGTCTCTGTTTTCCTTAAATAGACCGATTCTTTCGCAGTGGGCCTGTTGGTCGTCCGGAAGCTGTGTCAAATCTCCCAAATACGGCTGGCATTCTCGCTCCGTCTGTTTTTGGACGACCGTGGATTCTGTTGTGACCAAAGCCGATACGGGCGGCTTGTTTGTGGCAGTCGAAGGTGACATTGTACTATGCGTTGTATCCGCCAAATGCTAGTACTATAATTCAATTTGCTGTCAGATATCCAGAGCAGGAAGCACAAAGTACTGTTGTCAGTAATATGATAGCAATGATGTAGTTTTGTGGCTCGATGTGAATTTTTTCCCGCTGATTTTCATGAAAAAAGGGCCTAAAAAAGTTGTTCCGTAATGAGTGTCTTTTTAACAAGGGAATTCGGTCTTGAAAACTTTTTATGGTACTTCCAAAAGATCGTTCCAAACACTCTACATATATTGACAAAAAGGGACCGAGCTTGTTAGAGAGTCATGGAGTCGAGCGCCATGACAAGAAATATTGTACTCGAACTAAGAGTGTTGCTGCTCGTGGTCCTCCTCCTCGCATCATCACCTCCTCCTAATGAAATGTTCTACTTTGTTGAATCGGCAAATAATCCTTGAGTCTTTCTAAAACTAATCTTACAATATTTATGCATACTATCTATTTGTTCTATTCTTGATGGGTCCGAAAATAGTTGGCCCGCTCGTCATGCTGCCATATCGTCGATGCTTTCGTTCCAAATTCGAGTGACGTTGTCGAATTGGATACGGAGCCCCGACAAAAAGTTTCTAGCATGTTCCTCGGTATGTTCGATATCATTGATTTCGCTCGTTTCGTTGCTCGGCGGATTGTGTTCGTGGGAGGTTTCGTCTCGGTCTGTTTCGTGTTCGGCGACGAGCATGGGGGCGCGGCAGCACGGACAGCTATCATTGATGCGGAGCCAGTGTTGGATGCACTCGTCGTGAAAAATATTGCTCTTGCAACAAGTCTTTCGTCCCGATATGACCGTGTCTTCGGCTTTGAATTCTTCCAGGCAAATAGAGCAACAAGAGCTGCCGTTGCCGCTAAAGCCAACTGGTGCACAGCAGGAGTGTTCGCCTGCTGCAGTCGATCTTGTTCTGTCGTGAACCAGAGAGTGCACTATTAGAGATCGTTGAATGTGCTGATCGAGTTGGGCTTTGTTTTCTTCTTGCATGCGCTTGTGGTTGGAGTTCGACGTCATGGCGCCCGTGTCTACTCGAATGAGCCCGACCCGGAGAAGAATGAGTCGAATCGTACACTCGACCAGAACCACAATGGCAAAATGAGTAGCAACCATTAAAGCCAGAATACTACCGAAGGAGCGGATCCGTTGCAATATTGTGACAGAATCAAGTAAGCAGCCCATAACCATGCAGAAAAGGATGCCGGGAACAACCTGAACGAGGCGCGGCTGGTAACCGAACACCGATTTCATCCCGGACAGGGTCATATGATAAGTGGCGCTGATGAACATGTTGATGGACATTTATGCAATACGAATGTTTGGATTGATTGGTTGGTTCCTGACTGTTGTTGATTGACTTTCTTTCGATTTGATTTGTGTGACACTGCGCCGAATCTATGCGAGACATCAAGTTAAAAATTGAACTTCCATCCAAGTCACAGAACGTAGAGCGAATATTTCATGATGGATGTCTCATCGCACGCGATGACGGCATGAAAGTTTTCACTCACAGTTTCTGCGCGCGGGTTCTCGTTCTGGTGCGCTCATTCATGACTCATTCGAATAAACGCAAGACTTAGAGTCGGAAAAGGGCGGCTCCCTCCACTTTCACTTCGAGAGGAAGCTTCAACCACCTACTATATCTGTAAGTGGGTGCATCTACTTATTATCTATTCACAGCCTACGGCAACCGAAGCTACTTCTGGTGCTGGTACTAGCACCGATATGGCAAAAGGCAGCAGAATATTACTTCTGTCTGTTGCTTGAGGACGGCTGCTGCGATAATTGCTGTTGCTTTTTAACATCATTCGGCATAAATTTCCTGCTAGTAGTACTGTGAGTACAAAAAATCACTAGTCTCCATTTTTCAAATATTGTATCAGCTGCGAATGTTGAGGAATCTACTAGTACTAGTAGTACTTATACTGAGGAGGGGGATCGCATCGCCGAACGAGGATGAGGAAAGAAGAACAAGGTTTCGACGAAATGGTGATGGTACGTCAGTTGCATCGCTCTGGACAAAGTGCGTTAGTTGGTTGTTGTTGCAATTTCAAACTAGTATCGTGGTTTGTCGTTGGTTGGAATAAGTACTATAGCCTTCTTTTTCCAGAAACTGTGACGTGATTATGGTTTTGAATGGCCGCCTGTTATTGGCAACTGTTCATGGTTGCACCAATGACTAAAAATTCTTTCTCCGTCCACGATTGCTTCCAGCTGGTCGATTCAAAAACGTCATGTAGTGCGTATGAAAACCGGAACCAACAGGCAGTCGGGTTTTTTCATTTTCTGGAAAATAAAGCGAGAGCGAATTCTCATCTGGCCAATTAAACGGGATTTCGTTTCGAGATTAAGTCCATTTCCGTACCGTACTTAAGAAACAGTGTTTCAATTTCCTCTGGGATAGGAAAATCGATGTTGAAGCAAAATCCAACGCGAAGTTTGCGCACAAGCTGTCTCAAAATTCTTTCCGAAGAAACACAGAGAAGAAATAAAGACGTCAAACAAATACAAACTGACGCTTGGTAAACGGTGAATTCACCAATCATATTTGAGATCAATCGTAATCGGTCATTAAAAACAATTTATTATCCAATCACATTTCGTTTCAAAAATGTACATGCGGCTTTTATGTTGAACAGAATCACACGTGTTGTTTAGTGAGTAGTTTTTTGGATTGGAACAGGGTTTCACTTGTGTGTTGTGCTTTGCTGAGCAAAATTGTTTCTACAGCATGATGTAAACGCATGCAAAAATGCGATAATGTTCCGGTTAAAATACAGCTACGTCTCAAAACACGCAAAAGGACTTTATCATTGTTCTTTCACTTCTGAATTAGTCATTGCCGTGTTTCCCATTTACATCATCATTGTTTGGAAATACTCGAAATATCTGTAAACTCAAACCATTCATGACATCGCCTTCACAGAGCTCATTGCTATCACAAGTAGCAAAACCATACGAAGAATGAGCACCGTTAGCACCCCAAGAAGAGAAAAGGTGTCGCGACTCCTATCGTCGATGGGATGCTCCTGGAACTCGAATGCAACAAGTTCCTCCGACGCGAACTCAACAACCGCATCGATATCAATAGAGAGCATACCTGCTCATAAGCTTTCCTATCCTTGCTTTTCGCTGACGAAAAACATCAATGACGAGCAAGAAGATGTAGAGGGAAAGAAATACGAGTCCGACTCTGATTCATCTTCTCATCGAAGAGAGGCCGCGCAATCCGAGGCATCCAAGTTGATGTCACGGAAGCGTGCTTTCTCTCGACTCGAGGTGGAAGACAAAGAGCAAGAATCTCTATCACCGCAACGACTGGTGCTGGAGAATATTCTTGCATCTTTCGACCAACTCGTGGACGCACGGATACGAGCATATGCTCGTATTTTGAGCAATCACGTTCGGGTTTTGTCGGAATCAAACAATACAAAAGGGGCGCGGATAGCCGAATACAAACTGCAAACATTACTCGATGTTGCCGCAAACCATCTTCTATTCGATTCTATCTCTACAGAATTCAAAACAAGCACTTCGAGTGAAGATCGAGTCAATGACGATGATGTGATTGCTACTGTTTCTACAGCTAGTAGTAACGGAGACAAGAAAGAAACAAATCTAACAATACCTATCGAATTGAGTGTGGAAATTCAATCTCCAAGGTTCTTTCACGAGTGTCTAGAAGCCATTGATTGCACTGATGTTACAAGGCCAGCTCAACGAGGACATCAAGGCAAGCTCATTTTCCTTGCGAAAGGGAAACTCCGAGGTAAGAAGGGGTTATTGCGTGTTTGTTTGTGTTTGAACCGAATAGGTGGGAATGGGCAGTGATTGTCGGTGCCACTGGGGTGTTCTTAGTCATGTCAGTCATGTAATTGCACGTGCTGAAAGACAATCGTGAATCCTGATTGGCGCACGTCTGACGCCTTGAACATCAGAAGCACAAGTGAATTTTTCTTGAATCTTGTGATGTGTGTCTGTCTCGCTGGCTCGGACCGTGTGCGTTTCCGTCTCGGCTTCGAACGGACGCGCATTACAGACGTTGAAGCAGGACAGTGCACGAAGATCTGAATTCGCCAGTCGTACATAAAACTGGCTGGTAGAGCACGATTGGTCATTGACACCAATGCGCGCAGTAGCCATACTGCCCCATTTTTACTTGGAATTTCATCTATGCCGGCGCCGTGTCATTTTTCGTAAATGCTGTTTCCGCAGCTGCGATTTGAAACTGCCCAATGAAAAGAGATGGATTATATCGAATGCCTGACATAATTCTGTCAGCAACCACCTGTTCTTGAATTTGTTCCTTCAATGAAAGCGTTCGTACTAACATATTTTATTTCTTGTTCTTCATTTCAATCGGCACTTAACAATTCGCTTCCGCACCTTCAACCTGAAGCTAATCCCGCTGTGTCTAACGAAAGCAATGACGGAAACATCTGTTCCACGCCAAGTAGAAACAGGGCTTTCGACAATCGAATTCGTTCAAATTCTCTCTTTGAGAGGGCCGAGATCGAAATCGATTGTGACGCATTGCTCTCACAAATGATGAATGAAGCAAGCAAGGTTGTAGCAATGGCAGTTGACTTGACAAATATGGCTTGGACTAACACCGAGAAACAAGAAGAGATAAACATGATCGCCGATAACACAAGAAAGATCGCAAACATTATTGTGGACGAAGACTCGTCCACGGCTGGAGAATGTCTTCTCCAAAGAACCACTGGAAAGCGATCAAGAAGCGAAGAAGGCCCAGAAGCCCGAACAGGAACAAGCATGTCGAAACAAGTCTCAGAAGCTTCGCTTGTTCCCTCCGCACAAGTGGTTTGTGACGAAGAGCAAGGCGAAACTTCTGAAGTTTCCAATGATGCGTCCGTTTCTATTGCTACCATCACAAACCTACACGTCCTGGAGCAAGACGCGGGACGAAAAGGAAGATACTTTCATGTAAGCAGCTACGACTCCTCTTCCACGGGAACAGATCACGATCACCAAACGGAGAAATGCCCTCCCGAAGATCAAGACAAAGAGTTCGAGTGCTACAAGATGAAACGAGTATGTGCCATTGTTGACTTTGCCCTGGCTGGAGATAGCGATCCGTGGTACCTCACACCAAACAAGAAACTTCGAACCAAGTAATCGCGATGCCTTCATGCACCGACTTTTCATACTGAGGTGAACGACAAAATCGATTATCCGTTTTGTCTTCTGCCAGTTTCTAAAAGCAAGGTTCTTCTTTGCGACAAATCTCCAACAACTAGAACCATCAATGGTTTGGAGAACCTTCGCTTTACGCAAGATAGCACTGCAATGCAATATACTACTACTTCGAGCCGATACTACTTGTTCCTCTCTTCGATATGCAACACGGGGGAAATAGTATTCGCACCAACCAACGAAAGGATGACTCTGTAAAGCACCCCACATCCGTATCATTCCTTACAACCCTTCCGTCCAAATGGTGATCTCTCGAAACAAGAAACGAAATACGCTTGATGTCAAAATTACATCGTGCACAACAAAACCAAGATCTACAAACATTACAACTAACGAAGAAGACACCCCGTGCGCTGTACATTATCAACACCAATTTTGCTGGTCGTGTCTCTTCTTGGTTGTCTCCTTTGCAAACGCAAAACAACTCAATGCTCGTTTTCAAGACAAAGGAGGACTTGACGAATCAGGGAGGCTTCATACACACATACAATACATACAGCTTTTTGAGCATTGCTGCTCCCTGCTTTCGTTCCTCTCGTCGGACTTAAATCGTTTCGCCGCAACGATCGAATATTACAGAAACGGAAACGACCAAACGACGAGAAATCCATATTTCTTTCCCTTATTTTTCCCAGTTATAGACCATGATACAACACTCCTCACACCAATGCACATAAACCAACAAAAATAGGGATCGAACTTACTATACACTACTACTATACACTTCTTCAAAAAATAGTTTTTATTTTATGTGTCTTACCCTGTTTGATCAGACGAAAAGCGTCAAATTGCGACAAGTCGGAGCGAAGTTTTAGAATCGCTTGAAACAGGAAGCACTGAGAGCCCCCATGTCCCTTGGAACGCACATTCGCTGGTCCAAAAAGGCCGCTAACGAGCGAACCTCTGCGCCACAGACCTCTTCACAAGCTGCTATTGTGCCTTCCGAGAAGCTTGATTCACCGCACAATAGGACCGAAAGGGATCGCATTGCTTGTTCTAGAGCTTCCTGGTCGTCGCTAAGAGATGGCACGTCGCAATTCTTGGCCACGTCTCTGCAAATGGCTTCTCGGTTTCGTACCAACACCGCCGCTGCTTCTTCACTTGGAGAGGAAGCAATGTAGGGTCGCGTTGCCGAATAGGTGTCCCAAAGGTCTTGTTGCGCTTTCTCCTGGGCTTCTGTCAACGGTTCTTTTTCCGTTTCGCTGAGTTCGTCCATTCTTGATGCCACTAGTTCTGGAACGTTTCCAGCATTTCCAAAACCGGCCATGGTTAGGACCTTTCTCCAGCTCGAGGGATCTCCCCGAACCTTGCAGGCATATACGGGAACCTGTGTTTCCATGGCAGTGTACCAGGCAGAGAGGTTTGGATAGGTTTTTGGACATTTAGGATCCAGTCCCTCGTGGAGACAGGGCAGCTGCCCGGCGTATCGCTCCAGAAAGGGCGCCCAGGCAATATCTGCCGATGTGAAGCGCTCCCCACAGAAAAATGGGCCATCGGTTTCTCCCAGTAAGGCATCTGCTTCCGACAGCGTTTTTTCGAACTCGTTCTTCCATAAGGGACTTCCGTCGAATCGAAACAAAAATGCAGCACGGGAGGACGGTCGGGAACGCTTTGGGAAAATATTTCGAAAGGCGCGCTCACCCTTGTTGATGACCTCATTTAGAATATCCTCGGGGTAGAGAGATTCACCAGGATATCGCTTATCGATTTCACGGACGAGATCCATACTTTCCGATTGGGTGCTTCCGTCTTCCCATTTCATCTGAGGTGTGTTGCCATAATACCAACTAGAAATTGGTTTGGAAATTGAGAAACGATGTTCGAAAGGCCGGTATCTAGTCGTCAATAATAAACTAAACACAGACACACGTGCCACTCACCTTGGTCTTCCGTAGATATTATCAATGTAAATGGTGTCGTATTCGACTCCCTTCGCCTCGAGGGCAAGCCACACCCGTTCACTGTAGGGGCACCAGCCGTGCCGTTCCCGGTAAAGGGTTGGTCTTGTGCCATCGCTGAGGTTGGGGTCCGAGGAAAAGGTCCTACCATCTTCCGCAATGGGTGACTCGTGATTGAGACAACCCGTGGCATTTTCAATATCCGTCCAGGAAGGAATATCCGAAGGCGATGCTCTGAGCGACGTAATGGGCCTACTAATCACAACACCACTCGTCACCAACGACAGGGCGTCTCTTGGCATTCCGATGAGAATCGTCGCAGCTAAAAGCAACGTTGACGCTAGGATAGCGTCTGCTCTTGCCAAACTGACACGAGACGATTGCCGTGTATGTGCTGTCATTGTCCGCCTAGTCATTGTAGAAACCTGCTTCGATGCCTGGCCTTCCATGGAAGCTCTGTTGTGAATGAAAATGAGAAAAAGCTTTTTCGCAAGAAACCGATGACGATTCTCAAGTCGCAAGATTTTAGTTATTCGAATCAGTCGAAATCGAGGTCGCGGATCCTTTTCGTACGATCCACACACATGTCGCTCTGCGCGGAAACGGGAGCAAGACTGAAAACTATCGCTTTTCTCAACGTAAGCTTTTCAAATAGCGGAAGAATGCCATCATGACCAATGTCACAAGATAAAAGATCTCGAAAGCGACAGTGCTTCGTCTCATAAAAATCAAAAAGCCAAACTACAAATCGCAAACCTCATCTCAAGAAAGAACCAACTTACATTCATTGAATCACAAATCACGCCATGTTCAAGCAATTGAAAAAGCAATACGCCAAGGAGATTTCCAAACAGGTCGAGAAAATTTCCCTCGATGTCTTGAACCAAGTCAACCCTCAGAAGAAAACCGAGGAACAAACAACCGAAAATCTAGGCCAGCTCAGTGGTCGTCGGAAGGCTCTTTTCATTGGAATCAACTACGTCGGGCAGCAGGGAGAACTTAGGTAAGACCCAGTCACGTCAGAATGTCGTTCAGGCCTCGCGCAACGGTATCGCTTTGAGGGTGCTGTGAATCTCCTCACAGTCAAGTCTTTATTCTTTCGCCTGCAATCTCACCTCTTCTGATAAACTATATTGTACTTTCGCGACATTAGGGGTTGTGTCAACGATGTTGTCAACATTAAAGAATTTATTGAAAAACACTACCCTCTCGACGAGAAAATGATTCTTACGGACGATCCAGAGGCCGAACCCGAAACAGACTCTGCACCGACGAAAAAGAATATTCTCTCGGCCTTTCGATGGCTTGTCAAGGATGCCGAGGCAGGAGATTCTCTGATTTTGCACTATTCCGGACATGGTGGTACGGTGAAGAACACGGACGGAACGGAGGCCAGCGGGTACGACCAGACGGTCATCCCCGTCGACTTCAAGAAAGCGGGTCACATCATCGACGACGACGTCCATGACATTTTGTGCAAGCACCTTCCCAAAGGAGTCCGACTGACAGCGATTTTTGACTGCTGTCACTCGGAATCCATTATGGATTTACCCTTTGTTTACAACGTCAACGGCAACCTCGAGATTATCGAAAAGGATAGAAACGCATCCATCTCCAAGCTGGTGGCAGCCGGAACACGAGCCTTTTTGGACAAACGAAACAAAAAGGCCCTCATGGATTTTGGAAAGGAGGTCATGAACGTCGGCAAGGGCTTTATCAAGGGTCCAAAGGACGGACGAACCGACGACGCCAAGGCACAAGCCGCCAAGGCCAATACCACGGAAGCCGACATTATCATGTTTAGTGGCTGCAAGGACGACCAGACCAGTGCCGATGCGACGATCCAGGGAGAGGCCACCGGAGCCATGTCGTACGCACTCATCAAGACCCTGAACAATCGCAACAACAAATCGATTACTTATACGGAACTCCTGCAAGAAATGAGAGAAGTCCTCGAGGACAAGTACACGCAGGTGCCGCAGCTGAGCGCCGGAAGAAAGCTAATTCTGGATCACCCATTCAAGCTCTAATCCACCATGAAAGAATTGTTTTGTTTTCATTGACAAGAAGTCCATGATATTCCTCGAACAACATCATGCCAACGACAACAACAGACTATCATGGCCTCGTCCTTTTTGTATCAATATTACTCTGTTACAACAGCTACATACATTAGATTTTTGTCAGTTTAACGTTAGCATTATTATGATACAGTACTTAGGTTTTCCGTTAGTTATAGTTCCAAGTAGGCTCAACTAATAGAAGAGTTGTTGTCATTTCAACTTTCAATGGAGACAAATTTGCTCAACGCGGGAATTATGATTTGAACGATCCATTTTTGGACGTCTACTCCGACTAAAAAATGAATGCGTGCACGTATAATCTATGAACGCAGAAATCGAAGAGGCGCGCGTGCATTCCCGTCTATTGCTCTCAAAGAACAGATGACGACGCTAACGTTTGCGTGTGATGTGTATTCGTCGTTCTGGCGTCAAAATTCTCATGAACAGAAAATCTCATTTGTCTCGGGAGTTCCGTGTGATTGATTCCTTCTTTTTTCTCTATTCAATTGTTCTATTCCGTCACAAACGCAAGATCTTCTCGTTTCCACCACAACGTCAAGGAGTTGAAGCAGATCACAAGCCATCGTTACTAGGATCCAAAGGTACGCCTTTCATGCGTATCGCTTCACCAAACAAAGTTCACGAACTAGTGTTCCGTCAAAGATTGAATTCTTGATTCATTTCGATTCGTTCGTCTTCGAATTCTGTTCTGCTTCGTGCGTATTGATTTCACGGAGTTCCTAACATTGTCGGCTTTCTCTTGTACCTCTTCCTTGTTTGCAATTTCGACCATCTTGCCTTAATGATTCCATTCGGAACATTGTTCGGGGTAGAGAAGCAACAAAAGAACATTTTTGTTGTTGTTGTTGTTTGCTAATAGTAGAATAACTTGCTTGAAGAGCGTATCCTTTGCAATAGTGCACGTGCAAGATGGAGTTTTCCTTCAACTCTGCCGAGGAAACCGGAGCTGCCGGTCGCAAGATCTCCCACGATTTTGAGGAAGACCCAAACGAAGGAAAGAACCCTGCCAAGAGACCAAGACAACCCTTCGACGAAGCACCTCGTTTATCGCCTTTTTCTCGACAGGCCATTCTCGAACGTCTTTCGGCCAAACGCTTTGACGACAGCTCCCAAGCACCCTCTCAAAATCTGGATGGCAAGACCATGATTGTTGGGGAAGCAAGTCCTATCTTTCCTTCTCACAAGACAATGGTTGTTCATCAGACTGCACCATGCGGACTGTACTCTCAACCAACCCCCGGAGAAACACAAACTCTTTCCGACCTCGCCGACGTTGCTGTCCAACACCGAAAGATCTTTTCGTCGGACTTTTTTGTTGGCAAGAGACTCAAGCGATCCGAGGATGATTCCCCCTCATCTTCTTCTCGGTTCAAGCTTTTCCGCAGCAACTCGACCGGCAATGTATCGGTAGTGGACCTCTGCAGCAGTGACGATGACGAAAGCTTTCAGCGCTTGGCTCAAGAGAAGAACAAGGAAGGGAAACAACCAGCACTTGCTTCCACCACGGACCAACAAGTTGAGGACTCGGCTGAAGCTCAGGAAGCTTCCGATGAAGAGAAGAAGAAATCGACCAAGGATTTTATCCTGGGAAATATTTCTGTCGACCGGAAGCGCCTTCTTTTGGATGTTCTAGCCCCCATTACCCTGTCGCCGGAAGCCATGAACTACGAAAGATGGATGTCAACGGATATTGCCTCTCCAACTGTATCCAAGGCATTTTCGCAACGGTTCGGATGCCTTGAGGTTGCCGAACTTGAGCAATTGGCCAATGGAGATTTCTTTGTCCCGGAAGGAATGGTCTCAGTCAGGGAAACACTGAGAGCCTATAGACTTTCGCTCTCGAAGAAGACAGAGCCTTCTTTCGCGGAAACACTCGAAAAAACGCTGTCGGAAGTGGATGCCTTACTGGGAGAAACCGATGGCCCACTTTTCTGTGGGGAGGAGAGATCCGTGCAGACGTCTGTTGCCGAAGAAACTTCCGGTGAGAATCAGTTTTTTGCCAACACCAACTTTGCGTGGAATGGAACATTTCAGTTCATTTCGAAAGATCAAGCGGATACCAAGCCCTCCAGCAGCGATTCTACTCTGCCCAAAGCAAGTGCCGACAACTGTTCGGATGACAACTTGGACGAGAGCTTACTCAAGAATCTACAAGAACAACAGGGACTACAAGAGATTGAGCCTTTGATTGACTCGGAAGGAAATGTCGAAGGTAAACCAAGTTCTCTCGATGGTGAAAATCAAGATGATGGAAGCGAAGAGGATGAAACAGAAATGAACGATGTGCTCGTGCCCTATGTACCGAAGAACATTGGGACAGAGGCCAACGAAATCGTCCCTATCGCGGAACCGGATACGTCTCTTATCGACAACAACGCTGAAACGCCCCTAGACGATCAAGCTCGAACCAAGGAAGACATCGGAGTGGAATCGGGTTCAAACGACCCAGAAGAATTCATCAACAATTCAATTGTCGAGTATAGTAACAACGAACAAGAGATGGAAAATCAAGAAGGCGGCCTCCCAGAATCTCGAGAGGTCCGAGCAATTCTAGGCGACATCGTAACGAATATGGTTGGTGTGATAACTAGCCAGTTTCGACAGGAACAAGATCGCTTGCGGGAAGAAATCAATATGAACAATCTCATCGAAGATGACGACGGCAGCAAATCATTCTCCGAAGCTAGTGATAACGATGAGGACGAGGTTGGCGATAGTGAGGAAAACCGTCCTCTCATTGTTGTTTCAGCAAAACAGTTGGTACTTCTCGCCCTACCTCTCATCTGTCTCGCTTTCATTGTTAGAAGATTTGGAATGCTCGATATCTCAAATTCCATCTTCGAAGGTTCCTTTCGGACTATTGTCCAACTTCATATCCTGGGATCAATGCTCTCCCCAATTTTCAATTATGGTGCAGACCGTCCTGTGCTCGTTGGATGCTATGCTCTCTTTATGATCGTCGTAGCATCTTACGAAGCATCATCCCGAACGAAATACACTCACGACGGTCAGTTCACCATTATCGTTGAATCTCTCATTCTGAGTGTCGGTTGGGTCGCGATGTGGGCATTTGGAGCTATTCTCAAGCCCAAACCTATGTGGAATCCCAGATATCTTCTTCCCATAGTTGGGATGCTACTAGGAAATTCCATTAACGGTATCTCGAGTACGTTGGATATTATCACCACATCGCTTGTTGAGAAACAGTCGGAAGTTGATCTCTATCTGAGTTTTGGTGCCGACCAGTACGAAGCTGTGTCAGGCATTGTTGTTCAAGCAATCCAAAAGGGCATGACACCCAAACTCAACATGATGTGTGTGGTTGGAATTGTGAGCATTCCAGGAATGATGACAGGTCAAATTTTGGGCGGGTCAAGCCCAATGGTAGCTGCTCGCTACCAGGCAATGATCATTTTCCTTATAGTGCTCTCGAGTCTGTCGACGATTCTAGTGAGCTCATTCCTAACGGTGACGTCGGCCTTTTGCTCTCATCAAATCTTGAGGCCAGATAATTTTGTCAAGAACAGAAAGCGCGGTATAGCAAGACTTATTCTATGGCTGTGGGGATATATTTTCGGAGGCGGAAATGACTCTGTTCCAGTTGGCTCCAATATGGTTTCCGGAAATTTGCTTGCCGGTGAAGAATTGAACAAGGCTATACTTCTACCCACAACAGGCTTTGAGATCCGTTCTCTGAAAAGAGGTTCTGTCGTTTCTAACAATGATGGAATGAATTCGCTCATTCAAGTTGCCGGGCTCAATCGATACTTCAGTGTCGAGGGCGACAGTGACCAGTGCTCGGAAAACGACAATCAGAGGACGTTGTTCAGCGACCTTTCCTTTCTTGTGAACGAGGGAGATCTGCTGCTAGTCAGTGGCCCAAGTGGAACCGGAAAATCGCAGCTTTTGCGAATGATGGCAGGCTTGAATCCGCTGCAAGAAGGAGATCTGTTGTTGCAAGGAAAAAGCTGGAAAGATGAGTTTGAGGGCAATACTGTTGTGGAATGGAGGCAACAGGTCCGTTATGTCACTCAGAGCAAGATTCAGATCCCAGGTACACCTCTACAATTCATCAAAAAGATTCAATCTTTCCGCTCTTGGAACCTGGATGGCAATAGAAAGGAAATTGACTTTATGAAACACATATCTCATCATCTTCGCCAATGGGGCATGGGACTTGATTCCCTCAACAAAGATTGGGCAGTTCTTTCGGGTGGAGAATCCCAGCGAGTTCTCATGGCAATTTCCCTTGCATCGCGACCAAAACTTTTGCTCTTTGACGAATCTACCTCTGCGCTAGATTACGAATCGAAGCTGGCGGTAGAGGCTAGCATCAATGACTTCGTCGACGATCATCAGGGGGGTGTTATCTGGGTATCGCATGACGCTCAGCAAGTAGAACGCATGACGAGTCACTAGGGATGATGACACGAGCACTGTCCAACATATGTGCTTTGACTAAAAAGCGAGTGCAATATTTTTACTTTGGGCCAGTATTGCGCTCCATCGTTTGGTCGTACAGTATATTTTCTGTATTCTACTTCATCGCCGGAACATTTAATTGCAACAGTATTGTAGTGTACTCTTTGTAATATATAAATAACAAAATATTGTGTTGATCATTTTATTTTTTTACGCAGAAGCTATTGTTGCTGACGATGTCACAGTACCATCAAGTTTATACGATGCAGGTGTCGTGACATCAGTTTTGGAACCGCCGCTGGGAACATCGAAGTTTGCAGTCACCTCAATGATATCACCGCCTTGGACGGGCACCGGTCGATCTTTCATGATTGGCAGTACGGTTTGCCAGTGGCTTCTTTGATGTCCCCCGTCCGGAAACTCCCGCGATGCAATCGTGATGCTATTTTCGCCCGTGTCATTTTCGCTGAGGATCAGCCGCGGCCAAAAGGCGACACCCGTAAAAGAATTCCCAGTAGCAACAGCCATACGTGTTGCCTCCGATTTTCCGAGCTGATTTCTTTGTAACTCTTTGACTAGAGCCTCTGTATTCTCCTTGGTGCGTGCTTCATCAACGGTGAACTTCAATACTTTGTTCTTTCCTTTCCCTCCATAGTTTAGGATATCAGCAAATTCGACGTCCTCTACCAACTGAGGATCCGACAATAACTGAAGACCGAGGTCGCGACAACTAAAGCGGACAGGTTCTCCGTCGAGCTTGTTCCAGTCGAAGCCAGGTGGCCCAAACATATTGTGGAGAGAGTATGATGCCGGTGAAGCGTACGTTTGAACCCTTGTTGGAATCCAGCTCTTGGCACTTGTTGGATTCTTGGCGAATCGCTTGTGGGCGTCCGCGATGGTAGCCACAACTCCTTCTTCAGAAACAATCGACCCGATAATTTCTGCAACAATAAGATCAACTTTTTCTGGGAGTTCAATGTCGGTTGAAAAGCCTTCTAGCACCGTAATGATGTCACTGTAGCCCTTCTTTTCAATCGTCTCTCGCGCCACTCTAGCAGCCTCCTTGTTAACCTCAATCGCATATACCTTCTTGGCACCCAATTCGGCTGCCCTGATTGCAAAAATAGCAAAGGGCCCCGTTCCTAGATCCAACACAGTTGTCTGACCATCTACGATGCGCTCTTCCATGGCTTTGTAGAATTTTGGAGTTCGGGTTTGGTCGCTGATCATCGCCTGGTAAGCCTTTCCGTCGAAACCGACGAAATTCTTGTTGTCTTCTTCCATCGCATTGAGTCCATCAACGGATTTCCAGGCCGCACTGATGGGTGTTACGGTTTGTTCTGCAGCGAACGATTTCGATGGATCAATAGAAAGAGCCACGAGGGCAGCAGATGCCGATTTTGCGGCCGACATCAACGCTGATCTTCGTGATACATCAGCTGACAGGGAGATTTTCTCTGTACAACTTTCATCCAAATTTGCTTTCAACGAAGACGTGGGATCAAAAGTAGTGCGTGGCTGAATCGAGACGAAAGCTTCTGTTGCACCCATGCTGGATGAACACGCCAACAGAGCCACCATCAAAACCGAAAACGGACCATGCCTCCGAAAAACGTTCTTTCTACTTCTATTCGACGAGGCATCTCCCTTCATTTCTTCGGCCACAAGGACCACAGTTCTCTCTTGTTCCATCATGTAAATTCTATTGTGACCAGTCTTGGTTAGTCCAACCAGAACGATCAGTTGAAATAAGATTTGTCAATGGAACGAGGAAAGTATCGATCAACTGGTATTTTTGATGGGAAACTGACGTGTAGTGTCTTTTGGTGGATTTTTCCGTCTTCAATACTGACGCGTGGAACGGTCGAGTGAGTCGAATGAAGTGAACTCACCGTTTGTCACGATTTTCTACTTTTAGTTTTCTTGCTCTACTAGCTAGAATTGTCGAGAGCATTCGAAGAATCTACGGTAGAAAACAATAATGATCTTCTATAGGATTCAGATTAGTATTGTAGTGGAAGTACTGATGCAATGGACGAATCTCATACATCTACCAGAACTTGTTGCAACGACGGTTCGAGTCAGACGACCAAAAGCTTCAGAGCAACAATCATTGCAATGGAACCAAAAAATACGTTTAGGAGCAAAATCAGCCTCCGAGGTTTTGCGTATAACATGACTCGGAGGAATTTCTTATCACCTTCAGAATATGGTGGGTACCGCTGAGGAATGTCCAGCAATAATGATTTGCA
>JACLAC010018484.1_pt1 | contig 24856 bp, 19 predicted proteins | sample 8027881 | NCBI WGS metagenome assembly JACLAC01 (sample SAMN15725517, study PRJNA655200) | protist metagenome | isolation source: fluorescence activated cell sorting (FACS) single amplified genomes of... | place: Spain: Blaines Bay Microbial Observatory, Mediterranean Sea | collected 2016-01-19 | reverse complement strand
TTATCTTGCTATCAACACACAGACGAACAGTTCCAATAAAGGGTTTAATCTAGCTACTAAGTATAGTCGTGCCAACTATTTTTGTCTCGATCGAGTAGAACTTCAATTAGCAATACAAAATCAAAACGAAACCATTAATCAGTCGATAATCCAACTTTCTCGAAAAATCTCCGTGGATCTCATCGCCGTTACTTTGGGTGGAAAAGGCTCAATAATATGGAACCAAGATAATAATTTTTGTGAAGCAATCGCACTGACATCAGAAACGATTGATGCAACGGGTGCAGGTGATGCTTATTTTGCGATGACTGCTCTTTCTGCTAGTTGTGGATATTCACCTAATTTAGTTAGTTTTCTAGGTAACTGTGCTGGAGCTATGATGGTCCGGTTGCTTGGGAATCAGACATCGATCAATCTTTCAAATTTCAAAAAAATCATCACGGCACTTTTGAAGTAGTCAATTCATAAAAGTTCTCAAAATCAAATGACCAGAAGAGACCAAACAAAAAAGCCTCTAATTAGTGTGTTAATGCCTGTTTATAATGGCGTGGAAACAGGTTTGTCAAGGGCAATCAAGAATATACTTGGACAAACTTATGAAAATGTTCAACTTTTAATAGTTGATGACTGCTCAACAGATCATTCAGCTGACTTAATTAATTCATTCCAAGATGAGCGTATTGTCTATGTCAAAAGGGACAAACGGGTTGGGCGTGCAGATATTACTGAACTTATTTCATTAGCAGACGGCGAATTTCTGACCTCACTCGGGCATGATGATTTTTACCAGCCTAATGCATTTAACGTAATCATGTCCCATTTTTCAGAAGATCCAAGCCTCGAAGTTGTATTTGGACGTATACACCCAGTTGACGAAAGTGGGCATATCATGCAGATGGAACATGATCATTCAGTCATATTTGAATCACCAATCAGAAATTCAAGCGAAGTTTTTCCGTGGATGTTTTCTTACTTTGCCATGTCTGCGTTTGCTATGATCCGAAAAGAAACATTACAAAAAAAACTTGACGATTCATATACTAGACATGGAGCGCGCCGATTCACCGATTATGATTTGTGTTTTCGTCTGGCACTCTGTGCAAAAATAAAGGTTATAAATGAGTTTCTGCTGTTTTCAACAGAACGAGAAGGTGCATATCACAAAGTAGACAGTGAAGAATTGTCAAGGGAAGCATTTCGTGTTATATCACATTATAGAAGGGTACTTCCAATAGAGCGGGTTTACCCTTCGATATTGGAGGCAGAGTGCCCAGCTGATCTGCAAAGAGTAAAATCAGATTGTTATTTGCAGTTAGCCAGATATATGATGAATATGCCAGCTCGCACCTATATTAACCTAGATTTAGTCGAATCCGATTTAGAAAGATCACTTGAGATGGATGCCTCCCAAATTGAAGCACAAAAACTTTTGAATACTGTTCGTCTGAGGAAAACAGCTGCCTACGCCTCCCTAGTTCTACAGGGTTTAAACCGAATTGGAGAGCGTTTTGTAGATGATAATCTGGTCCAATCCTTGAGTAAAATTGGTAATTTGAATGAGACCACATCTACCCTTGAAACAAATTTAGAAAGACTAATACATTTTACTACAGAGTGGGAATATTTAGACAAGAAGGGAATCTTGCCCAAATCTGAGGATCTGAAAATAAAAACAGAAACAGTGGATCAAAAAGGAAAAATTATTAAGACAGAAAAGAGACGAATATTGATCATATCCTCTTTTTTCCCTCCACATCATATTAGAACAAACGATAATGCAGTCGAGTCTCTCCGATTTCAATTTGAGAAAGCTGGTTTTTTTACCAAGGTTTTAACATCTGATTTTGTTTGTTGGTCTTATAAGTATCGAAACTTCTTACCTCACCCACATCCGAACATACACAGGGATTTACTATTGGCACCTGTAATTGAGTTACCCTATGAATTTGAAACAAATCTGCAAACTGTAAAAACGTACAACAAAAAGAAAATAGATGAATTACTCAGCCAACATCAGCCTGAGTACATATTACTCTGGGATCTACATGAAATTGGACTCAACATGAGAGACCTTAATTTTTCATCCGAAAAAATTATCACAAAACATGATCTTATCGCTCAATCAAAATCTGAGATCCGTTTGAAAGGCATAGATATAGATCTTCATGATATCTTTAAGTCATCTCCGTCGTCGTCAGACATTTGTGAAGATGCTCCCGCTGACGATGTACATCTTTGGCGTAAGCTGAAATTAGCAGAAACTTTTCTTAAATATGATGAATTTGAACAGGCAATAAGAACATATAAAACAGTTTTATCTGATCACCTCGTTCCATACACAAACTATCAAAAGTCCGTTTTCAAAGTTGCAGAGGGTGTTATTTTATATACAAAAGGCGATTATACGCAGTCATTAGGTAATCTTGAGCATGCTGTAGCTGGTTGCCTAGATAGAGGGGTAAGATTTGTTTATGATTACTTTAAAGCTAAAATTTCAAAACATCTTTCGTCCTTCCAAAACTAACCCGATTGAAATGACAGCATCTAACCGAAGTTAAAAGACCTCCTTTATTTGCAATAAAATTACTCAATAATGTGAATTGACCATAATTTTTATGATTGAACAATGTGTTATACTCGCTGGAGGAAAGGGGGAACGACTAAGACCCCTGACTGATTCTGTACCCAAACCAATGGCTCCAGTAAATGGTATTCCATTTCTGGACTATCTACTATACTCAATGGTAAAGTCAGGTATTCGTAGATTCCTTATATTAGTGGGTTACAAATCAGAAATTATTGTTTCCAGGTACACTAATACTGTTGGGATTGATATTCAGTTTTCTTTAGGAAGCCCTGATGAAATGACAGGGGATAGAATAATAAATGCATACGACCGTTTGGATGATGTTTTCTTGCTCGTATACGGGGACAACTATTGGCCAGTTGAGCTTAGCCATATGTGGGATAATTATCAGAAGCTAAAAGTTGGCCTTACAACAACTGTATTTTCCAACATAGACGGAACTGGAGAATACGGGATGTATAACAACATAGTTGTGGGAAAAAGTGGAAATGTTTTAAAGTATGACAAGCTAAGACAAACGAAAGAAGCCAATGGTGTTGACATCGGATATTTTTTGATCAGAAAAACCGAACTAGAAAATAGTATCTCGGGCCCTATTTCATTTGAAGAGCATATTTTACCCATAGTAATAGCGAAAAATGAGCTTGGTGCTTACGTTACAAACCGTCAGTATTACTTTATAACTAATTATAGTACACTGAATACTTTCGAATCAGCGACTCAAAAAAACAATTTCTTGCCTCTTCCAAAATGTTATTTTTACGCTGATAGTTGCTAGCTTACCCATCTAATTCAAAGCTTTGTTGAAAGTAGATCTCATAGAAGGTAAATAACTAATGAATGTCCTATTAACTGGGAATAATGGATATGTAGGATCTGTCCTTTCAGAAATATTGAACCAGAAATCTTATTCACTGACTGGACTTGATGTTGACTTTTTTGAATCTTGTACATTAGAAGAGTCAACTCTAAAAATACCACACAGAAAAAAGGATATACGGGACATTGAACATATGGATCTAAAAGGATTTGACGCCATAATTCATTTGGCGGCACTTTCGAATGACCCTTTGGGTGAATTAGATCTAAATCTTACAAAAGAAATAAACTACCATGCTACTATTCGTCTAGCCCAAATGGCGAAAGAAGTTGGTATAAAGAGGTTTGTATACGCATCGTCCCAAAGTATGTATGGCATATCCACTGAGTCGGAAGAACTTGACGAAGATAATAGCCCAAAACGACCTGTGACTGCTTATGCTAAGACAAAATGGGAGGCTGAGTTGGAATTACGAAAGATGAGTTCGTCTGAATTTGTCGTGGTATGTTTTCGCCCGGCAACAATTTTCGGTGCTAGCCCTCGTTTGCGATGTGATGTAGTTTTTAATAACTTAGTAGCTTGTGCATATACAACAGGAAAGATTGAAATCTTGAGTGATGGTTCTCCTTGGAGACCTGTCGTTCATGTAAGAGATGTATGCCAAGCATTTCTTGCCGGCTTAGAAGCACCACAAGAATTGATCAATGGTTTAGCGTTTAATGTAGGTATACCTGATGGTAATTTTTCTGTCAGAGAATTAGCGGAATCTGCACAGAGAATTGTTCCTGGGTCCGAGTTAATCTTTATGAACCAGCATACAGACCCAAGAACTTATCGTGTTAGCTTTGAAAGAATTTTGTCGGTCCTTGGTGAATATTACCAACCTGAATGGGATCTTGATAAAGGTGGACTGGAATTAGTTGAACAGTTCGAGAGAAGTAACTTTTCTGAAAAAGACTTTAGAGGGCCAAAATGTAACCGATATGCTCAGCTACATGAGCTTATGACAAAAAATATAATCGATCAAGGCCTGAGGTTCCTGTGAAATGAAATTTGAAAATCTAGAAATAGAAGGTGCATATTTGATTTATTCAGAACCTTTTGTTGATGACCGTGGTGTCTTTAGAAGAAATTTTTGTACAGAAGAATTTACCAGTAACGGCATTACCACAAGGATAGCACAAGCGAATATTTCAGAAAACAAGCATAGATATACCCTGCGTGGTTTTCATTATCAATTATCACCTTATGCTGAAGGTAAAACAATGACGGTGCTAAATGGCCGTATCTACGATATTATTGTGGACCTACGCAAAGAATCGAGGACATACTTAAAATGGGTTTCCATTGATTTAGATGCGTCGCAGAGAACTAGTTTTCATGTGCCTCCTGGATGTGCTAATGCTTTTTTAATAATGGAAAATAATACCTTGGTTCATTATTACTCATCGAACTCTTATAATCCAGATTCGGAAAGAGGAATTCGTTATAATGATCCCCTTTTTAAATTCAAATGGCCGGTAACTGAACCAAAATATATTTCAGAGAAAGATGCTAATTGGCCTGACTACACTATTGTGTAGTGTTTTGCAATGAATATACTTTTGACAGGGGGGTCTGGATTTATCGGCCTTAACCTATTGGACCGGTTCGATTCTGATGTTTTTAATCTTGCTGTTATATCCAGAAGCGAATCTGAGTTGAAGCAGGGGTATCTGTCCATTATAGGCGACTTAAATTCGTTAGAAAAAATTGAATCCAGGATCCTTGACTTCAGTCCCGATGTTGTGATTCATCTGGCTTGGGAAGGTATTCCAGATTTATCCGAAACAAATTGCCTTACAAACCTTCGTATGTCACTTCGATTCTTTGATTACATACTTAAAAATACAAAATGTAAAAAAATTCTTGTTTCGGGTAGTTGTTTTGAATATGAAAGAACACGTGGAGCATGTAGAGAGTCAGATTTAGTCGCGGAGACTAAATCGTATTTTGCTTGGGCAAAGCGCACTCTAAATCAATACCTTACTATAAAATGTATTGAAAAAGATGTTACTCTTAATTGGTTTAGGATTTTTTATGTTTATGGTCCTAACCAGCGAAACAGCTCTCTTATTCCTCAATTGATAGATTCTTTTATAAAGAAGGAACAACCAAATATCCGATCACCATGGAATAAGAATGACTTTATTTACGTGTCAGACATCACAGAAGCATTTGTGAAAGCAATTACAAATGACTTTCCCTCTGGCTGTTATAATTTAGGTTCTGGAACTTCCGTAAGTATATTGGAAGTAACAAGGATAGTTGAAAAAGAAATATTAGGTACAGTTTCAATATCCAATAACATGTTGGAACAAGTTTCCAATCAAAAAACTATCAACTTCTGGGCTGACATCGAGAAATCTTCAAAGGTAATGGAATTCAGCAATAGAATAGGTCTCCATGATGGTATTCGAAACCATATTAATTCGGTAGTTCAAGAAAAAAGTTTAAAATGATTATTTCAAAGACTCCTTTACGAATCAGTTTCGCTGGAGGTGGCACTGACCTACCATACTTTTATAGGAATAACTCTTTTGGGGCTGTCTTGAATTCAAGCATAGACAAATATTTGTATGTAACCGTCAAAAAACATTGCCATCTGTATCCCGAAAAGATTCGTCTAAATTATTCTGCAGTCGAGCAAGTTAATTATGTAGAAGATATTCAGAACCCAATTATTAAGGCATGTCTTATTCATACAGGAATTGATGATAGAATATACATATCAACGGTTTCAGATGCCCCGGGTTCATCAGGTTTAGGCTCATCAAGTAGTTTCTGTGTCGGGTTACTACATTGTCTATACAGCTATAGGGGAAAAAAAGTTTGTCGCGGTCGGCTAGCAGAAGAAGCTGCATTCATAGAAATAGATGTTCTAAATCGGCCAATGGGCAAACAAGATCACTATGCAGCCTCATTCGGAGGGGTCAATTTCATTCGATTTAACAGTAACGATACGTGCGACTTGTCCCCAATATACCTTGACAACTTGGCTGAAAGCTTTCTTTTTTCGAATCTTTTAACGTTTTGGACAGGGATCCAAAGAAATTCATCAGAAATCTTAGACGAGCAAAACAAAAAAACCGAAGTGAATTCCGAAATATTAAGCCAGATGAGAAAACAAGCTACAGATTTATTTAATGTATGCCGTAGTAAAAATCCAACAATTCATCAACTTGGACAGATTATGCATAATGGTTGGGAGATGAAGCGATCTCTTGCAACAAAAGTTACGAACGAATTTATTGACAAATCATATGAAATCGCACTACTCAACGGTGCTTTAGGTGGCAAACTATCCGGAGCAGGTGGTGGTGGATTTCTTAATGTGGTAGTACCATCTTCAAAACAAGAACAAGTGAGAGTTAACTTGGAAAATAATGGATTAATTTACTTCCCAATAGGTCTGGATACGGAGGGTACTACAATCATTTCTAGGAATTTAACCTATTAGTCATAGGCAAGCAACTGAGGAAATTGAATGTTACGTGTGGTAATTACTGGTGCCTTGGGTTATGTTGGAAGTCAGCTTTCATCGCATCTAGCCAATTGTGGCTACCAATGCGATGTTTATGATACTGGTTATTTTAAAGATTTTTCACTCTATCCACCAGCCAAAGTTAATACGATTATCAAAGATGTCCGTGATATAACATTATCTGAATTGGATGGTGTTGATGTGTTAGTCCATTTAGCAGGTATATCAAATGACCCATTAAAAAATCTAGATGGTTCAGTGTTTTATGATCATACACGATTTTATTCGTTGAAACTTGCACTCATTTGTAAAAAGCTTGGAATCAGGTTTATTTTTGCCTCAAGTTGCTCTGTCTATGGAATAGGTACCAGCGAGTTCCTACAGGAAAGTTCCGCGGTTAATCCTCAAACAGGTTATTCTCTCAACAAATCACAAATAGAAGAAGATTTAACACTAATAACTGATTCAGATTTCTCACCTATATGTTTGAGGTTTGCGACAGTTTTTGGTATATCACCTAGGATGAGGTTTGATTTAGTCATTAATATGTTAGTTGGAATGGCTATGACAAAAGGCGAAATTGTTTTGAATTCGGATGGGCAGGCTTGGCGACCAAGTTTATATATTCTTGATGCTTGTACTGCGATATCATCCGCAATCGAGTTGAATTATTCTGCAGGAGAAATATTAGTTCTTAATATTGGGAGAAACGATAGTAATCTGCAGATAATAGATATTGCCAAAATGATACAACGAATCATTCCGAGAAGTTCTTTGAAATTTCTCGGGCATGACGGAAATTTGGATACAGAGGAACTGGTCAAAGATAGAAAGATCAAGGCTGGTAAAGATACGAGAACGTATAAAGTCGGTTTCGATAAAGTATCAGAAATAATGCCTTCGTTTAATTGTAAATGGTCCGTTGAGGAAGGAATTCAAGAAATGGTTCTGAATTTGAGTCAGGTTGGTCTAACATACGAAACATTTAAATGTAGAGGATTTTATAGGTTGCAACAATTGGAGGACCTCTATGAAACTGGATACCTGACAAGTGACCTCCGATGGACAAATGGAATAGACGAGAAATCAGGCTAAGTAATATTAGTTAGATACTCATTTTATGACAAGTGAAAATAAGTGAGTGCTTGTTCTACTAGACAACATTGATTAGTAAATTATCTCTTGATTTTTTGTAAAAAGGATATGAGGTAATTCAAACCAATCTTACAATAAGCCCACATGAACAACATTAGTTTACCCAAAATATCTCAGTCTGAATTAGAAAATTTATTATCAGAAGCACGTAATTCACTTAGGCGCCGGTACCCCAAAATACTTCATGAAAAAGGGGACGTCCTTAATCGTGTAATTAATTTTATGCTAGATGACACATATATGGAGCCCCACCTTCATCCGGGTATTGAAAAAATTGAAGATATATATCTATTAGAAGGCAAGTTATCTGTTATCGAGTTTGATGAAGTTGGGAAAATTGAAAAAACAACGATCTTGGATAAAGGAGACAAAAAGCATATTCAAATTCCGGCTTTCACTTGGCACACATATGTAGTTTTGTCAGATTATGCAGTAACTTATGAAACCATGATGGGCCAATATGATCCTAAAACTTGGAAAAACTTTTCAGATTGGGCTCCCAAAGAAGGTTTGCAAGAAAGTGAAGACTATTTATTACATTTGAAACGCAAGTGTCAACAAGATTAAGATAATTTTGCAATTAACAGCTGAACAAATTGAGGTAATTAATTCGTATGGACCGTATAATCACTCGACTTGGTCCGTTGATGGATTAGAAATAAGTAATGAAGAGCGTCTTTCTGGCCGTGGGCAACATTTGGTTGAGACTATCCGAAAGTCTCTTACCGATCGTTTCAAATATGAAGAGATATCCAACCTTACCATTGCTGATGTTGGTTGCTATGATGGGTGGATTTTACACGAATTGAGCGATTTACCATTCATGAGAATGGTAGGTATTGAACCTAGAAAAAAAAATCTAGATAAAGGAGAAAACATCAGAAAAATATTAGGTATTGAAACGAGAATTGAGTTCGTACAAGGTGATATTACGACCTTGATGAACGAAAAATTTGATATCGTTCTATGCCTAGGTGTAATCCACCATCTGGAGTCTACAGCTTTAGCGATAAAACAACTGAGAGCAGGTTGTCGACGATTCCTATTCGTTGAAACAATATGTCTTTCATCCTCACACATTTCTAAGAAATTGCATAAAGAAATTGAAATGAAAGACCTCGTTTATAGGTTTAAAGAAAAGATATGTGGCCTAAGTGGACATAAGTTTGAAAGCTCCTATTACGACGGATCCGCAAGCAATTTATCAATAGTTAATATCCCTTCAATAGAAACACTGTACATGAACCTTGAGTTGTATTTTACCAAAATCAAGGTTTTAGGAAGTTGGGAATCGTATAGAAAAGTATTTAAAAAATATGATCGCCAGTTCAATGCGGTATATATTTCGGCAGAACCTGAGAAAAAAACAAAAATTGAAAAGATAGAAAAAGAATGGTTCGAAAACTATGAAAGTGATATGATCACCACGACGTTGAATCCTAAGCACGTGAAAATTATGTATGATTACGTCATCTTAAAGAAAAAGGTTATTATTATAAAACCATCTGAAGTAGTCTTTTGCTTGTATTTATTACTACCAAATAGATTGTCGGGTATTTGTAAAAAGATCCTAAATCTTTGGTATAAAGAAAAACCATGCCAAGAGCTTATCGCGAATATGAGACATAATATCCCAGATAAGCTGACCTTTGAATATGGTAAGATTCTCTATTACTCTGGGCAATTAGAATATGCAATTGAAGTCCTAAAAAAAATAACGGGAAAAGTTAATGCGGACTGGCGAAGTGTGTATAGATCATTCTATCTTCTCTGCAAGATATATAGACAATTAGAAGATATCGAAAACAGTGAAAAATATCGACAATTATGCCAAACTGCTAATCCACATATTGCTTTAGATACAACCTGATAAAATCAAATGCTTATTTCTGAAACGAGACAGTGTAACATATATAACCTAAAGCAGTTGGCGTTGTTTCTAGACTGCCCAACAGATATTCTTATTAAATTTTACGAAGAATTATTTCTTGATGAACTACTGTTAGGAAAAATTAATTCTACGATGGATCAAGTTATCTACACCCACGGATTCAGAAAAGGAATTTTTTCTAAGGGATTCTTAGATAACATTGATTGGTTCGCATACCAGCGTATTTTGATTTATGTTCTTGTTCGATATCTCAAACCTAAACATATATTGGAAACCGGTGTATATTATGGCGGTAATACAATATTTCTTCTCGCTGCGGTTATGAAGAATGATTTTGGGACAGTTCACTCAGTCGACTTGCCTGATTCACAAATTTCGGAAATTACAAAAAACTCAGATACCAACGACATTCTATCAAGACACCGTAAAGTCGGGGACAGCGAATTATACGATAAATCACTCACTCCAGGATTTCTTGTCCCAGAATACTTGAAGAAGAGATGGGAATTTATTGAAGGTAATAGCCTCGAAATCATCCCCACGCTTGACCATCAACTTGATTTTTATGTGCATGATAGCGAGCATTCTTTCAGTTTCTTAGATTGCGAGCTAAATGTCACTTTAGAAAAATTGACTGAAAATGCCGTGATTATCGTTGATGATATTGGCTGGTCAAACGCCTTTTTTAAATTTTGTGTAGAGCATAAGCTATATCCTTTGTTATCAACCGATAATGGTAAAGATGACTTAATGGTTAGAACAGGAATGGTCAAAATGAACCATCCCTACAACCGTTTACTCGATGTAACTGGCCCATAGTGTATGAATATAATTAATAGAAAGATAAGAAAAACCATTATCAGGATGACGAGTAGAGCAAATGCATCGCACGTTGGTAGTGCGTTATCCATGGTAGAAATCCTGAAATCTCTCTACGAGTTAGTTGATCTTCGTAAAATTAAAGACGAAGCAAATGACCGAGATCGGATCATTCTTAGTAAAGGACACGGTACAGCTAGCCTATATGCTGTGATGTATCATTATGGACTTTTGTCCAAGTCAGATATCGATTGTTATTGCGAAAATGGTTCGCTCATGGCAGGACACGCGAGCCATTTCATCAATGGGGTGGAGCATTCTACAGGAGCTCTTGGGCATGGCTTACCTGTGGGACTAGGAATTGCCCTAGGTTGTCGTGCTAAAGGCATTCAAAACAAAGTATTTGTCATTGTTGGCGATGGAGAATTACATGAAGGATCAAACTGGGAGGCTATTATGTATGCGGGTCATCAGAAAGTTTCTCGTTTGTATCTTCTGATCGATAAAAACGAGCACTCACAATTAGGCGAAACCAATCAGGCATGTAATATTGATCCATTGAAGGAAAAATTTGACGCGTTTAATTTTTGTACTAAGGAAGTAGATGACGGGCATGATGAAAAAGCAATCAAAAAATCGATAATCGAGACAAGCCAATCAAAAAAACCAGTGGCGATCATATGTAATACAGTAAAAGGTAAGGGGATTTCTTTTATGGAGGGAAATAACTTGTGGCATTATCGACCACCAAAAGGTGAAGATTTCTTGAATGCAATTAAAGAGCTAGAATAAATTTGTTATGAGAAACGAATTTTTCGAAGAATTAGTGCAGCTGTTTCGTACAGATGAGTCTTTGTTTTTTCTTACTGGAGATACTGGATTTAACCTTGTCGAGCCGATATTTAAAATTGCACCGAAACGTGCTCTGAATGTTGGTGTTGCGGAACAAAATATGATTGGTATCGCCTCAGGACTCGCGAACGCGGGTTTTGTCCCTGTTTGTTATGCAATCACTAATTTTTTAATTGAACGTTGTTTCGAGCAAATCAGAAACGATATATGTCTTCACAAATACAAGACTATTCTTGTTGGTACATCTACAGGATACGATAACGGACCTTTGGGGCCAACACATCATAAATTGGATGATATCGGCGCAGTAAAAGTTCTACCCAACCTTCGCGTATACTCTCCCAGTGGTAAGAAATCTATCTCGCTCACGTTGAAGGAAGCCTTAGACGTTGATACAGCCTCTTTTATTCGAATTTCAAAAAGAGGAATTGATGAAGGAAAAACAGTTGAAGATATCAATCATTTCATCTATCAGTCTGAATTTCATTCAGTTCTGGTTATTTCTCATGGGGCAATGGTTGGCAACGCTATGAAGGCATATGATATTTATCCACATTTTTCTCTTTTTGCCATGGATCGTATTAAACCATTAAGCAAAAAAAAACTACAGCATCTATTTGACCATTACGAAACCATAGTTATTTTGGAAGACAATTTCAATTCAGGTCTATTTAACTCTATTTGCCAGTGGGCTGTAGAAAATCGTAAAATCGACCGTGAATTGGTTTCTATTGCCCCAGAAGAACGTTACGAAATTACTGTAGGAGATTTTGAGTATTTAGAAAAAAAACACAAATTAAGTCCAGATGAAATAGTTAAAAAGATCAGAAAATTAAACGAAAACTAGGTTTTTAAATACCAATGGACCCCATAGACCAGTTCAATGATGAACGCCGAAAAAATATTACTGAACAAGCAAATAACTCAAACTTACAAGAGCTCTCACTGAGTCTACTGAGAGAGAGTAGCAAGTCGAACTATTCTTATAATTTCGACTGGTTATCTCGTCCGATTATACAAAATCCCGAGGATATTGTCACTTTTCAAGAGATCGTCTGGAATGTCAAACCGGATCTCATTATTGAAACAGGTATTGCTCATGGTGGTTCCTTGGTATTGAGTGCATCCTTATTGGCACTCCTTGATTTGTTTGAATATGGGCAATGCAATTTAGAGCCAAGACCACAAAAACCAAGGTGTGTAGTCGGTATAGATATCGATATTCGTCCTCACAACCGAAAGCTCCTTGAGAAGCATCCTTTGTATCCTCGATTAAGATTAATCGAAGGATCATCGATAGACCAGTCAGTTATAGGTCAAGTTAAGTATTTAGCTCAGAATTTTAAAAAGATATTGGTTTGTCTTGATTCCAACCATACTTATCAACATGTATTGGCAGAGCTTAATGCTTACGCACCGCTTACAAGTTTAGGAAGCTACTGTATTGTTTATGATACAGTCATCGAAGATATGCCTACTGAAATGTTCGTAGATAGAGAATGGCAACCGGGGAATAGCCCCAAAACGGCAGTCGATGATTACCTCAAGCAGTTAGGAGAAACAAATCAAGTGTTTGGAGTTGATGGTTTACCACTTAACTTTGTTAGCGATCGTTATTTACAAAACAAGCTTGTTTTTACAGCTATCAAGAGTGGCTTTCTAAAGAGAGTCAGTTAAAACATAAGTTTTGTTTTGAGCAGTTGAGTATTTATTATAGAATTCCATATTTAGACTAATTTAAGGTGTAGTTATTTTGAAAAGTCCTCTATTTTCCATTGTCATACCCACTAGAGAGCGGTGTGAGACACTGAACTACTCAATCAAAACAATAATTAGTCAAAGCTTCGACGATTTTGAGCTAGTAGTCATGGATAATAAAAGCTCAGACAATACTAAAGAAATTGTCGATAGTTTTGCAGACCCAAGAATCAAGTACTACCAGAGTCCATCAAGATTGTCTATGAGAGATAATTGGGAATTGGCACTATCAAAAGTGAAAGGCCAGTATGTATCATTCATTGGTGATGATGATGGACTTGTTCCAAACGCACTCAAGCTATGTAGCAAGATTGTTGATGCTTTCCCTAAATGTCAAGCTATTAAGTGGAACGAAGGGCATAATTACTGGTGGCCAAACGCAATCTTTGAACCAAACAAGAACATGTTGTTTATTAGCTTCGAAAATACGTTTCAATTGGTCAAATCAAAAAAGAAATTGATAGATTTTTTTAACAACCCAGTTGGTTTTAACCAATTGCCAACTGTCTATCATGGGCTAGTAAGAAAAGATTTACTGTGGAGTATAAGGGACAAAAAAGGCCAATATTTCTTGGATGTTGGTGTCGATGTGTACTCAAGTATTATCAATGCATACTTTACTGATGAATATTTGTATTCACTTTATCCTTTGTCAATAAAGGGAGTCTCTGGTAAAAGTACAGGAACTTCGTATTTATTTAGAGGAGAAAAAGGGAAAGAGATTCGACAAGCTTTTGCAGAAGAATATGGCGATGATAAATGGGTTCAGAAAATTTCCAAAGAAATAAAAGAAAAGTTTGACGATACTAGGTGTAACAATGTGCAACTTTATATTGTCGATTGTATGATGTTTGCTAAGGAAACATTTTTTCCGGATGACCAGCGATTTGTTCTTAATAAACATAATGCGTTAAATTCTATGCTTTACACACTTCGGTTTGACCCCGATGGATATGAAGAATCTTTAGAAGAAATTACACATGCAGCTCAACAATGGGAAATCCCATTGTCTGAACTGAAAATCCCCCCTAAAGTTCAGCTATCTCGTCCCAAACCAGGACCTCAATATAGTGAGGATGGAAGACTAGTAAATCTAGTTGTTGATGGGGATTTGGCAACTATTTCCAACGTATATGACGCATCAAATTTGATTGGAGCCATGGTTCCGACCGAAATCAGGTCCACGAGTTAATGTAAGTTAAACAAAAACGGCCTTCAGTTCTCCGGATTCAAAAGCTGCACAGTCTATGGATGTCAATTAATTCTAATGCACTTGTATCGAAAAAGTAGTCGAGTTGTTTGTTATATAAAAAAACTCGATGATGCATAGAGACACGATTATTCGTTCGATGAGAGGCATTATATCGGCAAAACTTAGTTATTTTATTTACCCAATCAAGATAAGTTTAGCTCATTTGCATACTCGTCATTTTTTTGACGTTATAATAATTTTCGTTGGTAAGTGGATCTGATATACCTCCAGATTGGAAAGTTTCCACCAAATCTTGCACGGCGTTTTCGATGCTGTACTGAGGAGTAAACCCTAAATCTTTTTGTATTTTTTCCGATGAGATATGATAAGAGCGAAGGTCTTCACTTGGTGTTGTAGCAATGTCTACTTTTCCTCTTCCTACTACATTTTGGACAATTTCGGCGATTTGTTTAACTTGGTAATTTTCATAACCGATATTCCAAATCTCTCCTTTAACTTTTTCAATGGGCTGACCTAGTAGGTTCACATATAAGTCAGTTATGTCCTCAATATGAATATTAGGCCGCTGTTGCTCACCGCCAAAGACCGTAATTTTTCCGAGATTAAAAGCATGATTTGTTAGAATATTAACGGTCAGATCCAATCTCAGTCGTGGCGAGTAGCCACAGACCGTAGCAGGACGAACAATTGTAGGTGTGAATCCAGGGCTCTGATATTTAATGAGAATTTCTTCGCAAAGAGCTTTATACTTTGAATAATCAGTTAATGGTTTTAGTGACAATTCTTCGGTGACATGCTTTTCATTTTTTATACCATAAACGCTAGAGGAAGACGCAAAGATAAAGCGTTTTATGCCACTATCAACAGATAAGTCAACCAAAGGTGTAAAGGCGTCGTAGTTAATTGATTTTCCCAAATTGGGGTTAAGCTCAAAACTAGGATCATTAGAAATACAGGCAAGATGGATGACGCTATTACAATCTCGAAGAGAAGATTGTAATAGCGATGTATCCCGAAGGTCTCCTACGACTTCTTCCAGATTAGGGTGGCCCATGACAGACGATAAGGTATGATTCCCATAAATGTATAAGTCTAAAACCTTTACCTCATAACCGGATGCCAATAATTTTGGTACTAAAATACTACCCACATAGCCTGCACCACCCGTAACAAGAACTTTATGTTTCATTTCATCTAACTCCTACAAAGCTTATTAATATATACGTTTTATTTTATGGCGAAACCAATTAGAATACTAAGTTTAGTTCAAATTCGAATTGAGTGAATCTTTAAATCAACCTTAATTGGAACATTTATTCTCACAAGGACTTTATTGATGATTTAGTTATCGACTTTTTGTTATCTTCCCTATTTTCTAGGGCTAGCCAGCTAAATTTTCTAAATTAGAAAACGTCAAACAAAATATACGAAAGAACTCTTCTTTGCTACCTCATTATTTGAATGACTTTTGTGAAGGGTTTCTGTACCAAAGAGATCATTTCCATTATAAGAATGGAAGAAGTCAAATCAATCCAAGGAGGGACAAATACTCTATATACGCACGCATAAAAGGTACTTTAATCGAAATTGGTATTCGGCTGTAAATCAAATCCGTGATTGTGGCGTTGGGTTGTACCCACTAGGCAATAACCTTTCTTTGGATCTCTCTTTATCGTCTCTACATAATCTTTTCGCGGTACAAACCAAAAAACTGCATTTCTGATACGAATTACTCATAATAACTGGTACTCCCAACAGGTAATTTAGTAAACACTCGTTACCATAATTCCTTCTTGTCAAACAATTATAATGGGAAGATCTCAATTATTTCTTTCTACTAGCAGTAGAATGAGTACTATCCTAATCCTAAAATAGAGTTGGTCAATTGGGAACGGATTGAGACTGTTAGTTTAGGTAGAAATTATATTTGGGTTCACACAGCGAAATAGATAAGACAAAAATAATCATAACTAAATTAACTGTGATATGCGTTATTTTGTGACATAAGCACCAACACTAATAGAATTCGAATAGACGAAGAGTATACGTTTGAGGGTGTAAAATATCAATGAATAAAAAAACTTTGATAGCCTATTCACCAAAAAGGAAGTACTATAGCCCGATTGAGAACTTGGCTTGTTTTTTGCTGTTGATATTAAGGTCGTAAGAATCGACAAATTACAATATGTAATAATCTGATCGCTTGCTAATATATCGTTATAGAAGGAATTTCACCTAACAGCTATTCTCATTAGATTAATTAACTGTGAAAAGTCTTACATCGAAGTTCAAATCTGATTATGATTCTTCGTTTGCCAAACAATATTGGGTCTGTATTTATTTGCCAAATATAGACTTCCGTTTTAATGTTTTATAAGACTAATATGAATCAGTAGAAGTAGAATCTGGCAGAGAGATCTTTAATTCAACAAAAATATTGACCAACATAGAAACTGACTGTATACTCTGACTCTGTTTAGTCAGATATGTAACCGGAGATTTAGAGTGGTAGAAGAGAGTAATATCGACGAGTTTATTGGAGCGCTTCGAAGAGCAGAAGTAGACGAAATAGAGACAGCAGAAGAAAAATTAAAAGAAGAACTTAAGCGAGCTGAATCCGAGTACGAAACAGAATTACAGGGCATCGAAAACGAAATTATGGAACAAGTCGATACCTTGACGAACAACCATAACGAAGAACTGGGAGAAAATGTAGATAATTTTCAGCAAATACTGTCAGAGTTAGAGGGGGCTGCGTATCATTGGGACGAAGAATTTTGGCAGAATTTTTCCCCCAATACCATTAATGAGCCAGCTGAATGCCATCGAATAGGTATACTCAAAATCAATGGACATTTCAATCAGTTAGAAACCTTAGCCCTGATACCCATTATTAATGGAAATAACGTTATCCTTCTATCAACATTCGGAAGTAAGGTTCAAATGAAACAAGGCTTCCAAAGCTTGATTCTACGTTTGCTGATCACTTCTCCGAAAAACCAAATTCGACTAGTAATAGTTGATTCTTCGAATGAATATGATGGTATCAAAAATCTATTTCCTAATCGAACAAAAGATATTTCCAGAATTGAAAGCAAATTCGAGAAAATAATTCACCACCTTTTTTGGGTAAGAAAAGAATTTCTGAAAAATGGGGAACGCACACTAATAGATGTTGCATCTGAACTCGGTCATTATCCAGTTCCACACTATATTTTGGCTATTGCTGATTTCCCTCATACCTTTTCTGAAAAATCTATTCGCCAATTGATGACAATTATGCAAAAGGGTCCGGCATGCGGTATACATACTGTCATGATGGTGGATTATGAAGAAGTACCAGATCTGGATTTGGAAGGCCTTGATACTAACGCGACAGTGATATCTCATCACGATGGCCGTCTAATATTTGGTAATATGGAAATTGAGGAACAATCGAACGAGGGTAGCATCCTCGATCATTCTAGCTGTTACTTGGATTTGGATCAGCTACCCAAATCGGATCTACTTCAAAAGCTGGTCGCAGAAATTGATGATTCAGTTTTTGAACCAATGGATTAATTATTCTAAATTAGGTATTAGCTAATTAGAATGCCGTTGACGATAGGAAGCAAGGAGAACTCATGAGCCAAATACTGCAAATGCAAAATCAACTGATGCAAGGCTTTTTAATTTCAGAGAATCGATTAAAAACAAAACGGGAAGAATTAAATCAGGAAGTCGAAACACAGGTTTCCGCAGCTCAGGAACAATTAGTAAAAAAACAAAGGCTAGCTGAAGCGAAGAAAGATCAAAAAATTAAAACAATTCAAAGCGAATCCAAGCGAGTTGTGACGTCTTTAGAACAGTATCAAGATTTTGTCAATAGCGTCCAGCGTCAAATGCAGAATCTAACTACTTTTCAACCCAAACAAGACCCGAATACACTGATAGATATTACACAGAAAAAACTAATTCGTTTGCAACGTGATATTCAATCCAAAAATCTAATTAATTTTGATGCCATTTGTAAATCGGTATCACAATTAGTTGAACCAACATTCCCCTTACAAAAAGAAATTAAAACTCACAGACAGAACTACATTCAACAAAAAGCCCTAGCGGAGCAAGAAATGGCTCGGCAAAATGAGGAATTCGTTCTAAGCGTTCTGTTAATGATTGTTAGTGGAGCCTTAATAATAGGGGCGATATGGTTTATTGGCTAGTATTAAATAAAAATAAGATAGCTTCTAGAACAAGCAATACTAACCGACTTTGAGCACTGCTAATTGAGTTCACATAGTATGCAAAACTTAATCGCGAAAATAGAAAATTGGTTTTGGTTAACGTTAGTATCCTACAAGACATTTTATGCGCATCCGTAGTGTTTTATATCTTTACCGAGTAAAAATAGTCATTAGTGGTGCAGTGAATATAGAAATGTCTAACCGTTATTTTTCCCGAAATTAGCGACGATTGGGATTCTAGTTTCCAAAGAGGGTATTACTAACATTGAAACTAAAATAAAAGCAACGAACTCAGTTTTAAAATTAGAGGCAGATTTGCTTTACAACAACTAGGACCAGACTTAATTCTCTCTCTTTGAATACTTATCAGATAAAACCGTGTCGTCAATAGATTGTCCTCGGCTTAAGTCATAGAGGTCTGTATTAGAAAGTTTCACAGCTTCTTCTGGGGAGAGATCGTGTCGGTTAGTATAAACTAGGGCGTCAGAGCGTGGTAATAATTGATCACACTGATTACAATATGGAAATATATCGAAGGACTCCAGCTCATGGGCATAGCGAAGTAAGCGGTACTTAAAGCTATTCAATACCTCTAATACATCTTGACGAAAAGCATTTCCCAAAACTATAGCGTTATTGTAGTCATAACAACAAGGAATAACTTCTCCATTCCACTGAATTTGTAATGGACCGTTTTCTGGTCTTCCACAAGTTTCTTTTTTAAGTTGATTCTCGCCATTCGCACGCTCACGGTAATTTCTGCCATCCCCAAAATTGTGTGGTCTCCAGACTTCGATAGCGTCTACTAGTCTTTCCCAGTACCCAATAAAATCTTCTGTTTCATTCTTATTCTCATTCATCTCTAAGTACGAAAGTTGTATTTTGGCTTTATTTGAATGACTTTCTCTCAATTCTAAGAAATCAACAATTTTTTGTTTAGTACGATCGAAATTTAACCCCTGCATAATTAGGTTGTAGGATTCCGGCTTCATGCCATAAAAACTGATTCTTATTTCATCTAGTCCAGCGTCTAGGAGGCTCTGAGCCCGAGTTCTAGTCAACCCAGACGCATTTGTAATGAAGTAGGACAAGATTCCTTTTTCTGACAAATATGCTATCTTTTTTTCTAGATTCTTATCCAATAAAGGTTCTCCAAATCCTGTCAAGACAACTTTCTCCGCCCCAAGCATCGATACTTCATCTACACTTTTTTCATAATAATCTTGTTGCATAATACCTTGAATGCGGTCGTGTTTATCTCTGGGACACATTATACATTTAGCATTACATCTATTAGTTACTTCATAGCGGACTTCAGGGTGAGCGAGTCTTTCAATAATTGGTTTTGAAGAAAGTTCTTCTTTCAGATGATTTAGGTTTTCATTTTTTATATTAATGCTATTGTCATTAAGAAGTGATAATAACAAATTTTCGCGGGAACTTGATTTCTTGGAAGGTAAAACCCCTAAATCGATCGTTTTAGACGAAAGTCGTGAGTTAAGTTTTGAAATATTATTTGCCATATTATACTCTTATATTCCTTTCAAAACGCTTATTTCTACTGATAGGTTTTTCTCAACGTCTTTTATTATATCTTCCCAACCTTGATTCTCTTTTTGTCTGAATAATTTGACAAAGGGGTACCAAGGGGAATCATCTCTCTCCAGCATATACATCCAAAATGGTGGTGAAGAAACTAGTACCCACGTTTTTTTCCCAATTCCTCCCGCTATTTGTGCTGTCGCATTATCAAACGATATAACTAAATCAAGTTCTGAAATTTGACCAGCTTGATCATCTAAGTTAGTCAGTGGATCGACGTCTTCCCAATCATAAATATGAACCCCATGTGTCAGCTCTAGATCCTTTAGTTCTTGAGTGTAATCCCCATACTGCAAATTGATAAAATACGCATCCAGGCGTAACAATGGTAACAGCAGCTCCAGGGTCGGAGCTGAAGATCTTTTCTTACTTCCGAGAGCTCCACCAACCCAAGATAATCCAATTTTCAGACCTTTTCCAAGATCCTTATAACGATCCTTCCATTTTTTTTGGTTTTTTTTACTTGGAATTATGAATGAATTCGTAGGAGGGAAATCACCCAAATCCTGACGAAAAAAACTAGGTAAATCAGCAATAGAAACTTGGAAATCAATATTACCCAATTTTTGTAGTTTATTTAAGACTTGGCGATTACCTCTATGTAAGATAGTAACTTCAGGAAATGACCTCTCGAATAAGGAACCTAGGCGTGGGTCGCATTCAAGAATAATTTGTTTGGGGGTGAGATTAATCAAATCCGGAATACAAGAAGCAAACATGACTTCATCACCAACTCCCTGCTCGGCTTGAACTAGGATAATCTTATCTTGCAGTGATTGACCTTCCCAAAACGAATATGGTACTGGTAGAACTTGTCTTTTATCTTTTTTTCTGGTTAGTTTTCCATACTTATACTTACGCCACCCATTCTCTAAATCTCCAGATAACAATAACAAAAGAGATAGATTCCAATGTGATTCAGCATACTCCGGATCAAGTCGTATGGATTGCTCATAATTAGCTATCGCTTCTCTAACTTGACCCATTTCATTTAATACAATTGCACGGTAGTAATAACCTTTGGCATAATCAGGTTTTAGTTGAATTGCGTGATTACAATCGGCCATGGCTTCTTCTAAGCGCCCCAAATAGGTTAGCGCATTACCGCGACTACTATATGCTTCGGCAAATTCAGGTTTCAAATTGACCGCTTTACTATAGTTACCTATAGCTGTCTCTAATTGTTGAAGTTCTGCCAATGCATTACCCAGACTACTATATGCTTCAGCGAATTCAGGTTTTAACTTGATAGCCCGATTAAAATCAGCTACGGCTTCTTCCAATTGACCCAAATGGGTTAGTGCATTGCCGCGATTGCTGTATGCTTCGGCCACATCAGGTTTCAATTTGATAGCCCGATTAAAATCAGCTACGGCTTCTTCCAATTGACCCAAATGGGTTAGTGCATTGCCGCGATTGCTGTATGCTTCGGCCACATCAGGTTTCAATTTGATAGCCCGATTAAAATCAGCTACGGCTTCTTCCAATTGACCCAAATGGGTTAGTGCATTGCCGCGATTAACATATGCATCAATGAGCTCAGGTTTTAACTCAATAGCTTTACTGTAACTAGCTACAGCTGCCTCAAATCGGTTTAGTTTTTTTAGAGCAACTCCACGGTTAACATAAGCTTTAGCATTTTCTGGTTGCAAAGTGATTATGCTATCAAATATTTCAATACCTGCTGATGAACGGCCTTGATCTAAAAGTACTATACCCAGAATACTGAGAACAACTGGGGATTTAGGATAAGTTTCAAGTAATTGCCTACAATTCTGCTCAGCTTTTATTAATTGTCCTGAATTATATAATCTAATTAAGTTCCTAACTTGGTCTTGGGGAATCTGATTCACACTGGTGGTCCGCTTGGATTGATATTTTAGCTGTAAAGAGTGTAGTAATACTTGTATAAGTAATTCAGCTACTTGTAGAATCACATTAGAAAGCTGATGGGGAAATGCCCTACGTTAAATTTCTTCTATTGATTCGATTCGCAATTGTTGGGATATAGCGTATCTTCTTTTTTAGTGTACGATAGATACTTTATTATTTCTCATTTAATAATTATTCTTTAGTGAGTAATAGCTACATCAAAATTAAGATTACAAGTAAAAAGTGGCCTAATGACGATTTTCGAGGTGAAGTAAGGACATAAACTATCAAGTGACGTTTTAATTCTATTTTATTTAGAACTATCGTTCCATACTGTTTGATTTGTCAACGGGATTATTAAAATCTCTTTTTCTTTCAAATATGCAGCCAAAATAATAACTGAAAACTAAAGCCTCGTACTTTTATCAAAAACGAAATTCTACATCTGAGAATATAGTCGACATTTTTTACGTTTCAAATAGCGAAATCCACCTAAGTAGTAATTTCTTCATATCCGTGAGTGATTGGTTAATTACAAATCAATTTGTGAAAAAGAAAGCAATAACAAGTACCTCTAGTTCATTTGTTTCCAAATTGTTGATTGAGTTGTATTCAACAAATTAGATAATGTACAAATACTGCTGATGGAACGCTGCATCCAGAGCGAGGTAAATTCTCATGAGTTATTGCAGAACATAATTACTACAAATGCTCAGATAACGTAATAACAGATCAATCAGAAAAGAAAAAACGGTGAGAAGATACACATGAATATTTGATTTAGCCGAACGAATACCTACGTGATTGAAGCTAGTATTATAATAATGCAGAAGCATTCGAGATACACTCAGTCTAAATGAGAATCGAGCTAAAGATTTGAGGGACAACCGTTTACTATCGGTTATAATCTTATTCGGATTCTAGATGGATTCTAGGATTTTTGTTACAAAGGAACACTTTCATCATATGCAGTGAAATTTTAAATATTGCAAATGAAAGGAACCGCATAGGCTCATATTAGACCAATGAGGAAACCAAAACCTAAGATTAGAACGAAAAAGAACTGATTTACACTGAACATAGATCAACTGCCGACCTTATAATCACATTATATATTAACTGAAATTCTAACTAGAACCTTTAGAAAAAGCCTCTGATGAAGAATAAGTACTACCAACCATAGCGGGACGGCCCCCATGATTTTTTCACTAATTCCTGCTTAACCGTAATCATGGTTTGACTTGGAACGTCCTCGTTAAGTACAACTCCAGCACCAACTACACTGTAAGAGCCAATTTTCCGGCCGGGCATGATCATAGCGTTAACTCCAGTACGGCAATATTCTCCCATATATGTTGAATTCGCTCCATAATGGGGTGTCTCGTAACGGCCATTGATTTTATGAGCGGTATCACCATCGTCAAATCGAAGAGTTCCACATACGGTAGCTGCACCAATGTCTGTCGCAGTACCAAAAACGCCAGACATTTCGCAGTAGTGATACAGGTAGACTTTGTTAAACAGAACACCGGACATTTCAGCTCCGTGCCCAATAATACACTGATTACCGATGACTCCAGAGCCAACTTCACAATAATCACTAATCCTACAATGATTTCCAACGATCAATCCACCACCGAGTATTGCACCATTAGTAATGTTGTTATTGTTACCAGCAATGAGGCTTCCTTTTACCACAACTCGTTTACCTATCGTCGAGTTTTTTCCCAGAATAACATGCCCAGTAATATCAGCTCCGTCTGAAATTTTTGCACCGTCAGCAACTTGATCCTTATCAATTTTGCGCACCAAATGATCTTTCAATCGGTGATTTGCTTCTAACAGATGCCAGGGTTTATCAACATCAATGAAGAAGTCTTCTGTCTCGATAGCTAATACAGAACGATTCTCATCTACCAACAACTGGATAGAATGTGCAATCTCAGATTCTATTGGTGGCATCCCACCAACGGGGACTGGTGTGGCAATTCCTGGATTACGACGCAAACAATCTAGGGACGAACGGTGAAAACCATAAATTCCACACAAGCGGTAGCTTCCACCACGCGGATGCCCCTCGATACCAGTAATATGATTATTACTAACTCCTGCACAAATCCAGTTTGACGGATCCTCGTTTTTTAGTCGATCAACCATCACTAGAGTCTCAGATTCTGGAATCCGCTCGATAAACCTGCGGAGATCGTCGGTGCTAATAACCAAATCACCGGCGATGACAACATATCGGTCTGCTTCTGACTGCGAAGAAATAGCATTATAGGCTGCGGTAGCGGTTCCATCTAGTAATTGTTGATTCACAAAAGTTGTTCCCTTCAGTTCAGCTGTAGCTGAAATAACCTGCTGGGCATAGTGGCCAATAACAAATACTATTTGTTCAACACCAATTTTGATTAGTTGTTCTGCAAGGCGATGTACAATTGGGGTATTACAAACGGGCAAAGTGCACTTCTGACGAAATTCACCGTACGGCCAAATTTTGCTTCCATGCCCTGCAGCTAAGATGATTGCTTTAGTAGT
>JACLAC010014158.1_pt1 | contig 24858 bp, 29 predicted proteins | sample 8027881 | NCBI WGS metagenome assembly JACLAC01 (sample SAMN15725517, study PRJNA655200) | protist metagenome | isolation source: fluorescence activated cell sorting (FACS) single amplified genomes of... | place: Spain: Blaines Bay Microbial Observatory, Mediterranean Sea | collected 2016-01-19 | reverse complement strand
AAAATGCAAGAGAACAGTCCCCCACCAGTGGTCACCTTCTCAGCATTTCCAAGTCCACAGAAATGATGACCTTACCCTGCCTATGTTGTTCGAGCCTGATCGACTCCCCAACAGTCCCTCCATGTACCAACATCACGCAATCTTTGGAGTTGTTGGAGGCTTCAAGACCGCACCCCCATGCGCCTGGTGCAGGCAGCCGGCGAAATACCTCTGTGCGTATTGTCTCGACGAAGCTTATTGCTCCGAAGAATGCCAAACACGAGACTGGGTACGACACATAAAACTAAAATGCGCAACCATTTGCAGAATGATAGGGTACGACACATTGCAGAATGATAGAAGTAACACCAAACGCAACTGCTTACAACCTTGCTCATGCTGCATCAGCGGAGAACTAAAGTTGCCAAACGCAACTGCATACACTCTCAAAATGAAGTGCCTCACTTGTGAGACGCACCGAATATGCAGCGCGGTTGCGCCAATCTGGTTCCACTACCAAGTAGCCGCAGTAGCAGAGCAGTGCATGGAGGCTGAAAGAAAAATGCAGATTTCTTATTTGGACCGCATCATCAAAAACTCGAAAGGACCAATACACCAAGAATCACACAATCTCCTTTCCTACGCGAGACCACCGTCCCAAGAAAATTCTATGGACCTGTCTGAGTCCAGCGACATGGATTGAGGAAAATAAGAGATGCCTACAAGGGAACCATCCTTGCCATGAGGATATCTTGGTCTAGCCTAGCTTTGTATCGTAGTCTAGCTTACCTCGTTACACAGCGAATGCGATCGCGAAAAATGACATGGCGTTTAATGGCACGACCGCAACCTCCGTCTGGACTTGTTTCGACTCCAACTGCAGTTCACTGGAAACCATCATGTTGCGCTTCTTGGCTCAAGGACTAGCTGCACATCGCAGCTGCCTACAGTATGGTATCAGCACATTGCTGCTAGCACACTTTGCCACGCAACGGCGAGTAGTTGCGACGCCGTAAACTCCGACGAAGAGAGGAGTCATTGCTACAGCAGCCTACAAAGCAGCAACGATAGACATTCTACAGAAACGATGCAGTCTATGCTTCGCAAACCTGATCAAAATCATGAGAATGGCAATGAGCAGTGCACGGAGGATGAAAGAGAAATGCAGATTTCTTATTTGGAGCGCATCATCAAAAACTCGAAAGGACCAATACACCAAGAATCACACAATCTCCTTTCCTACGCGAGACCACCACCCCAAGAAAAGTCCATGGAACATGGTAACCTGCCATCTGAGACAAATGCCGATCAGCATAACTATGCAACACGGTCACCAGGAGCTCATCACGCGAGTCCTGGAACACCACCCCTTGAAGCCGAACTATTGATCACCAACAAGGTTCCGCCACGAAGAGCACAGCGAAAGCTAACTAATGCGCTTTCCTACGCGACACCACCGCCCCAAGAAAAGTCCATGGAACATGGTAACCAGACATCTGAGTCACATGCCGCTCAGCACAACTATGCAACGAGGCCACCAAGAGCTCATCACGCGACTCCTGGAACACCAACCGTTGAAGCCGAACTATTGATCATCGACAAGGTTCCGCCACGAATAGCACAGCGAAAGATAACTAATGCGAGGATTTCGGCCGAAAGAGCTAACAACTATCAGCACAAGGCTGAAAGCCAGCATCAGGTTGGCTGGGGAAAAAAAATCACTGCTAGGAAAGTTGTCAGGAAAGCGCTTGCGAATTGGTATGAGACTGGATACAAAAATGCTAAGGACGAAATAGTCGCACAGCAGATCGCTGATAACATGGTAGAGATCAACATGATGCCAGAATTCATGCGACGCAAGGGCGTCAAAAATAGCTACGTCATCGTATGTCCTATGATAGACTGGACGAAGCGAAGACCAGTCGTATTGCCACTCGCAGGCAGCAGAGAGTCTCTAAGTGGGTACATGCTATACCACGCAGTCGCCCAAGAACTGAAACTAGACTCTTCGACATGTTTGATGTTGCGGCCACAAAGGCCTTGGATTCCCTATGTCCACAAAGGTGTGATTTTCGATCCATCGGTTCTTGCTCCTCGTTCACAAAACTCAAGTTGCAAGCACCTGCTCGCTCAGACACTAATCTATCATATAGAGTCAGAGTCAAATCATATAGAGTCAGAGTCAGATAGCGATGGCGAACCTATTCTCATCGTCTCACGAACTCTACTGGTCATCCTCAAGACACTCACTCAAAGACATCGTCTCTGAATCGGAGGCCACTTACAAATCACCGAAGGAAACTATATTCATTAGGGACTCCATAATGCGAACAGAAAAATGCACTGCAATGGAGCAGATATATATTATGAAAACCGGGATATAAGCCTACATGCACGAGCGACACGCACACGCCACGGACTGTGCGCATGCATGCGTTTGCGCGCGCATTGGATGTTTTCTCAAAATATTAGCATCGTCGAGATAACGAAAATCTATACATCTCTCTGTCTCTCTCCCCACTCCCCATGCCTTCATCTCTCTCTCTCTCTCTCTCTCTCTCCCTGGAACTCCCCGAAAGGTGCATGCTGAAAAGAAGGACTACGTCGGTCTCATGCAACTTGATGGCACTTATGGCTTTGCAAGCTTTGGCGGCGAAGCAGAAATAGCAAGAAAATAGTAGCTAGCATCGGAGAGATCTAAGCGATACATGCATTTACACTCTCAAGCAGCTTCTCAAGCACCTAATCCAAATCAACGCTTTGCTCACGGCGGCCACCGACATAGAAATGCCATGGCGATGCTTTCGACTAGAGAGTAAGAATTGGTGCAGCTATGGATGCAAGCACAAGTGGATCATGTGCCACAACAACACCGACGGCTGCTGCGAAAACGACGCCACTGGTGACTGGTGCAAACGCGGCTGGCACATCACGGAGAAGAAATACAAAGAGAAAAAACGAAAGCGCCGACCGCAGCCCCCCGACAAAGAACCAAAAACAAAGCACCGTAAACGAGATGCAAAACTAGAGATATATCTCTCAAGATTCGGCTACACACCCAAAGACATGCCGGACCGCAAACAGATCGAAGCAGCATTTATGAATGCAACAGAGCCCTGGCAGACAGATAGCCCTGACCTGGAAGAGCGCTTCCAGCCGCAATTCACTTACGAAGAATACTCAGACGCATTCCAATACATTCTGGACAGCATCGAAAATGACAAACTCGAGATGTATCTCTCAAGATTCGGCTTCACACGCGAAGACATGCCTGACCGCAGACAGATCGAAGAAGCATTTATGAATGCAACAGAGCCCTGGCAGGCAGATAGTCCTGATCTCGAAGAGCTCTCCGCGTCGCAATTCACTTACGAAGAATACTCAGAGGCATTCCAATACATTCTGGAAACCATCGCAGAGTAAGCTAGTAACTCACAGGATGTATGCCCCAATGCCTAGGATGCTTGCGCTAAAAAAGAGACGAAGATCGAGTGGTAACAAAAAGCGAGCCTAGAAAAATGTAATGCAATACTTCTGTCGGTGCCACGCTATGTAAGCCTGTAAGCAGCCGTCTCACACTATCAGGATCTTGCTACGACTATGGCTCATGTAGTTGTGCTGGACGACCAAGTAGGTGCCAAGTTTAAGCTGGACGACCAGGTAGGTACCATAACGTCGAATAGATCTGCCGTCGGCTTGCAAAGCTCGTTCTTCTAGCCAAAAAAGCGCATGGCTTTGCTTACCATGCCTTCACGATCCACTGCCGGTGTGCCACTCATTGCCGCCTCTATCGTACTGCGCGCCTCTCCTGGAACCAGTGCTCAGCTCTGTCCATCTATAGCTCATTGTACGAGCCTTGTGATAATAGTCCTGCGGCTCAAGATAATCCTGCCTTGTGATATTGCAATGCCACGCGCACCGCCAATACACTATCTATACATTGACTATCATGACGTGCTGGACTCGGGAAACGACATGTTACTCAACATGGTCGAGTTCCTCGTAAGAGTCTCGGAGCTAGAGATAATCATAATTCTGCTCTCATTTGGATTTCATAGAAGAAACCAAAAGACGCTACGGGAACTGGAGGATGCAAACATCGCAGACCTATTTGATCGAATCGTCTTCACAAGGCAGCGCACGCGACACGAAGGTAACGGCCACGGCCATAGATTAACAAAGTGGAGATACCGATACCATCGAAACCCACCACAAGACTATGCTACACAGCATAAGTCACAAAATCCACAGGATGGCGATGAGGAATCACCAAACCAAGCAGTGAGAGTCATGGAAGAAACTGAATACGAGGTCTACACTGGCGGCAAAGATGAATTCATCCACAGAAATCATGGACGGAATCCATACCATCGAATTCTGGTCGTCGACGACAAAGCAGAAACACTGAAAGCAGTCTGTGAAGAACATGAATGGCTACACACGCCAGGGCCTCAGGGAATCGAGATGCGACGTCATTATTTTAAGACAACGCCTCCATTGTACAGCCAGTGCTCGAGCCTCGAACAACTCCTCCAAAAGATCCGCGCCTGGGTGCACACAACGACAAATCAGACACCAATCATGGAAGAGCTAATCCTCGAAAACGAGCGCCCACAAACTGCGACAAATCACCGAACGAATCCCGCTGAGTGCGACCAGTGTGAACAACAAGAAAATGACCGAGCATGTACAGACTGCGATCCATCATGGATTGGCTGGCGCTGCCACACATGCGAATCACGACCATGTGAAAGCTAGGCAGATCTATGATCTCGTGGAGCGAGCGAGATGCTTGTCCCATAGACTGCCCGGAAAGCGTAGAAAGGCCATCGTGCTGCACGAACGCTTCTTATCAAAGTATTGCGTAGAACCAAACTTTGCATTTGCATTACGAGTATATATCCATTACGGACACCTCCTGTTCTGTTAAATCGCCTTCCCCAAACCATGGTGTTCTTACTTGCTGCTCAGAACTGTTTCTGCAGTGAAGCTAAACGCCATCTTGGCCATCGCCAACCATCTTGGCCGACGCAAGGTACACATGCCAGAAATATTTCTGAGTCGTCCTTCCGTTTGCATGCCACATGAGGATGCGTCCAGCCCAAGATTCCTCCTTGCATCCACCAAAATATTTCTTATGCAGCAAGATCTTTGTGGAGAGTCGCCTCCCGGGCCAGGTGTTTCGCAACGGCTCTTGGGCCGCGCCTTCGAGATCTTCGGGCATCTTTTGTAGTAGTATGGTGCCTACGCTATCTTGGCCATCGCCGACCATCCTGGCTGACTTAAGGTGCACATACCAGAAATACTGAAACACACTTCCCACTCTTGCTTCCGTTTGCATGCCACATGAGGATGCGTCCAGCTCAAGACTCCACCTTGCATCCAACAAGATGTTTCTTAGCGATGGCGTCTTAGGTGGTCCCACCCTGTACTGATCGAGGTTCGGTTGCGCATTGCAGTTGCCTGAGGTTCAGCTCCGCATTGCGGCTCCACAGTAGTGATTCCAAGAAATGTCTCACGACCGTGGTCCAACTCCAGAGAAGGACTACGAGTCTGAGACTACGATAGATCATCGGCGTCAGCCGAGAGTGAAGGTTCTTCGTCCTTGGTGCCACGAAGAGATTGAAGAAACCTTCCGCCAAGAAAAGATAGATGCCTGCCTAGCTTCGATCAAAGCACGAGGGCGCTTCTTTGCCTTGCTAGCAAATGAACTACAAGCGACACAAGCAAAGACAGCTATTAAGTTTCTTTCCCAAGGCACCCAGACGATTGGAACGGTCACCTTAATTGACAACTGCTTGCTCCGAGCTCTCCAAGCTCTTGAGGAGTGTGTACAGCAGCGTCCACGCGGGAAAGAGCTGCGGACTGCAGCGGCAAGATGGCGAGAGGCTCACCATCGTCACTTGGAATGGCAGAAGGAGTCTATGGCAATTGTTCCGGCAGCCTCTACTCCATCACTTAACCTGCCCCTACTATTTGCCGAAGCCGAGTTGCCGATCTTGGCAGACTGTGTTTTGCAATGCATCGTGGATTTCGCAGGAATTGCGGAACCACACGAGACTTGCTGTGCCTCTCTTACAATGTGGTCGGAGCCTGACGCAGGGGAGGCAAACGATCCAAACGACTTTACAATGTGGTCGGAGTCTGACCTAACACTAAACCTCCAAACTCGAGGGCCCACAGGCTGGACGCTTGTAAGTGAAAGGAAGATAGTGAAGAGTAGAGTGGCCGGAGTTCTCGATTGTAGCTGCAGTTTTGAATTATTCTTCTTGCAGCTGAGGACCATTCTGCACGCATGCGTCTTACAAATTTGTCCTGGATGTCTCAATTCCTGTGCTTTTGCTAGCGATGACCCCAAAATAAGACTAGAGCTAAAGGGAGAGGGTAATCTTGCCACGCTATCACCGTGGGAAATAGACGTTGGAGTAGCTTTCTGCGTCTCGGATACCCTGCGTTACGATTTCAAGCTGCTTAGCGATGACGCACTCTCGAGCAGTTGGAGCAAATCACATCCACAAGTAAAGACATTTAAATCTCTACGCTTTCTGAATCTACAAGACGAGAGTCGCTGGAATTTCATCTGGAGTGAAGACTTTCCATATGCAGTATCTCACCTGCGACGCTGCCTCCATGACGAAAACACTTCTTTTGCGTACTCTGAAGGTCGCTATTTTAGCAATACCTCATCGCTTAAGCTTTTTCATGGGAGTTTTGCCTAGGCTTCCAGCGAGAAGAACAGAATAACAGAAAACGCGCAGCCCATGTGAAAGCTACAAAGCTAGGCGACCTATGATCTACATCTATCTCTTGGAGCGAGTGAGATGCTTGTCCCACAGACTGCACGGAAAGCGTACAAATGCCATCGTGCTGCACGAGCGCTTCTTATCATAGCGTTGCGTAGAACTAAATTTTGCATTTGCATCTCCTCTCATTAGGAGTATATGTATTACGGACACCTTCTGTCTGTATTTGAACCTTGGTTTCCTTACCTGCTGCTCGTAGCTGTTGCTGGAGTGAGGCCAAACGCCATCTTGGCCAACTCAAGGTACACATACAAGAAACATTCTGACTCGTCCTTCCGTTTGCATGCCACATCAGATTCGTCCAGCCCAAAACTCATTCTTGCATCCACCGAAATATTTTTTATGCATTACTGCCTGTCGTACCCTATGCGCACAAACGCAAATAGCCTTGGTAACAGGAGAGACTGAGACACAGAGAGAGAGAGAGAGAGAGAGAAAGAGAGAGAGGAAGACAGACAGACAGAGAGAGAGAGAGAGAGAGAGACTAGTCATACATTAGCGTTGAAAGTGAAAGATGCATGAAAGTGCTCAAGGCGTTCCTTGCTTGGCAGCCATCGCACAAATCGACACTCGAAGCCACAAGAAAAATGGCAGAGAGAAGCCTACAGAAAAAGAAACCCGCCGGACTGCCGATGGAACCACCCAGAGCAGAATTCCTCAAGAAACAGGTTCACTTCTACAACCAAGAACGCAGATTGATGACCTCCTTGAATGGTGGGATCCTTTATGAGAAAACCGCATTCAATGCAGTGGCCAGCCTCGTGCGAGCCGAACAAAAACCCGAAGACGCACGACCTGAAGACAAACCCAACAAGGTTACAACCCGAATCGCCTACATATCGTACGCATTGCTAATGTCAAGTTTTCTTGGTCGTGCATGCTTGCTTGTTTCAAAACATGTCACCTTCTTTGCTAGAACGCATGCAATAGCTTCCAGGCATTGCATGTTAGAACAGCGTCGAAACCGTCCGCTGAACGCGAAACAAAATGCACGCGCTGGATGCTCTACTAACTCGTGCTCCTAACTTGGTTGCTGTGCCTAAAGCTGCCTAGCCCAGCTGTTTACAACATGGGGCTACGCTGTTCTTGCGCGCCGCCGCTGCCTAAAGTTGCCTTGCGTCGCCGACGAGGATTTCTTTTACTCGTCTAACGCCAGAGATATCCCAAATAGGAGGCGTGCCTTGCGTTGATGCCCTGCGTGCCTTGCGTGTCATGCATTGATGTGTGATGCATTTGCTATGACGATACACCAGTCAATTCTCAAGTGCTACTCTCTCGATATAATTACAGGAAAGACATATGCCGCGACCAGGTAAGAGGAAACTTCGGAAAGCAAGAGAGGTCACACCGGCGGTTCAAAATCCGAAAGAGTCACACGACAGCGAACTAAACGCAGCTCTCCAAGCTAGTCTACAACAATATAAAGCAGATACCGCACACGAAGAAGAAAAAACAATCATTCGGGACGCTATCCGCAAGAGTAAAAGGGAATACAAAAGCAATATTCGAGCACAGCGAAAGCAAGTTCTGGACATGGAAGTCTTCGTATGCACCATGTACCTTTTTGACGAATTAAAGTTCCACTTGCAATGTAAAATCCAGGAATTTCTTGCATTCGAGGAAAACAAGATACTCAAGCAGATCATATTTCGCCTCGACCCGCCTGTTCAGAAAACGAATAAAATTTTCTGCCACCATGCGGCTGCTGGCAACGAATGGCTAGAGCGAGACCTGCTTCGCTGGCAGCATGAGGACTGAGCACAACCTCTGCTGCAAAGCGATCAAGGGCCAAAGCCGATGCACAGATTGCTTGAAAATCTGTGATATAAAACTACCGAGCGAGAACAAAAAAAGGTATGCATTGCAATGCGTCATGCTTTCTCGCATGTTCTGTCTGCCTAACGTATGCTATCTGTTCTAGATGTTCGCATTTTGTAGTGCCTCACGTATCCAGTGCGCGATGGACAAATATCCTCGTGCTTCGTGGCTCAAGGTCTGGCTACAGACGCTTTTCCAATTCATGGTCTATTACGGTATTTGGGTGAACCGCAGTCACCAAGCTACTTCCAGCCGAAAACACAACCGCAGATCCGCGGTAACCTCTACGATGCCATCGGAAACGAAATCAATCAAAAAGCGCCCTGCCGCAAATGGCAGAGAATGCACTCGAATGAAAAAGCCAGCAAAGGCTTCCAAAAAGCGAACAAAGTCCAAACTCGCATCCAAAAAGACGCTGCAACAAACAGCGCAGGCGGCAGCAAACGTTGAAGAGACGTTGGTGATGCCAGAAGCCCAGAAGAAATTCTGGCAAGATCGCAACATTGACCCTTCCCAAGTAGAGCCTAGCTTTGCTCTTCTTGAAGTGCACATTTAATTCTTGAGCGGTCACGCGCAGCTGTTGTTTTTGGATATACATTTAAGTGAGCGCCAAAAAATATGCATTGCAGAGAGATACCTTACAGAAGTTTTCAAGCAGCACGCCCATCGTTTCTATGCCCGAGTGCACAAATTATTGAGATACACGCTTAATTGCTATTAGAAGCTCATGCCGGTGTTGGTGACGAGCTGACAGGCAATGGTGGTGACAGCTCAAGTCAGTGTTGATGAGAGCTCAGACACAACGAACACACTGAGAGAGAAAGAAAAATACAGGCAATGTATCATGCTTTCCATTACGAGCAAGTCCTACAGTGCAATTAGATGCATTGGCTTGCGACTCGTAGTTTGTAGCCATGGTATCCGAACGAAGTGTTCCCCTCGTACTGACTTCGATTACTGTCGCAGTATCAAGTTCATCGCCATGCTCTCCTCTTGTAACCAGAGCTAGAAAACCAGCTATTGCGCAATTTTCGCACTTACTGCTCATAGCGTACACGCTATGTCCCCAAACAATGGTTTTCACACTTGCTGCTCATAGCTGTTTCTGCTCAGAACTAGTCTAGTATCGCAGTTTTTCTCCTCGCATCGCAATTCGAGTCTCAAGCTATCATTGATCACTGATAGATAGTGTCCGCCGATAGAGGTCATGGAACAACCTTCCTTGCCACCACCTATTGAGATAATTGACATTTATGTCGATGACCACAATACGCCAGCGCGGGCACGAAAAGACGTATGCGTCCGTCTGTCTGCTTGGATAGAGGCCAAGTTGCGCAGCGAGAAATACATTCATCTCGAAGGCCTCGACTCTAAGGTGTGCAACGCCTTGATTGCCTATTTCAAACTAAATTCCACACTTATCCGAAGCCTCAATAAGAAGGACAGGGAGCTGCTAATAGACATATTCGGACTCCACGAGCTCAAGCAAGAATACGAAACCCAAGCAAAGGCAGACGAAGAAGACGCTCTCCACCATGCTGAAGAGACAACGAATGCTACCTAGAGGTCATGTTGTCTTAGACACCGATGCTACGTAGCAATCGCTAACTGCAGACTGCTCTCTGCTACAAGACTCACCAGACAGATACAAGATTCACCTAACTCAGCTACGTAGGCCGCGAAAAAGTGCTGCACTAGGTCTAGGCTAGGCAGCTCTAGGCAAGCGTGCTCTCACACGGTCTGCATCCATCATCGGTATAACACTCTTTGCTCATAGCTGTTTCTGCTCAACGTCCAAGTGCTATGGCAGACGACACATCCCAAATAATGCGCAGAGTCATAGAACTAGTGCTACAAAGCATTGTGAAGCCACTGGAAGAATCGATAGAAACAGGTCCTCAGTTTATGTATGAGAATGCACTAAGCATTATGTACCATTGCAGAGAAGCGCTTCACCCCTGCAGAGCTCTGTGTAGAGGCTCCAGGATCACCATCAGAACCTCCAAGAGCTCTGTGTACCCTTCCCAAGTAGAGCCTAGCTTTGCTCTTCTTGAAGTGCACATTTAATTCTTGAGCGGTCACGCGCAGCTGTTGTTTTTGGATATACATTTAAGTGAGCGCCAAAAAAATATGCATTGCAGAGAGATACCTTACAAAGGTTTTCAAGCAGTCCGCCCACCGTCTCTATGTTCTGTCTACCTAACGTACGCTATCTGTTCTAGATGTTCGCATTTTGTAGTGCCTCACGTAGCAAGTGCCCGCAGGCTGCCACTTGAAATGTTCTCCCCGCGTCACACTTTGCCACGATAGCTGCAATCGAAAGACCATACCAGTGACACTTTGGACTCGTCCTTCCGTTTGCATGCCGCATGAGGATGCGTCCGGCCCAGGACTCCTCCTTGCATCCACCAAGATGTTTCTTATCGATCGCGCCTTAGGTTGCTCAAGGCTCAGTTGCGCATTGCAGCTGCCTTGGGGTTGAGCTGCGCATTGCGGCTCCACATTACCGACTCCAACAAATGTCTCACGACCCTAGTCCCACTCGAGAGAAGGACTACGAGGCTGACAATGCGATAGATCATCGGCTTCAGCCGAGAGTGAAGATTCTTCGTCCTCCACATTGGCTCCATGAGGCGAAGGTCGACAATCGTACAAAGATGGATGCCTGCCTGGCTTCGATCAAAGCACGAGGCCGCTTCTTTGCCTTAGTAGCAAATGAACTACAGGCTACCAAAGCAAAGGAAGCCATTGATGGACTCTCCCAAGGCGTCGAGACGGTTGGAACGGTCACCTTAATTGACAACCGCTTGCTCCGAGCTCTCCAAGCTCTTGAGGAGTGTGTACAGCAACGTCCACGTGGGAAAGAGCTGCGGACTGCAGCGGCGAGGTGGCGAGAGGCTCACCATCGTCACTTGGAATGGCAGAAGGAGTCTATGGCCATTGTTCCGACAGCCTTTGCTCCATCACTTAACCTGCCCCTACTATTTACCGAAGCTAAGTTGCCAACCTTGGCCGACTGTGTTGTGCGACGTATAGTGGATTTCGCAGGAATCGCGGAACCATACGAAGCTTGCTGTGCCTCTCTTACAACCTGGTTGGAGTCTGACGCAACAAAGACAAAATTGAACCTCCAAACTCGAGGGCCCACAGACTGGATGCCTGTGAGTGAAAGGAACATAGTGAAGAGCAGAGTGGCCAGAGCTTTCGATTGTAGCTGCAGTGTTGAATTATTCTTCTTGCAGTTGCGGACCATTCTGCACGCATGCGTCTCTAAAATCGATCCTGGATGTCGCGCATCTTGTTCTTTTACTAGCAATGACGACAATATAAGACTAGAGCTAAGTCAAGCTGGAGACTTTAATCTTGCCACGCTATCACCATGGGGGATAAACGTTGGAGTAGCTTTCACCACGGCTAGCCTGCTTTACGATTTCATTCTGCTTAGTGATTACGCACTGTCGAGCAGTTGGAGAACACCTCCACCGCTTGGACAAATAAAGACATTTAAATCTCTACGCTTTTTGAATCGGAGGCGCAGAAATCTCTTCTGGAATGACGACTTTCCATATGCAGTATTTGAGCTGCGACGCTGCCTCCATGACGAAGACATTTCTTTTGCGTACTCTACAGGTGGCGAGCGTAGCCACACCTCCTCGCTTAAGCTTTTTCAGGGGAGTTTTGCTTAGGCTCTCCCTTCGAATGTTTTCCTGAGCCCCGAACAACTCTTCCAAAAGATCTATGCATGGGTGCACACAACGACAACCAGGATCAATCCTAGATTGCCAACGATCATGGAAAGGCTAATCCCCGACAACGTGCGTCCGGCCCAAGACTCCTCCTTGCATCCATCAAGATCTTTGTGGAGAGTCGCCTCCCGGGCCAGGTGCTTCGCGACGGCTCTTGGGCCGCGCCTTGGCAAAAGGCCCAAGGTTCTTTCCAGCAGGCACGTACCATTTCTTCAAACTTGGGTTCCAGCGGGCACCCAATGTCTTCGCTTGATCTTCTACGTGCGTCCACAAACTACCCAAAGACTCCGCTTGCGGATGCATCTGGCTCAAGACTCTTCCTTGCATCCACAAAGATCTTTGTGGAGAGTCGCCTCCCGGGCCAGATGTTTCGCGACGACTCGTGGGCCGCGCTTCGCGAGAATTGTCTTCGCACCATCTAGGTCACCATCATCTAGGTCACCATCATATTTGCTCGAATCTTGTTGTGTGATGTATCTGCATAACTGTCTCTGCCCAAAACCATAGTGTGTACTTTCGCGTCAAGAAAACGCGTGCAGGAACAACTAAAATCGCAGAACAAGCATGGACAACGAAGAAGCAAGACTAAAACTTACAAAAGATGGCGTAGAAGTGCTCGCCACCAGCTACAGCTCGAGTTCGCGGGGTATAACGTTAAAAGGAGGCGATCGATGTGAGCAGGCCACTGGTGAAAACCGCCGCTCGATGTCGATGACGTTCGGTCGTGAAGGCAGCCAGAGAGTGTATGATACTCATGACAATGATGGAGTCTATAGGGACACAAAGATGGAGCTTGACTTAGATGAGAAAGACATGGAAGTCGTGCTTAAGGACGGTCAAACTTATGCATGCAAAAAAATCCGATTCCCGCTTGAAAACCAGTTCCTTAATATCGAGGTACTAAACAACATTGAAAAATGGATGCAAATAGAATTGCTGCACGATGAGGACGGCGACGGCCTCTACCTCTGAATGTCGTGAGATGCGACACAAAAGCAAAACAAAGTGAAGCGGACAGTGCAGCTTTGAAAGCGGACTTACTGAGCGAGCCCTGCGTAGAATCAAATTGTGCATGAGCATCTGCTTTCATTACGAGTATATATGTGTGCGGAAATGCATTTGCTGGACTAAAGAGTCGCCTGTCGTCGCCGCCGCTGTCTAAAGCTGCCTAGCCGAGCTGCCTACAGCCTGCGCTCCAGGATTTAGCCTCTTGTCGTCGCCGCTTCTTAAAGCTGCCTAGCTTAGCTGCCTACAACCTGGATCTTAGGACCACAAAGCCGCACCTCCCTGCGCATGGTGCAAGGAGCCTGCGAAAATATTTTGTCGCGAATGTGCCAGCGTAGTCTATTGCTCACAAACATGTCAAACACAAGACTGGCCGCGACACGGCAGGAAAGAGTGTTACAGACATATACTGCTCCAAAGCTTGCGCATGCTGCATCAGCGGAGAACTAAACCTACCTTTCGACTTCTTCATCGATGGTAGCCTTGTCGATGGTACGACTCTGGCAGTCTGATTCATGAGAAAGCAAACTGGCGACTGTGTGCTCCAATGTAGTCCACCCTTGGTGGAGCAATATCCTCACAGCGCTCCCATGGCCGCCTAGCACAGCCATTCCCAACGGTCGCCCACCAAGTCCGCGAAACCGTAATTGTTCACCAGCGCCTGTCGTCCCAAAGAGCCCTCATTCTCTTTGCGCTCGGCTGGCCGAATGGCTGCATGCATGAGTGAATCCAAGACCGCAAATTGACCTTCGATGCGCACTTGGTGTAAGACCCATCCTCGTAACAACATGCGCTGTGCCATCCTGTGTTTTGCTAGCCTCGCGGTTAGAATCTCAAGCCAGCGCGGTCGGCGACATGTCCGGAATGGTAGATTCAGAAGAAGAAGAAGAAGAAGAAGAAGAAGGAGTGTGGGTGGTACGGTCCCTGCTTTATAGGCACTGGAGGAACACGCTGTGGTACCTTGGTGAAGAACCTAGAGGACGAGAGCGTAGAGAACCTAGAATTCAAACGTTGAATGCCTACTCTCCACCACTGAGAACTCTTACGACCCAAGAATTCTTACTTGCCGTTCTACATGTTATCGAGCTACAACGGAACAACGCATTGCACACGTACACAAACATCCCAGGAGACGACACAAGCACATGCGATGACGCATCTGAAAACGACTCTACAGATGGATCAAATACCACTGACTGGGAACACGACTACACCAGCCATGCAGCTGACAAATGCTTTCCCAACGAAGAAACTATACATGAGCGATGAAGCATGCAAAGATGCAACAGAAAAGCAATACAAAGTGAAGCGGACGTTTGAATCTGTAGGATGTCACAATAGATCTTCTTGTTAGCATTCGGACAAAACATGCGAACGTGCATTCGGACAAAACCTGCGAATGTACATTCTAGCATTCTTGGTTCGTACGCAGTAGCCATGCCTAGCCCAGCTGCCGCTGTCGCTGCCGCTATCTAAAGTTGCATATCTAAAGCTGCCTACAGCCTCAATCTCAAGATTTTCTTGTCGCCGCCATAGAGGCTCAAGTAGCCTATGGGTGCCCCGCGTATTGCTTAACGCTAATGGCATTACCGGAACCCACCTCTACTGAGTCACACACTCCTACAGAGGTTGCACCGTCTACATTAGGAGGCGAGCCTAGCGAAGTCCACTCCAGCTCCGATGAAGCTTATGTAGAGCCCCCAACAGTGTTCAGAAGAGATCCTGAGGATCCAGATGTAGTCATTGTTTATCAGGGCAACAGAACGGGGCGATACCGAAGGACCGATGACGGACAAACATGGAACTTTGACTGGAGCGAAACATATGCAGATGCACCCAGCACAAGCCCTTATAACCCAGACGAGTATAGTCCATTCGAACGTCGAGAAGCGATAGCTAGATTCGAACGCCAAGAAGCTTTAGCCCAACAACAACTATCACAGCTTAGCATTCCATCATTCGGAGACGACGATTTGTATCCCGCAGAAGGAGACATGACTCAATCAAATCCGATGACCCCAACCGATGGGCCTAGTATGCAAAGCTTTGAAGACGTTGCAAGAACCAGAGACTGGACGATAGCAGTTTGTGACTATGCGCCAATGTTCGATGACTTCAATTCATCAGATGATGAACCATCATGGGACAGGCTCAGCAACCCATCAGTTGATTCAGCTAGCTCAGCAGTTCAAAGAGTGTTGAGCAGACTGGAACATCAGCGCCAACAAGCAGCTTCATCCAGCAATCCAACAGCATCATCCTCGCATTCAGCACTGTTGCATGCACCTCAGCAAACGACTATGGATCCAACATATCCGGCTGCGGACCCAGAATATGATCCAACATCTCCAGCAGTAGAACCGGAATATGATCCGACATCGCCAGCAGATGCAAATGAAGCACAGGCTCCAGCCAACGATGCTCCATTTGAATCGCAAATCCCACATCTCGGGGATCCAGGAGGACCGTGGTTTATGATTGCAGGGCATCCAGTGGCCAGATCCCAGCTCACGCCAGACCAGCGTCAGGAGATCCGTGACCGAGAAAAACAAAGACGATGGGAACGCCAAATAGACTTCATGTCCTGGGATCGCATACAAAGAATGCAACGAGCAGATGCCAGACTTCACAGAACTGGCTCCCTGTACTGGCACTATCTGAGTCGCCGTATTCTTCGGCTACCGATAACAGGTGCGGCCGCGGATCTGTTTGAAAGCAGAAACTGCTGTCTCCGTAGGCAACATTTTAGCCAATGGGTGACACATCCGGTCACAGTACCTGACCCACCCAGTAGACAAGAAGAGGAGCATTTGTTTAATCGGGTTATGGCCAGAGAAATGTCGCCACCACGACACAGACCTACCAGCCCAACACCTGAATATTGCAATGCTTTGAGCGAAGGATCAAGTACAGAACCTCACGGCCTGCCTCGGCCATCTCAAGGTCCCTTAATTGGGTCGACCGACGAGGAGGCCGAGCAGCCACCACGCCGCAGCTTTACACCGGATTCATCTCATTAAATGATGCTACCAGGATTCAACACCAACCCATACCTGAGATTGCGACTAGTTCCTGGAACTACATGGAGTGAGGTAAAGTCCGGGAAAAGCGGCAACAGTTTCCAAAAGACACGTCTGAGAAGACATGGACGATCTTAGAAGAAGAACTCGCAGTAGAGAAAGTTCATCATCCACAGGAGAAGATGCATTGACATCTATGATTTCTTCTTGTATGCATCATGCAAACATTGTCGGTTCAGATCCGTTAGCGTCTGCATCTGATGCACCCGAAAAAATCATGCCTGCATTTCATTGCAGATCAGAGACTTGAGCCCAAAGTTAGAATCGTTTATTGCTCCACCATGCTCTCCACTTGAAGCCAAAGCCGTTACTCTGATGAGTATGGCTCCTCGTGTCGAGTAGGCGTGTGCAGTTTGCGACAAGTGGGCATGCATTTCACTGCACAGTTTAAGAAGAACATCTTTCTGAGTAGCTTTATCCCTTCGCACGCTTCATGGTTCGAGGTCTAGCTGCACATCGCAGCTGCCTACAGGATTCCAGCGGCCTAGCTCCGCATCGCAGCTGCGAATGCCCTCAAGGGCTCCAACCCGCAACCGCTCCTAAGTGCTTTAAGCCCAATGAGCAAGCCACAACAAGGCAGCCATGAGGGCACCAACGAAGGATCTGGCTGGAACCAACAACATGGAAGCTCCAATAACTACGACACGAATACATGGGATTGGTGCCGTGAGTACTGGCAAGGTACATGTCCCTATAAATTCGCATCCTCATGTCCTTTTGGATACCACATCTCAAAAGGGTACTACTTCAAATGGGGCTTCCAGCAAAGTGCATCAGAAGAGCTAGAACCGGAAGCAGACAGCGAAAGCGAAGAACGCGAACAGTGCAAGTCCGAAGGCCATGCGACAGAAGACCTGGAACCAGAATGTCCCCAAAAACCAAAAATACCAGCTCGCAGGCGCAGCAAGGGCCACACTGCCGATGACAAAAAAAACGACACAGGCGAAATAAGAAGAAAGAAGAAAAAGAAAAAGAAGAAATTGGGAGCAGAAATTATACACTGGGATGACCGCGTCCAGAAATTGAAGAAGAAAGTAGCCAAGAAGTGCACCAAACCAAAAAACAAAGACGCGCATGGCATCGAGGACCACGAGAAGACGACGCTAGGCCAGTCATCGTCTCCCAAAGATCTGCTTCCAGGCCAAGCGTCCTCTTCCAAAGATCTGCTTCCAGGCCCAACCTCTCCTACTGGAGATCTACTTCCAGCAGCCGAAGATGCCCATGACAACAGCGAAGAATCAGAATTCGAGATTCTGCCACCCACTGAAGCGATACAAGTGCTTCAGACACAGTTGCGGTTCCTGACGCGCAAGCTCGACCAACGCGACGAAGAGAAACACGAATTGCAACAGGATGTGGTCCAACTCAAAGCGTCCACGGGCTATCTGTTTGAAATGGAAGACTACAAGAGGCTTGAGCAGCAGCCTTGATACACAAAACCCAGAAGATCTCCAAGGATCCTACAAATACATAAGCAACAAGCTGAAGAACGAGTTCGAGCTGAACTCTATCACTTGAACAATCGCGAAAATATGCACTGCATTGTATCATGCTCTCTTACAAAGTTAGAATCGTTTACTGCTCCAAACGAGCCTGGATATCACGATTTTCGCCTCGCCAGCGCCAGCGTTGAGGAATTATTACTTTGCCTCTAAATAACTCGATCTGGATCCCAAGATTTTCTCGTCGCCGCTGCCTAGCCCAGCTACCTACAGCCTGCCACTCTGGATTTTCTCATCGCCGCCGCTGCCTGAAGCTGCCTAGCCCAGCTGCCTACAGGCTGCCACTCAGGATTCTCTCGTCACCGCCGCTGTCTAAAGCTGCCCAGGCCAGCTGCCCACAGCCTGCATCCCAGGATTTTCTCGCCGCCGCTGCTGCAGGCAGCAATGGCGACGCCACCTGGGAAAGGCAAGTGTTGGACATGCGTTATCACAGGGGAACATCCGAGCAATCAAATTCGACGCATCTCCTTTGTCAAACTGAACTCTTAAACTCATCCTGCGGAGACGCAAGGGCTTAGATCAAAGGTCCTCGTCGTTAAAGTCTTTATCCAAAGCGCTGAAGGCAGCATGGAGGTCATGAATGTATGACTTGCAGAACTTATTGTACTGCTCTTGTAGCCTCTTTGGACAATGCTTCTCACATGGCTCATCATCAGAAAAGAGGCAGATGGGGTGGACCCAATTGAATGGACCCTTCACGTTATCAGAGTCAGAATCAGACATGTCAGCGTCATAGTCAGAGACACTGGTGACCGGGTGCACAGCAGCGCTTTTAGGGCTTGAACGCGAAGGCGCAAGACTCCCTCAACAAGATATGCCTCACGTATGAAGTGCGCGATGGACACAGTAACTGCTCAAGAAACAGAAAAAGCTCAAAGGACGCCCCCTCACACGGAGATGATATCGGAAGACCAATCTCGTGGACAAGTTACTCGGCACACACACATTAACTCAGCAACATGGCACGAACAAGTCACGGGCGAGATGAATAAGCGCAAACGGTCTCCTTCTCCGGAGCTGCAGAAAGCCACGGGAAACAAAAATGAAAACATCGATGATTCCGTCCCTTGCCGCATGGCTGGGCGAGGAATGGACGAACCCTGCGTCAAGAAACCACGATTTCCATAACTTATACGTGCCACCACCTAGCAAGCCAAAAGAAATCTGGGGCGAGCCTACATTGCAAACTCTAGAACTGAGTGACTTCTTGGGAGTGACCTCACGGAGAGAGAAAGAAAAATATATTTGCAATGGATCATGCTAAGCCAAGCCCAGCCCAAGTGCCCACAGCCCGCATGTCAGGACTCCGCTGCCTGCATAGAGCTGCCGAGCGCAGCCGTCTATAGCCTGGATCCTTGCTGTCATGAAACCGGACCCGATGGCTAGCTTTGTACGCTTGGCTCAGCTAGACGTAGACGAGGACGTAGGCGAGGATTGCGCCCAGCAAGCGAAAGTCCCCCTCCCAACCTTCTTGTAACTGCTTGCATAAGCTCTCCGATGCAGTCTGCCATTACCAGCTCAAGTCGTGGTTGTGCGGTCGCTACTGCAACGCCAAATTATGACCGAAAAGCTAAGCCTACAACAAAAAATGATGTGCTTGTGTCGTCGTCGAAAAACGATGCCGTCGCCGAATGTGATGTGGGTCATGCCACAGATAGATACTCCACACCCACAAGATATATCCCACAACCTTGATCCAACTTGGGAGAAGGACCACGAGCCTGACACTGCGATAGACAACACTCACTGGAGCCGAGACATACCACTGCACATATGGCTGCAAATCCTCCACTTCGTATGTTCCCATGACGTGGAAACACTCTCGAACTGCACCGCATGCAATCCATTGTGGCACGGCTGGCACTGCGGAACATGCAACAGAACAGTCCCCCATCCGTGGACACTGACTCATCATTTCCAAAACAAGGAAAAACGGAAAGCCCATTACGCAACTTCTGCATTCATCGGAGGCTACGAAGCCGCACCACTCTGTCTATGCTGCAAAACGCCTGCGAAAATATGGTGTCTCGCATGTACCACCGCAGTCTATTGCTCACATGAATGCCGAATTTTTGACTCGCTACGACACAGCAGGAGAGAGCGTCACAGAAATATGCGACTACAGTCTTATTTGCGGGCATGCTATGGACTCCCACATCCTCTGGAGACAAGCATCGTCAGGACACTGCCTCGTGCTAAACGCAGGCTGAAAACTTACTGCTCCCCAGCTTGCGCCTGCTGCACCAGTGGACAACTAAGCGAATCTTTCGACTTCTCGGGTCAATGGGTACGGCCAGGCTCATACACCTTACAAATCAAGTGCCTCACCTGTGAGATGCTACGGAAATGCAGCGCAGTCTCGCGAGGCTGGCGCAGCTTACAAGTGGTCGCAGCTGCCTGGCAATGCCCACAGAAAGACAAAGAAAGTCAGTTTCGCTACCTTACAAAGCTCATCGAAGCACAACAGCCAATAGACCAAATGTCACGTGATCTCCTATGCTTCATCAAGTCATGGAGGCCTCAAGTCAGATCCTTGACGATTCGCCAGATCCTTGACATCTTTGTGTTCCCATACAGGGGAACTTGGTCGCATGCAGGGGTTTATATATCAGGTACTCCTGACAAAAAAGTACGACACTTGTAGCTTTGTGAATCTCATTGAGTGGCCGCGAAAAAGTGCTGCACTAGGTTGCGCCATCGTCTGTTATTGCTCGCAGGAATTGCCACGCGGAAATTTGGACTGATCAACCACAAGCTGGAAGGTTGTTGCGCAACAAAGCTTTCCATTACGAGGAAGTGCTACATTGCATCCATCCGCAGTGATGGACAAACACCGCTTGCCACTAACACCAGTAAAGCTGAGATGCTTGATGGCATGAAATGACGCCAGCCATTGGGATTTCTCTGAATGCCATCGATGGATGTCGCGCGAACTCCAGCACACAAGTAGTAGTCTCGAATCTCCGAATTCCATGCGGAATTCCAACTTCTTTGCGTTGCTAGCATCACTTACAAGCTTACCACATCGCCTATCGACCCTCAGAAACGTGCACGTGGCGGCGAGGGTTCTGTGCACCATGGACTTCCGAAGTAGATTGCGTGACAGAGTCGATGTTCCTCAACATGTCACTCTGAATTGCTCTTTCAGTTTATGGACTACTCATAGCTGTTTGTGCTCACTGCAGGACACTGCAGTGCAGTGGATCCCAAACAAGGTAGCTACAAAGGGCATCAGCTATCTCCATTAGCGAAAACGCAATTGATTCCAAGAGCTTGCGCTCACAATGAAGAAGACTCCCAAGAAGCATACAAAGGCAGCCAAGAAGCATACGAAAACTGTGAAGTCTTCCAAAGAAATGCGAAGGCATGCGAAGCCTGCCAAGAGGCCTAAGAAACCTACAACGGGTGCCAAGAAGAAGCAAAAAGCAACACACATGACGGATGAGGAATACAACTTCCTGCTTACGAGGAATACTCCTTTCAAAGCGGTCCACGATCTGATCGAAAACGGCACTCCACTTGTAATCCAAGACGGGATTTGAGTGAGCATACAAGTAGAGTGAGCTGCACTGGCGATAACACCGGAAAAAAAGTGCGTGCGCCAATCCAGTGCGACTCTACACTATCGCCGCCGCCGCCGCCATTGCCGCCGCTGCCGACTGCGCAACATGATCGAGATACACGCATTGACATTGAGATACATAGAGTGCCCCGCCAAGTCTCTGCTCAAGCTTAGTTGCCATTTAGTATGGTTGCTATTGATCCAGCCTTCAAGGAACGGCCAAGGGACATGCTCTATTCATTACGCCTCAGAACGACGTTTCAAAGAGATCGTGTGAATAAGCGTATAGTGGTTCAGAGAAAGGGTGTCCTATATGCACACGACGTTACCATCTTCAAAGATGAGATAAACCCTTCTCTTGTGCTCGAAGCTGGAGCTCCTTACTGTAAAGCTCGACACTCTAAGCCACAAGGAAAATGGCAAAGAGAAGCTAACATGCACAAGAAGGAAACTAGCGGGCCGCCGCGCTTCCGCACGGCCCGGCGCCCAGCTGCCTCGAGTTTACGAGGAGGAGACAAAGAAGTTAAATGTTCATTTCTACACACTAGTTTACAACAGGTAAGCTCCAAATTCAACCCGACCAGCACGATCAGCATGACTAAAAAGAAGGAGCCGAAGTCCCACATCCTGAACGCAGCCCCTATGCAACTTTGAATGTGTTGCTCTGTCAGTTGCAACTCTATAGCAACATGTTGCTTCAGATAGCGCGTGAAAAAAGAAATCTGCCTGCATTTCACTGCACTACCAAGAAAGCTATCATCATTCACATAGCCATCAGCTCAAGTTGCTTGCGCTCCACTCGTGCGTCTATCAGGTAACGTTCGTCTATCAGAATACAGCACATGCTCATCTTTGCTTTCCACGTCAGTCTTCCTTCTTCGAGCCTCTGTCTGGTCAAGCTATCATTACCTGTAGGTTCTCACACGTGTCGTGCTACGAAGCCCTACCAAGTGCTTCTGAACTTCTGTCCAGTCTTGGCGGCCGACATTGACTTAGAGCTGGACCCGAAGTTGGGATCCACTTTCAGCTCTCGTTCCCAGTGTTCATTGCGCATTCTGTTGCAGAATCGCCTGAACGATCCGGGTCCCACTCGCCAGTCTGCCATCGACAGTCTCGCTAGCATTCTCTACGTTCGTCTGGCACGAGCCCAACGCTGTGAGTCAGAGCTCCTGAAAAAAGCACGCAATCATTCTCCAGAGACAGATGCAAGATTCACCTAGCTCAGCTAGCTACAGTTTGTGACCTAGACCTCGGTTAGCTAGACTTAGCTTAGCTGGCCTGGCTGATCTGCCGTGTTCCCATAAATGCTGTCGAGCTTCTTGACATCAAACTTATATATTACGCGCACGTGGTATGACGCATGCCTACCTGATCCGAACTCTAAGGAAAACAACGTCTTGTATCCCAGGATTTCTCTCATCGCCGCCGCCGCCTAAAGCTGCCTAGCCTAGCTGCCTACAGACTGCAACTCAATGATTGCTCTCGTCGCCGCCGCTGCCTAAAGACCCTGTTCCCCCAGTTCTCCTTGCACCCATAGCTGTTCTAGCTCACGCCACTCTGTACTTCGATGTAGCCAACAAATGCGATGAACATACACAGACAAAAGCGAGCACGTAGTCCGCAAAGCGGACCACTTCAGAGTGTTTCTGAGATCGATGAGAAAAAGCACCGCAAACGTGACAAGGAACTGGAAAAACACTTGACCGGGCTCGGTTTCACATCAGATGCGATGCCAACACTCAAAATGGTCCAGGAAGCGTACCGCAAAGCCATTTTACAAGAATGTATATTCGGCAAGCCAACCAGAGAAAGCGATGCCGTGAAAGAAGCATACAATCATTCGTTTCAATATATTAAAACAGCCATCGACGTTGAGGACGGCTCGAGCCATCACCCTAAACAAGCACACGAGCACGTTTGCCAACCATCTACCGCATTGAAGACACACGAACAGAAACGAATTCGAAGCCCGTGCGACGGGACACTTCACGGAGCCACAGATACCATAACACCCGACAGCGACGAGGGAAGAAACATGTCCATCACGGAGCTATGGGACTACACTAAGAAAGTGCTAGTGGACAACGGTAAAGATCCACCCAAAATTGAAGTAATGGAGCGGTTGCTCGATCTCTCTGAAGGAAGACGAAGAAGACTCCTCTGGGACATCATTATACACCGCCCTATCTGCGCGACCTCCTTCATCACCCGTCTTATCAGCGACGAGAAAGTGCTACCATGCACAAGCTACTACAAATACCTCTTAGCCCGAACGCCCACCACAAACAGGAAGGGTAACTCCATGATACAGAAAAAGCGAACCGAACATAAGAACGAATTGGCAGAACACCTGCAGAAACTCGGCTTTACATCAGATGCGATGCCAACCTTCGAAATGGTTCACGAAGCGTACCGCAAAGCGATAGAACGAGAAATAATTCGCTGGCGTGAGTTCTTACGCGATGCACCTATTCAGCTATTCGGACAAGGCGATGGCCTGATCAAGCTGCACCAAGAATACGACAAAACAAGAGAGGCATATACTCAATCATTCGAATACATTAAAGAAGCCATCTGCGATGGAGAAATGAGGTCTAACAACGAAAGTAGTGGTAGTAATGCCACAACAAGCTCTTCATAAAATCATCGTCGCTAAGAAGCCGTCCGCACGGACAGATTCACTAAAAGAGCACGAAAAATATACGTTTCAAGCGCTCTTCCAGGAACGCTTCTTGTATTGAACAGGTTCTCAGGCGCCTGACCTGAAGCTGGTCTCCCTCCCCCTGGCGCCCAGCGGCGTGTCCTCTCCTGCCAGGCCCGATGGGATGACCTCGTGCAGCACACCCTTAACACGAACTTTAAACGTGTTGAGGTTCGGGGAATCGTCCTCATCAATACAAGAGCGACCACACAAGAGACATTTGTACAGAGTTCGTATTGTGGCGCTTGCTCCACAGCACTTTGTATACAGACAGCTGCGCGAAGCAGCTGTTGCCGCTCCATACAGTGAGCTATGGACAAAGCCACTTACGTCAGCAGATCTGCTTATGGTACTTTAGGGAAAAATCATTTGCTCATAAAAATCGATAGTGGATCGCAGTCTCTGCACGCATGTGCCCAGCTACAACTTTATCATCATCTTGTGCATGCATACGTTTGCACCCAGATAGCTCGACTCCATGCTTTTTTCATGCGCAATGCAGTTTTTCTCGTGCGATAGCAAATATCTATTTGTGTAGTAATAATAGATTTCTTGATCGTCGTAGCAGAGATTTTGTGTGGTAACAATACTAGCTTTTCTGTAGCAGAGACATGTAAGACCTCACGAGTCGCCGGGCATCTCGCAGCGAAATGGTTGCCCAA
>JACLAC010013698.1_pt1 | contig 24868 bp, 14 predicted proteins | sample 8027881 | NCBI WGS metagenome assembly JACLAC01 (sample SAMN15725517, study PRJNA655200) | protist metagenome | isolation source: fluorescence activated cell sorting (FACS) single amplified genomes of... | place: Spain: Blaines Bay Microbial Observatory, Mediterranean Sea | collected 2016-01-19 | reverse complement strand
GCTGTGCAACCGTGCGCTCTGCTACCTCACCGTCGGCGAGACAAAGGGCGGCGAGCGGATGGACGAATATTACCAGCTCGCGTTGCAGGACGCCGCGTTAGCGGTCAACCTCAAGCCCGAGTGGGTCAAGGGCCTCTACCGCTTTGGCTGCGCGCTCCAAAAGTGCAAAAAGTGGAAGGAGTCCGCGGCCATCTTTACAAAGGTGTGCGAGATGGAGCCCGACAATGTCGAGGCGTCCGGCCGGTTAATCCAGGCGAGAGAGATGCTCCAGATGGTCATGAATGTCGAGCGCGTCAATGATCCGAACTGGATGCATAAGCCGGAGCCAGAGAAGACTGATCTCCAGAAGCGTGCAGAGGCCGCGCAGGGCAACATCGACACCGCCATGAACTCTCTTCGTGAGCAGCTGGGCAAGTGCCAGTTCGACATGGCGTTATTAGAGCGCTCGCTCACGCCCAACGACAAGTGGTTAAACGACTCGCAGATGGCGCAGGCGTTACGATCGCATCTTATCGCGCACAGCGCGGTGTTGGCGCCGAGAACGGAGTTAGAGGCCTTAATGGACACCGCACGCACGGATGCCTACGCCGAGATTATCCGATCGGTCGTGCCGATGTTAGTCCCGCGCGGCCAATCGGGCGTCGTCCTACACATTGGGAGCGGCATGGGCCTCTTCCCGTTACTCTCTATGGAATCCGGCGCGAACAAAGTCTACATCTGCGAGCCTCATGGCTTCTTGGCCAAGCTCGCTTATGCGGGCGTGCAGCGGCATACAATGATCGCCTTCGAGAGGGAGAACTTCCAGAAGCTGCCGATGAATGTCGCGCTATCGGAGAGGGTCAAGCAGGCGGGCTCGATCGCCTTCCGTGCGGGTCAGTACGAGCGTGCGATTGCCTTATACACTGAGGCGTTACCACCGACGGACCGCGTGCCCGAGCTCAAGGTCAACTTACTCGCCAACCGCGCGCTATGCTACCTCAAGCTTGGAGAGCACGAATCCGCTCTTGCCGACGGCCAGGCCGCGACGCGCTGCCTGCCCGATTTTGGCAAGGGTTACTATCGTATGGCCCAGGCGCTGGTCGAGATGGGCAAGCTCTCTGACGCGCGCAAGAAGCTCCAGGAGGTGTTGAATGTGAGCAAGAACAATAAGAATGCCGATGCGAGTAAGATGCTATCTGAGTTAGAGGGGAAGCCCGATTTTACGCCGGCGCCGTCTGTGACGGCATCAAAGGAGCGCGGCGCGGGTGCGAAGGCCGCACGGAGGGCGCTGATACGTGAGGATCGTGCGCAGCGCCTTACTGTCGAGGAGGTGAACTCGGCGTTAATCTCACGATGCGAGCACTTCTCGGTCCTTCATCGGAATTACGACGCGCTGCGTATGCATCACGAGCTGCACGCGAAGCCCGATCTCGTACTATGCCATAACATAGACTACTCTCTACTCGGGCAGGGATTAGTCCTCGCGATTAATAACCTCAAGAAGGAGGAATGCCTACGTAAAGACGCGACGATCTTACCGTCGGCAGCAAGGGTCTGGGCGATGGGTGTACAGGTGAAGACGGATGTTGGAGTCCCGATCGATATGAGCCCGGTCGAGAGCCTCTTCTGGTCTCCAATCGCGCGTCCGATCGATCTCGATGAGCCGTTCGCACGCCGCACAATCACGCCGTTAACAAAGCCGGCGACGGCGTTAGTCTTCGACTTCCGTGCGTCATCGCCTCTTATCAAGCGTGAGGAGCGATTTGAGCTGGAGATGCATTGCACTGACTCTGGACGATGCAATGCGATCGTCTTCTGGTACGAGCTCCATATGGGCAGTACCGTCGAGCTCATCACATCCGCTCCATTAGCCGCGGCCGCACCGAACGCGACGAGGATTCGTGTCGGCCAGGCACTACACTATCTGCCGCCAAAGGAGGTGAATGCGGGCGATCATCTCCCCATCCTCGCGTCCCACAACCGCACGCGCATACTCTTCGCACACAAGGAGTTGCCGACGCCGCCTCCAAGGCGCGGCCTCGTCGTCGCCTCGCAATGGCAAGTCTCACAGGACGGCCACTTCAACCGTACATACGCGGCCGCCGTGCGCAAAGCGATCTTCTCCTTCCCGGCAAACAAAGGCGTATTGACCGTACATGTCGGCGCTGGGATCGGCACCTTGTCGATCGTCGCCGCGGCCGCACGACCCGAATCGAACGATCATGTTGTGGCGTGCGAGAAGTCGGCCGATCTGATTGGTGCGGCGGAGGCGTGCGCACGGCATAATGGCGTCGGCTCTCGCATCTCGTTCTTACAAAAGGACGCACGAAACTTGGTGCCACACGATGAGCTCTCTCGCAAGGCCGACGTGCTCCTACTCGAATGCATCGACCACACGCTCATCGGCGACGGCATATTACATTATTGCCAGCATTTGAAGAATGGCTTCGCGCAGGCGAATGCGCATATCATACCTGCCGCCGGTGTGATGAAAGGCATGCTGGTCGAGATGCGCACGGGCGAGCTGCACGGTGTCGATATGACGATGGCCGACGCATACAGATGGTCAAAGGAGGTACATACCGTCGATCTACGCAAGGAGAAGTACACGCAGATGTCGGAGGTGTTTGACCTCTTTGTGTTTGACTTCGCGGAGGCGAAGGTCGATCAGCAGGTGGAGGAGATGGATATTATCATCTCGAGGGATGGCATCGTCTCCGCGTTGGTCCTATGGTTTGATCTAATCCTCGACGAGGAGATTGTTGTGTCGACGAGTCCGTTTGGCGAGCCGGATAGGACGTTGAGCTTAGGTCAGGGCATCGTCTATCTACAGCCGTCCGAGTGCAGGGTCAAGCGCGGATCGACGTTACCGTTCGTAGCGGCGACCAACGGCTCGGAGCTTGCATTCACGATCAACGAGGACAAGCTGACGAAGCGCTCGGAGGTCGACGTGACGGGCGCGACGCGATTCGACCCGCGGTGGGAGGGCGCGAGGGCGAACTTGGAGGACGCGTGGAAGAAGATCCTGACGAATCTGAGCTACAATCCGAAGGAGTTCAAGACGATGCAGGACGCGGTGATGCGGCTGGCCGCGCAGCCGGCCGCGTTTGGCATCGCGCCGTTTGTGGGCGAGAGGTGCGCGCTCACCTTCCTCGCCGAGTAAGAGTGAAGCGTGGTATTTGTATGGGCAAAACAGAAGTACGTGGTGATGAGTGGGTGCGGTCGTGTCGAGAGAGGAAGATGAAGTGAAGTGAAGGGAGAGGTGCGTGTATGTGTGGAGATGTGAGCAGGTGGGCTGTACCGTCCGTGTCTCTTTGTGCGTGTCGTGTGTGTGAGTGGTCGGTCTGTTTACAGAATATCATCTCTCGGTCTCGCTCCGCCTCTCAATACGCACACGACACACACAAGGAGGCTGCGGCCTGCCCTCACCGCTCGCCACTCACACACTCACGCTTCATTTCTCACTTCACACACTTTCTTTCACTGTGCGAGCATCGGAGCGCGGCCAGGCCTGGCTAAGCCGCGCGAGCCGATGAGACCGCCTCCCATACCCCCGCGTCCGGTTGTACGCGAGCCGGCCATGGAGGGCTGTCGCGATTAATGGGCGGCGGCATGCATGTCCGGGGCTTCAAACGCGCGCGGAAAAAAATGTGATGGCAGGCGCGCGACGCGCCTGGCGGCCAAATCGAGGCGCGATATGACGGACCCGTCCGCGACGCGATGAGCGGCGTGTTACGTGATATGTTGCGGACACCCCGCGGTGAAATTCGGAAGTTGGGCACCGGCGCACCGCTTCTGCCGTGTCTTCCGTCGCACACGTTTTCCGTCGCGGGCGTGGTGGGGTGGGTTGTTTTGCGTGCTAATTTTACACATCTCTCTCTCTCTCTCTCTCCCTGTGCGCTACCGAATAAAGTTGAGCGGGTCGCGACTGCTTCCGGCTCCCCTCGCACTCGACGCGAACAGATCGGATCCGGGCGCCTGCGGGCTCTCCAGCAGCTCCTCATCCGTCTCCTGTATCGTGTGCTCCTGGGACATTAACGGGAAGGCCAATTGCGTGAGCGCGCGCGAGGAGACGCGCTGCTTCAGGCCTAGTACGCCCAGGCCGCCCGGCTTCCTCCCTTGAGTCTTGCGTGCCAAGTTGAGCAGCCGCGGCGGCAGCTCGAGCGAGTTTATCGGCTGCAAGCCCATCGCGGCCTTTGATCGGTACGACGAGCGCTCCAGGACGTTTAATACCATCTTGAGGAGTACGGCCGCGCCTATCAGCGTGCCTAGACCTAATCCCATTAGGAGCACGACAGGCGAGCTGCTCCGTGCAGACGGCAACGCATTATACCACGGGAGGTCGCTGTTCGCGCCGCCTGGATGCTGCGCATTCGGATTGCCCTCATTCTCCGTCCTGCAGACATTTAGATACATTGGCTTGACGTGAGAGAGGTTTAATGGTAGCCACCCGCGCCGCCATGCCGTCTGCCACGACCAGTATGGATGGAGCTCGTGCTTAAAGTTGAAATAAAACCATCCGGCCGCCTCGTCGAAGGCAGATAGGTGATGCTGCGCCAGCCTCGGCATAATATCCTCCTCATTCTCCCACGGCTTCGACGTCGGGCACTTCCCAAAGCTCGGCGCCGAGTTGCCGGTGCCCCATGGGCCGGGCGAAGGCCCCTTTGGAGGGCCGGGGATGTCCGAGACGTATGGCTGCGGGCAGTCGGCCTGTGCGCAGCTGACCTTGGGGAAGCCGGGGGCGTTGTCGTGGAAGCCGTTGAGCCACTGTGCAAGCAAGCAAGAGAGAGAGGGAAAGGTGGTGGTGAGTCGGGGAGAGGCGCGGAGGTGTCGTGCGCGCGCGTGCGTTGCGTGCGTTGCGTGGCGCGCTTTTCGCTTACCATCGCGCAATTATCCGTCGCGAGCGCCCATTCTCCCACCAATAACGGCAACGTCGCCCTCTGTACCGCATTGACCCTCTGCCGCCACGAGCACGCATTCTCCAAGAAGGAGTCCTGCGAGCGAATATCAAACCACGCCTGGTAGACGTGCGTGTCCAGCGCGACGGCAGGGCAACCCTTCATGAAGCCCTGCCACTCGTCGAGCCGGAACGAATCGTGGACGACGAACAACCACGTCGGCGCGGCGGCACGGACCGCCCAATACGCGTCCCAATAGAACGCCTTGAGGACATCTAACGGCGTGAACTGCCACGGCTCGTTCAGGGCCTCTAAGCCTAATACCATAGGATAGGATCGCAATGACAGCGCGATCCGCTGCAATAGGGAGACGGTACTCCGCAGGTTATCCCAACTGATGCTCGAGTACGAGAAGGTTAATGGATCGAACGAGCCCTGCCACCCGGCAGACCGGCACGGCCAATGGACGAAATGCGTGCCGTCGGCCGCCCACGAGATGTTCATCGCGTGGCCGGAATTGTCGAAGCCGTTCTGAGAGCGGCGCACGCCTGCGGGTGTAGAGGAGCAGCAGCGCAGCAGAGGAGAGAGGAGAAATAAAAAAAGGGTGTGAGCACGCGAGCGCGGAGAGAGTGTGTCGTGCGCGGAGATGGTAAGAGAGCGTGCGCTTGCGTGCTCACCGTGTAGGTCGATGAGGACTCTCAAACCGTGCTTCTCGCACCGCCGGAGCATCCGCCGGAGCTCTGTGACCGAGCCATTCGTGCAGCCAGTGTACGGCTCATACGGCTCCCACATCCAATCGCCGACGGGCACGCGCAGGGTGTTGATGCCCTGGCTCGCGAGCTGCGCGAGGTCGTCGTCCGTCACCCACTTGCGCCAGTGCTCGCGCAGCTGCCGGTTGCCCTCGGCCGGGCCGAGGACGCGGCAGAAGCTGTGCATGTCGAGCGCCGTCTGCTCCGACGGCTTGTCCTCGAATTGGTAGAAGAGCGACGGCGTCAGCCACGGCGTCAGCACCATCCAGCCGCCGAGGTTGACGCCTCGCAGCTTTGGCGAGAGCAGCATGCGGCTCTGCTTCCGCTCCTCTGGCAGCATCTCGCCGTCGCATACATAATTGGCGGCAGAACCGATCGGCATCGGGACCGCCAGCCGCCGGCGGGTGAATAGGCTGCGCTGCGGTCGATTAATAGTCTGCTGCAGGTATATTTGTTCGAGCCGGTCTATGCCCGAGGAGTTGCCGCCCATGTGGAGGGTGGCGACGCCCGACGCGCGAGACGTAGACCCACGCTCCATTGTCATCAAAGTCGCGAGGAGGCGCGCGAGAGAATGAAACGTGGTCGCCGTGCGAAAACACGCAAGGAAAAGCCCCGTTTTCGCCGTGCGCTATTGTGTCGACCACACCGTAAACACAAACAAACTCAACACGGCGCGCCACCGAACAATTCCGACGAGGCAACATGGGACGCGGACGGAGCGCCTTCGTCGCCGCCTGCGGCCTCTCATCCGTCGCTGCCTTCTCACCGAGCGCTCCGACGACGACGCATTTGCGCGCCGCCGGCACCAGCATCGCGCGCGCGACCGCCATCCAATTGCAGGACAAGGCGGAGGTGCGCCGCGCTCGCGAGCAATAAAACGCCACGCCGAAGCAGTCCGCCTTGTTTTTTCTCTCACCGCACTCTCACCTCCCCATCCGCAGGACGAGCTTGACGGGTGGGGCGGCTCGATCGATGGCGGAACGATGTTCGCCGCGTGGGACGGCAAGGGCGACGAGGGTATTGGGCCGGACGGCGTGCTGCCACCCGGCGACGACTTGATAGAAAAGGACCTGCGGCGGCTCTTCGACCTCGAGAGCAGCGACGAGTCGCTCCTCGCGGGCACGGGCGAGATGGACGAGCTGAAGCTCATGTTCAAGCTCCGCAAGGAGCTCGGCGATGCCGACTTTCAGGCGATCTTTGAGGACCGGAAGGTGAAGGGGCCGAATATTGACCTCTTCTGACCGAGCTCGAGTCGCCTTGGGGCTAAAGAGTAGTGCATGAATGAGACGCGGCGGATGCGCGGCGTGAGAGACGGCGATATGATGATGGCGACGGTGGATTCGATCAAGATCAAGAGAGAGAGGGCGCGTGCGGCACGGCACATTGATGCGCAAGTGTGTTCTCGTTCTGAATGTGTCGTCTTGTCGGGCAAAGGCTGCGTGACGCTGCCACGCACGAGCGCCGAAGGCCGACGAGGCGCGCGGCCGACCGCCTCATCTTTTTCCGCGACCGCCTCACCGCTCCCGCACGCCATGATCGCCGACCGCCTCACCGCGCTCGCCACCGACCAATCCGACCAGAAGACGAAAATCGAGCGGTACAAGGCGCTGCTCGCCGAGCTGCTGCCGACCGCCGACGCGCCTTCCATCAAGGCGTTTGCGGAGCACGTGACCGCCGAGGACTGCGCGCTCGTCATCTCGCGGCAAGTGCTGATGGATTTGGCGGCCGGCCTGCCGTCGCTGCCGGTCGAGCCGCTCAAGGAAATCGGCACGTATGTCCTCGAGCGGATGCAGCCGCGCGCCACCTCCTTTGAGGAGCAGATTAGCATGATCCGCGAGCACCTCGCCGATGTGTACGAGCGCGAGGAGGAGTGGACCGAGGCGGCGAAGATGCTCGCGGGCATCCCGCTCGATTCGGGCATCCGCGTGCTCGAGGACAATTACAAGGTCGAGAAGTACATCCGGATCGCGATGCTCTATCTGCAGGACGACGAGTCGGTCAGCGCGGAGACCTTCCTCAACCGCGCGTCGGTACTCATCAACGAGGACACATCAGAGGGCCTGAAGCTGCAGCATAAGGTGTGCTACGCGCGGATCCTCGACGCGAAGCGCAAGTTCCTCGAGGCGGCGTCACGATATTATTCGCTCTCGCAGCTCACCTCCACCGCAGCCGTCAAGGTGAGTGTGGCCTGCCGCGCACACGCTTGCAGCACGCACACACATCTGCCTTACGCACCAGAAGCTCACACACCTTTGCCTCTCTCTCTCTCTCTCCACAGGTCTCCGAGGCCGACATGGTCACCTCCCTAAAGATGGCCGTTACATGCTCCGTCCTCGCTCCCGCCGGCCCTCAGCGCTCCCGCATGCTCGGCACCCTCTACAAGGACGAGCGCACTCACTCGTTGGACACCTTCCCCATGCTCGAGAAGATGTTTATGGAGCGTTTGCTCAAGGCCGAGGAGGTCAAACACTTTGAGGCCGGTTTAGCCGACCACCAGAAGGCGACATTAGAGGATGGGTCGACGGTCCTCGACCGCGCGGTCATAGAACACAACATGCTCGCCACCTCCAAGCTTTACCTGAACATCACCTTTGAGCAATTGGGGCTTCTACTCGGGATTGACGGCACAAAGGCCGAGCGGATCGCCGCGTCGATGCTCGCGGAGAAGCGATTAAACGGTTCGATCGACCAGCCGGAGTCGCGCATACTCTTTGATCATAGAGGCGACAGCAAGGGAGAGGATGAACCGAAGACCGGCCAGCCGGACGGTGCCGAGTCGTTGCGAGCGTTTGATCACCAGATCGAGAATATCTGCCGATCGGTCGAGGCGATCGCGAATGCGATTGTGCTCAAGCATCCGGAGTTTGCCGCGCAGCAGACGGGGGCTGGGCCGTCGTGACCTGGTGGCAGTGAGAGCGTGCATGCGGCGGGTAGTGTGGCCATACAGAGGCCGGGCGAGAGGAGGCAGGCAGGGCAAACGCCCTCCGATCGCGTCGAGAGAGATAGAGTCTACGGGTGTCTACGAAACGGAACGTGCATTTTTCGTACTACAGCACAACGGGCTCTCGCGAGTCCGGCGGGCGTCCGGCGTCCGGTCCCTGGCTACTGTGCACACGGACGCCGCAACTCGCACATCCTCCACTCTCTCCCGCAGCCCAAATAGCGCCAACCTCTCGTCCGCGTGCAGTTTGCAGCGAGCCGCCACTCGAAGCGGCTCCGCCTCACCCGCCTCGCGACCCTCATTCGATCGTTCGAACTCTTGACGTTGTGAACGATGGGCGGTATTGAATACGCGTCGTCCTCCTCCTCAACGTGCGCGCAGAAGCATCGCTCCGCCGAGAACCAAACGCTTCGATTCGCCGAGTGCTCCTTCTCCTTCTGAAGCTCCGCACAAGAGCCGCGCCCACGACGCAACCGGCCCATCTCATTCCAACGATTCTTATAGCCGTAATCGACCTCGATCGCCCCCCACGGCCACTCGCGTATTGAGATAAGAGTAACGCGTTTGAGGGCGCCACGCTCCGTCTCGTTCTCTCTATCATAACTCACGTTGCGCATGAGCCGAGTCAGCTCCTTTGGCGAGTACCTACCCGCCCTTGGGCCCATGCACAGCTGATGACCCACGAACACGTCGTCAAACAACTTGTGACCAAGTGAACGGCTCGCACGCCTACTGAGATTCTGATGTTGACTGCTATGTGTCGAGAGCGCGTGTTGGACGTTTGCCTGTATTAAGTCCGATCGTACGTACCATTTGGCGACTGACGACGAGAAGGTTGCGAGCGGTCCTTGCGCGAATGGAAAAGGCCCACTGCACTTGCGATGGCGGCTCTCGGCCGTCTTGCAAACGCGTTTGATCCAACCGAGCGAATCGGTAGGTGACGCGCCCCATCCATGCGGTCGCATGCGATCCAAATCCATTGAAAAGTATTCAAAGCGGCCAATGTAAAGATGCGTTGACTCAAAGCGTCGCAGAATGCCCGAAAGGAAGCGATCGAGCCATGGCAGGCTCAAGACCACATCGTCGTCCATTCGACCAAAGAATAAAGAGCGCGACAATAGTGGTGCATGTATGGCGTATTCTAGCCACGCATGAAATAATGCAAAGGCTGAAGCGTGCCGCGGCAATCCACTCGTCACATTGACCACGTCGATTGGTGCAGAGGCTCGCAGCTTCTGCAGATGACGCTCGCTCAGGTCAGCCTCCTGCAGCGCGATTGGCCACCGGATGAGAATACGGCCTGCGTCTGGTAGTGCTCGCGACGGCTCATACCTTGCGATGACGGCGATTGACGCGAGCGGTCGCGAGCGGTCGCGCGAATCAATCGGCATTTATTCACTCGGATTGAGGTGTGGCGCTTGAGCACCTCTCTAAGTTTGCGCTCAACTTTCTCCTCTCCAGTCGCACGCCTCCTCTCCGCATCTCTCTCTCGCTCCTCCTGATCACGAACACATGCGGTTCGCCGCGAGTCACAATCACAAAATCACGCAAAATCAAGATCCATGGCCCGCCACAACATCCCTATCGCACATCACTCTGCAAACACACCCTTCCCCTCCTCTCCTCATTCTCATCTTCACGGCCCATTCGGCGTCGTCCCCATCTTGAGCGGTGACGGCGAGCCCTTATTCGTGATCTCAATCTGCGGCACGCCATTCTGCTTCTTTGAGGGCGACTGAATGCAGCTGAGCAGCGAATAGCTCGAATCGTCGACGTGAGACCCATCGACCGGCCCGCGGCTCGAGCTCTCGCCTCCCCACAGCCGCTTGAAGTCGATGACGACCTCATTGTCGAAGAAGGAGACGCCCGTGCGCTGGCCGACCTGCAAGCCGCAGCCCAACGCCTTGAAGCCGACCGAGTTGTCCTTCACGCCCGCTCCGGTATTGATGCCTAGGCCAAGGCGCACCTCAACGGCCGATTGCTCGCCCTCGCCATTACCGTTGTCTCCGACCTTAGGCGAGAGCAGCCGCAAGCCCGCACGCAGCTCCGCATGGCCGGCATTGTACTGGGCCTTCGGGAAGGACGGCTGGATCGATAGGCGCGGTGAGGGCGATGGAGCGGCCGCGCCACTCGCAGGCGTCGGTGGGGTCGCCGGCGGCTGCTGGGCATTGCTTGGCCCGCCGCCAGGGGTACCGGGCGGCCCCTCTTGCCGCTCAAAGCTCACTCTCTTCTTTAGATTGGCGGCATCAATCGCGGCGGCCGTCTCCGCGATCGACGCTCCTGACGTCCTCCCGGCAGCGAGTGCGCTCTTCTCGGACGCCTCCTCAAGAGCAACCGCCGTCGCCGCGTCCACTGGCGGCGCTAAAGTGAGCGTCATCGGATCCGACGATTTGAGGCAGTTGAAGAGGCCCGACTGTACGGCGCTTAAGCTCATACCCGCTGTTGAAGTGCCGTTGAACATCATAAGGAAGGACGGCGCGGCAACGCCATGCTGATCGGCGACGCTGTCCTTACGTACCGCGTACAGAACAGTACGGCCGCGCGCGTCCAAGGCCAGCGCGAAGCCTAACGACTTGGCGCCGGAGATGACGATGGTAACACCAACGCCCGGCTCCGACTGGACGATCGCGTCCAAGACCTGCAGGCCCTCCGCCTCTACAGGGTGGACGGCGGTAGAGGGTGTCGCCGCAGGAGGGGCCGCAAGCGGTGTTGGCGCGGCGGACGGCGCTTCGGCCGCAGGAGCGGGCGGCAGACCCGTCGGAATCTCTCCGAGCGTTTTTGACGGCGAGCGCGTCGGCGACTCGGGAGCAATCGGCTCGGCCGCCGCGGGTGACTCGGCCTCCTCCTGCGACAATTCCATCGCCTCCTCCTCCTCCTCCTCCTCCTTTGCTGCCGCCGCTTTTAACTCCTCTCCCGGCTGTAATGGCATCGACACGTCCAAATGGATCGGCTGATGATTCGTGAGCGCCTCGACGAGGAGCCGCTGCACACCGCCGACTCCGGTGGAGTCACTCGCGAAGGCACTCTTATCGAAGCCAGGTCCTTTCGTCCCATTCACGGCGACGAGGAAGCACGGCGCCATGATACCGCGCGCCTCCGCGGTCGAGCCCTCCCGCACCGCGTAGATCACCGCGCGGCCCTTTGAGTCGGGCGCGAGCAGTATGCCCAGAGACGACGCGCCAATAAAGCTGAATGTCTGCACCTCGCCGGGAGTCGCAGACGACATGGCGACGAGCGCCTGGACGCCGTCAGTGTCCGGCTCGGTCGGCGGCATGCCGATAAAGGAGACGGAACGGCGCGGGGCGAGCGGCCGCGGCTTTGGCGGCATGCTCGTTGTCGCTGCACCATCGCCCTCGGCATCCGCGCTATCGCTCACATCGGGTGGCGCCTCCGTCGGTGCGGACGCTTTGAGGTCGGGCGACTCGAGCACGCCAACCGGCGGCGTCACCTCTACGGTCTCCGAATCCTTTAGCCGTGCGGCCGCCTCCTCCATCGCCGCCGCCTCCGCCGCCGAAGGCGCCTCGTCGTTGAGGAGCGCCGCGACGGCCGACTCGGCGGCAGAGGGGGCATTCGGATCCGCCGGCACGGCAATCTCGAGCATGACGTAATCCTTGCTCGTCACCGCGTCGGAGATGCCGCGCTGGACGTCGTCGAGGGTGTAGCCGCTCGTCGATTTGCCGTCGATCGCCGTGAGGAAGGTGTTTGACGGCAGGCCGACCGTGTGCGCGATCGAGTTGGGGCGGACGGCGTAGATGACGGCGCGTCCGCCGCTCTCTGCCGAGTCCATCGCGAGGCCGAGGCCGAGCGGCTGGCCGGTCGTGCGGGTTAATTTGTACTCCTTCTTCATGCCGTACGCCGACTCCTCGAGCTTTCGCAGCACGGACGATACAGGCTGCGGCGGCGGCTCGGCGGCGGCAGAAGCGGCCTTATTCCCGTTGTCGTCCTGACGCTTCTTTTTCCGCTGGAATGATAGCATGCGCCCGAGCTTTGATGGTTTGCGTTCTAATGAGGGCGGCATCGTGGATTTGCGTGGATTTGGCTAGTGGCGATTGGCGGGCGCGCGAAGGACGGAGCCGATCCGCTCAATCGATGTCGCTTGCGATGCCGTTACTTCGTGTCGTCTCGCGCGTAACTTTTGCTCATCACGCGTTGAGACGCGCAGCAAAACGCACGTTGCCACGTTCGCGTGCGCACGCGCGACGTCTGAACTTTTGGAGGTGCTCAACCGCGGACGCCCAGCACGCCAGAAGTTTGGTCGTTGGCTTTCGGCAGACTATCGCCCACGCGGTTCGCTTGCGCATCGCCTTCTTTCCCGCGACCATGGCCTACCACATGAGCGCGCAGCAGTACGACGCCACGTTCAAGCCGACGCGGCTCAACAACTGGGAGGTTCCGGCCATCCGCGAGCGCGAGCCGATGCCGCGCCCCCCGGGCTTCCGCTCGGTGCCGATCGTCGACGAGAATGGCCACCTGCTGCCGGGCATGCCGAAGCGGCTGACCTCCTTCTCGACGGGCTACGAGACGACCGCGCCGAAGCGGTGGCCCGTCACGCCGTCGGCGCCCTTCACCGGCGCCTCGACCATGGGTTACAAGGGCATCCAGACGACGTACCTCCCGACCAGCACCGTCTTCACCCGCAACAACCCCGACTCGGACGAGTTCAACTACAAGTGAGATCGCGTGCGCTTGAGCGCGCGCGCTTTATTTCTTTGGGCTGGGGGTGGGCTTTTCCTGTGTCTTTTTTAGAGGATCACATGCGATCTGTCTTTCTGTGCGTGTACACTGCTAATGGGTTCGGATGCTTGCGTGAGCTGCACACAACGTGAAGAGTAGAGTGAGAGACGCTTTGAAAGAATGGCATCTCGATCACACGATGAGTAAAAGTCAATCTGTTACAGGACTGCATCAAAGCATCAAGTGGTACGAGCGCCTACTCCTGCCGTCATTATTAATCGGGGGAGGCGCCGTTTTGACAGTGCTGGCTGACAGGTGCGAACATCCCTCGACAGGTGCGAACACCCTATAAAATACGTCCAATGGTTCACCATGGGCGACCTTGATGCTGCCGAAGCGGCACTCAATGCCGCAGGCGCACGGCAAGCGGACATCGACGGTAGAATTGCCGTCCTTCAGGGACGGCTCGACGAATTGGCTGAAGCCCGGCAAAATAAAGGTCGCGGTCGACCAAATACTGCGCACACGAGCGAGCGGAAGGCGGTCGAAGCCAAAATTGCGCGGCTGCAGCGCAACCTCTTGCCCGGCGAGCCCGATCCGAGGCCACCGAGACCGCAGACCGTCGACGAGCTACGCACGTCGGCCGCACAAAACGCTCAACATCATGCCGCCGCCGGCACCGCTCCTCTCGGCCGTCCAGCTGGCAATGGCGGCGTCGGAGACGGCGGAGACGGCAACGGAGGCGGCGGCGCGGCCGCTCGCGCTCGCGCCGCCGCCGACGCCAACGATGATGACGTCGAGGACGCGAACTTCCAGCAGTACTACGCCGTCTCGCCCGCGCAAAAAGCCTTCAACAATGACGTGGCTCGTGAATACATTGCCGCAAAGGGTCGCCACATGCCGATAAAGGTGCAGCCGAAGAATGTGATATCGGGCTTCTGCCAGCCGGCGCTGATTGGTCTCGGGCCGGTACATATCTGCGCGCCACACTACCACCTCGGCCTGCCGCTGCCGCCCTGTCCGCGGCACGGCTGGAGGTCTGTGGACCACGACAAGCTTCATACGAATGGAGTCTGTCCTGCTCGTCGAGTATACGCGCAGACGGAGGACGAATGGCTCGTCGGTGTACACATCATATGTGAGCTATGTAAGGAGGAGAAGGCAGACTTGGAGATGACACTGATGGAATTGGAGGACGACGACAATGCCGATGAGGCGGATTTAATAGAGGCACGCCAAGCAGTCATGCAGGCTACCTACTCCTATCGCTCTTACAATCCCAAATCACTAGAGCTGTACGCGCAGAGGTACTATTGGTATGTCGCCTCGCTGCCGTACATCGTCGTCAACAAGCGAACGGCACTTACACGGCCGCTTGCGCGTCGGATTATGCGCGCGTGTACATCTGGAAGCAACGCGACCGATTTAGCAGAGGAGTTATTAGAGCTAAAAGCGGAATGGTTTGATCTACTACGGGCTCAAGTGGTTGGTATGCATCTATGGGCGGCAGATCGATCGCCAGGGCAGCAGCTAACATTGGAGCAGACGTCAATGGGCGCCTATAGCGATATAACACATAAGTCGGTCGCGTTTTGCGCGCCAGGTTTGGCCCTCATTCAACACTTCTACTTGGCTGTGAGCGATGCAGAGAAGGAGTACAAATTCTCGTGGCGTCAGCAGAATGTTGGCGTGACCGTCGGCGCGCTCGACGCGACGATGAAGCGCGGCTCGGCGCTCGCCGATCTCAAGATTCGCCAGACATTATGGTCGAACGACTTACAGGCGCCGCTCATTGCGGTCTTTGTCAACTCAGCATCTATGGAGGACCCCGCATTCACCTCTGCATGTAAGGTCTACAATCAGGTCGTCATTCGTTGCGGTATGGAGCCAATGCGCCTTCTGTACCTGGATTGCCCCTTCCGTGATGGTCCAGGCGCAGCGCGTCGACTTCCCTCTCTGACGCGGCCGCACACGGATGCTGAGCTCGATTATCGATCCGATCATGAAGAGCCCTATCTTGTTGACGCAATCTCTAAATGTGATCGTTGGTGTAAGCAGTTTGATCGCGATGACGTCGTCGAGCTTGGTTTGGACGTCGAGTGGCGCGCGCCACAGCGCAGTGGCGATACGCGTGGAAAGGTCGCGACGCTACAACTTGTCAGCCTTCGATGTGGTGGTCAGGATAAGGTGATGGGCGCAATCTTCTGCTTAACAGGGCTTGGCGTGTTGCCTCCCTCTCTCATTGCTCTGCTCAATAAGGCACGCGTTGGCGGTGTTAATATTAAGGAGGATATTGCAAAGCTCGAGACGGATCGCCTACCTACTCCTGGGCCGTCGCAGCTATCAACGAGCGAGGTGATTGAATTGGCTCCGCTCGCATCGGACGTGCTAAGGATCCCACCCTCTCAAGTCACCTCTCTTGAGAAGGTCCTTGCGCGCTGCTGCCCTGGCCGTTCTCTCAACAAGCGGCTTGTCGACGTTCGACGAGAGAATTGGGAGGCATGGCCTCTTCCTATTGACGCGCAGCGTTACGCTATTAATGACGCGTACGCAAGCGCACTCGCTCTCCGCCGCCTCCGCCATCCAGACCTCCGCGCTACTCTACCACCACCACCACCACCACAGCCAGCAGCAGCAGCAGCGGATACTCATGCGGCCGCAGGCGTTATTGATCAGATGGACGATGATTTACGCGCACAGGTATTTGGCGATCAGAATGCAGGTGATGATGACGACGACGATGAGGAGCCGCGTGGCGATCCATTCGCCGAGAGTCATCATGCGACGCTGTTCCAAGTGGCATGTGATTACATCGTCGCATGGAAAGTGAAGGGCGATACAGATCGGGCTATAATGCCGGCGTTTGTCACTGGTCGCCGGCTCCGTGCCGCACTGCACGCGTTTTGTGAGGAGCCTCAGATCAATCTTGCTCACGATACGATAGATGTAACAGAGGAGAATGGCGAGACGACGACGCGGTTTGTAGTTAGACGTCGCACTGGTCCTGCTGCTGCAGGTAGTGGTGGGGATGGCGCCACTGGCTTTACAACTGATAACATTCTGATGTCACTCGCATTTGACGAGGGGTGGCAGAGTGTGCTTGTGAAGTACGATATTCGGCATTGGATGGGCAATTGGTTCTTGATGGCGCAGTCCAAGTCATCTCCGTTCTTCAAGTACTTTTGCGTCGCCACATCTGACGCCGTCTTTCAGGTGTGGAAGGGCGATGCGAGCATACCTGGCACGCGCGATCATGTTGAGGCGCATCTACGCAAACGCTTCAAGCACGGTATCAATGTTGACATGACCAATCCAGAGGCGAAAAAGAAGGAGGATGAGCGTGTGGATGGGCTTATCAAGCGAATGCGCCGTGGCTATTGGCGCAAGCATTGCCGCTTTACTATCGCACCACCAAAGGAGCTTGCTCAGCGTCTCCTCTCGGTCTATTACTTCTTTAGCAAGCTCAAGGATCCAGAGACGGGCAATGACTTCTTCTCGCCTGGTCATGAGGCGATCTGTCGCAAGGAGCTCGCCTATGTTGCGAAAGGTGAGCTATCTGATCATCCAACCATACCGCTCTACATCCAGCTTCGCACAACGAAGACGGGTTTAGCGATCTCACGCTGCCTCCGTACCTCGTCTGGTTTGGAGGGTTATCATCAGCATCTTGAGAACGCCGTCTCTAAATGCGGAAAGGCTGCGGGGCAGAGGTACACGGAGGCGACAACAAACGAGTTCGATTGGCGTTGGACCGTGCGTGCTGTAAGGAAGGCGGGCCTCATACCTAAATGGGTTCATCACTACAACCTCCCTCTGATCGAATACCTATATGATACCGCCATCAAGCTGCGTGGTCCTGTTGGCGGTCAAGCAGTCGTTGAGGGTTGGCGACGCACAAAGCTGATGACGACGCCGCTCCTTAAGCATGGGATGCACTATGGATATGAGGCCCAGAAGCATGCCGCGCCCGCTGCTGCTGCTGATGCGCCAAAAGAGCCGATGGGTGGTGAGGCGGGATGGGTCGCGGAGCAGATGGGCTCGCCTCGACCGCTGCACTATCAGCCAACCGCAGGAGATGTCGACGCGTTGATGGGCGCGCGTCCGCCGACAGCAAACGATCAAGATGCGGCGGGTGTGACGGCTGAGCAGCTGAATGAAGTCGCTTGGACGCGCGGCTTGCACTTACCAACCGCCAATGCCGAGCGATGGATGGAGGAGGTGACGACGGACGAGGCGGCTCGCGTCATGCTTAACGACGAAGGCTATGCCGGGCTTCAGCAGCAGCTTCGCACGCGAGTCGACCCGCCAGCGGTGATGGAGGCGACAGTGCCGCCGGTTGGCCAAGCGAATGGTGCTGATGATCTGCCTGGACCGCAGCCGGGGATGGGCATGCAAGTGGTGGAGGCGGCACAACTCGAGCCGATGGAGGAGGAGGAGGGAGGGGAGGCGGCGGCGGATGGTGACTTCGACGATAATGATGGCGCGCCAGCGGAGGATGACGACCGCGAGGATGAGAACATCGCGCTCGACGAGTTGCGCGCGGAGGAGGAGGCGGAGGAGGACCCGGCGGTGGAGGAAGAGGCGGAAGCAGAGGGAGAGGCGGCAGCGGAAGAGGAGGAGGCTCCCGCACGCGCTCGGGCAAACCGCGATGGCTGTAAGAAGCGTGGCCGGCATCAGATGACGCGCGAGGATGGCTCTTACATCACAGACCCTGCGGAGAAGAAGGCGGTACGGAATAAGAAGGCAAAGGAGCGAATGGCGGCAAAGCGCGCGGCACGCAATGGAGGCACGGCAGCAGCAGGCGGCGCGGCGCCGCAGGCGCCAGTGCCTATGCAGAATGCTGTGGCAGCGTTATGCATGTTGACACGCGCGGCGGCGCAGGCTGTCGGGCCTGGTTGAGCTGAGGATCGGTGACCCATGCAGCAACCGATGCGTGCTGTCGCCGCCCCAGCAACTGATGCTTGCTGTTGGCTTGCGGTGACCCTTAGAGGTCTGTAGAGTATGTGTGTTGCGCCTGCGGCGCGATTTTTTTTCTTTTATTTCCTCCAGCACTAGAAAAACGCCGCCTATTAATCTCTCCACCACACGCTCGAAGCGACACCTTTCCAATGTCGTCGCTCACGTCGTCGGCGAGGCCTACAACTCGTCCGGACGAGCCAAACGAGTTCCTCGCCGCCATCTTCAAGTGCTTTACCACCAGTGTTGAGACGCCGGCACCTCCACCCGCCGCGGACGCCGCGGTCTCTACAATTAAAGGCGGCTACCGCGCCGGGTACTTCCCCATACCCTCGAATGAGGACGAGCGGATGCGCGTTCTCCGCGCGCTCGACGTCCTCGACTCGTCGGCCGAGGCCTCCTTCGACCACATCGCCGACTGGGGCCGGCGCACCTTCAATGTGCCCATCTGCTTAGTTACGCTCGTCGACTCCAATAGGCAATGGTTTAAAGCCTGCTATGGCCTCGACGTGAACCAGACGGGCCGCGACGCGGCCTTCTGCGCGCACGCGATCATGCCGGGCGCGCCCGAAATTTTCGAGGTGCCCGACGCGTGCGCCGACACCCGATTCGCCAACAACCCGCTCGTCGTCGGCGCGCCACACATTCGTTATTACGCGGGCGCGCCGCTTCACATGGACGGGACGAAGCTCGGTACGCTCTGCGTCATCGACAAGAAGCCACGAGCGCCGCTCTCGAAGAATGAGCGCGAGACGTTGAAGTCCCTCGCCGCGATGGTCTGCGACCAGCTCACGTCGAGGCTACAGAGCAAGAAGCTCCAGGTGATGTACGAGGAGTTGGTGCAGCGCACGGCGGAGGTAAAAAAAATCAGAAGCGCACACTGCAGCCATCGCACATCTCAAGCGCTCACCAACCCTCCACTCCCCTCCTCTCTCTCCTCAGGTCAATCTCATCAACCGCGAGCTCCAGACCCTCATCGACACGGCGAACGCGCCCATCTTTGCCATCGACTCCGAGCAGAAAGTCACCGTATGGAACCGGAAGATCTCCGAGATTACATCGATCGCGCAGAACGCCGTGGAAGGGCGGACGATCAATACCCTACTCGACCCGTTATGCCCCGAGACGGACTCGAGCCCACGCCTCGATCCGACCGCTGTCTATGCGGGTGGGGATGAGAGCTGCGCCTCGTCGTCGCCGAGCGTGCCGCGAGCACCCGGGGTAGTTATGGCGCAGGAGGCGGCCGAGGGGTCACTCCCTGCGCCCGTAGTCGGAAAGCCGTCGATTCCAAGAGCGGCGACGACGTCGCCGGAGTATGCTGCCGGCGCGTGCTCCGGAAGCGGCACCACCATCTCCACTGCTGTGACCGAAGTGTTGGCCAACGCCCTCAATGGCGAGCGCTGTGCGTGCTTCGACTTGGAGCTGAGATCACGCGTGCACGGCCGGCCGATCCAGCTTCAGGTAAGCGTCGAGCCGAAGCGCGATGAGAAGGGCAAGGTGATCGGCGCGGTCTGCGTTGGTGAGGACGTCGCTTTACGCCGGCGTATGCTCGATGCGACGATGGAGAATTACAATCTACAAAAGACGAATGAAGCGAAGGATGCCTTCCTTGCGGTTATGTCTCACGAGATGCGTACACCGTTAAATGGTCTGCTGGGCATGTTGCAGCTTGCGGCGACGTGTGATGAGGCCGTGCCGGATCGTGTACGCCGCTACATCAAGCAAGCAAAGAACTCGGGCACTTTACTACTTCATCTAATCAACGACATCCTCGATATCACAAGAATAGAGGCCGGGCAGCTGCAGTTAGAGCTGAGAGCCTTCAGCCTAAGTCAGATGTGTGAGGAGGCTTTGGAGGTCGTCAAGCCGAAGGCCCTCGAGAAGAGTCTAGACTTACAGCTCAATTTGGACGAGGGCTTCACCAACTTGCAGTTAGTTGGCGACATGAAGCGCATTGAGCAGGTCGTGCTCAACTTACTTTGGAACGCGCTGAAGTTTACGGCCGAAGGCTTTGTCAAGCTTTCGGCACGTCTCGTATCAAAGGAGGCGTCCGGCGCGTGCACCCTACTCTTGGAGGTTGCAGACAGCGGCATTGGTATCGCGCCTGAGGATCAGCAGCTCATCTTCCAGAGATTTGCGATCGCAAGAAAGGGTCAGAAGGGTGCACACGGCGTGCGTGACGATAGGGGGCCTGAGGGCGGATCTGTCGGCCTTGGCATGTCGATATGCAAGCAGCTTGTCAATCTGATGGGTGGCAGGATCTGGTTGCATTCAGAGCTCGGTCGAGGCACGCGCGTGCTCGTGCAGGTCACTTTGAACATTGCTGACGATAAGGTCGTCGATGACTTAGCGTCGAGCTTTACAAGCATCGAGGGGTTGGCACTCTCACGATGCGCGTCGTCGGAGCCTCCTGATGGCAAGGTCGGCCAATCTAGCTCGCTGGACATCTCGAGTGCTGTGCCGGTTCCTCTGTCGACACGCCGGCAAGCGGAGATTTTGCTCGTCGAGGATAATGACTATAATGTCGATGTCGGTAAACAAATGCTCGAGTTCTTAGGGCATTCTGTTACAGTCGCCTTCAATGGAAAGGAGGCGGTGGATGCGATCGTTCAGCGTGACAGGGATGGGCAATGGACGGCAAGCAGCCAGCCGTTTGACATTGTATTAATGGATTGTGATATGCCCGTGATGAATGGCTTTGACGCGACACGTACGATACGCCGGTGGGAGCGTACTGGCGTGCCTATCCCTCCACAGGCATACCAAGACGGTGATGTCGGTGAGGAGGGTGGAGTTGATCTATCCATGTGGGAGGGCGTCAACCCGCCAAGGCGCTCTCCTTTATCAATCATCGCCGTTACAGCGTATGCGATGTTAGGCGATAAGCAAGCATGCTTTGACGCGGGTATGGATGATTACATCACAAAGCCGCTCCTCCTACCCGTACTGCGCGATAAGATCGCCATTCACTTGGCAAGCACGGCGCCTGGAATGGATGGGAGCCTCGCCTCCTCGTCCGCTTCATGTGCGTCCGCCTTCAACAAGGGCTCCTTTACTGGAGGGTCGTCGTCGCCGCCTCGTCTCTCCTCACGCGACCGCGCTCTTGAGGGCCAGGTCGAGTGCGGCGGCGCGGGAGGAGCGCTCGGTACTGCCCTCGACAATCCGCTCGTCGCACAGCTACGCGCCAGCAAGGACACCCTCGGAGCAACGGAGCCTAAGGCAGGGCAGCCGCTTCCGGCGACAGTGCTCGAGCGTGTGCGTGATCTTCATGCGAAGCCGCAGCCGCCAATCGTGCCAAAGCGCACACAGCCTGCATCACAGGCAGTAGCCGCTACTACCGCTCCGCCGCCCGCTCCGCCGCCCGCTCCGCCGCCGGCATCCTCGCCGAGCAGCAATGCGAGCAGCGGCGGCAACGGCAACGGAGCAGGCGGCAACGGCAGTGGTTCGAATTCGAATGACGTGATCGACTATCTTGGTGTACCAAAGGACCTCGCGGCTTTATTACGCTCCGATCGCTTCTGGGACTTATCAACCGCCACGAACCCATCGTCTCCCGCAGCACCGCAGCGCCCGCCACCGAGCCCTCCCCTGTCGCCAACAATGGGCCGGGCGCCGTTGGACCTCACCGAACTTTTGGCCATCTTTGGCGGCAATCGCGAGCTCGTCCGCATGGCGCTCAAACGCTTTGACGCAAAGGGCTTCGGCAAGATGAGGGAGCCGTGGGAGGCGAAGGACTTTAAGCGCGTCGGACAGCTTGCTCACCAATGGAAGGGGACATGCAGCTACTTATCGGCCAAGAGGGCCCAGCGCGCGGCGTTGAGGCTCGAGCAAGGGGCGAAGGCGTTGGCGGAGGCGGGCGACTCGGAGTACCTCGGCAAGGAGGTCGCGAACGCGCTGCGCGATTTGCAGCTAGAATTGGCGGACGTCGCGCCGGCGGTGGGGAAGGTGCTCGCCGAGATGTCGGCGGGGTCGCAATGATAGACAACAGACAACCAACTGAACACAACCAACACTGTAGGAATTGGGGGATGGATACAAGCACAATTTGTATAGTGGACGATGAGTGATGATTGCATCTGTGTACAGCGTAGACACCGATTTTCAGTGTGTTGTGTTGAATAGAAAAGGGGGGCAGGCGAATACATTACACAGACATGTACGCGGCAAACAGACCGCCTCCTCTCGTCGCGCCCTCACTCACGCTCACCGCGGACTCCTCGGTGAAGCCCATCCTCTTGCGATATTTCGCGCTCCACACCTCCTTCGAGCCGCCCAAGCAGCTCGGCAGCGTCGCGCGGCTGCAGAGCACATTCAACGCGGCCGCACTCTCCTGCGAGCCTCCCAATATGTAGACGCGCTCCTGCACATCCTTTGACAATAGACCCTTCACCGCACCCCAGGCCATCTTCGCGACACCTGGCGCGTGTGTAATGACAGTGCAGTGGAGGTACTCTGGATAGTATAGATCGGGGATCGGCGCCATCTTTTTCAGCCGGCTCATCAGGCCCAAGTGCTTCATCGCAAGCCCCGCGCCGGAGGTGATGTTTGCCAATCGCACCAGCGTCTTCCTTTTGATCGACTCCTGATCGGCATGCAATGCCTCCGCCTCCAACACTGCCAAATTGCAGCCTATAAATTCATCATCGCTCAAATCCGCCAAAAAGCGCTTGACGTCAATGCCGCCAACATCGCCAAGCTTGACGAGATCACCCGCACGCGTCGCCGAATGTAGTGGCATCGTATTGACGCACGAGAGCAAAGCAATCATCTTCGGATGCGCGTCCGCCAGCTTGCACTCTCCCTCCTTCAATCGCCTCCGCAGCTCATTCGGTGTTATCCAATTTACTGCGACCGTATTGCGCCACGCGGCCGTCTTTACCAAATGCTTCATTGTGTCCTTCTCGTTGAATCGATGGGTGAGAAGATAGCGGAATATGAAGACGTCACCAAGCTCGTCGAGCGTGCCGCCCGCCTCGAGGTATGCCGCCCGGCAGCGAGCAATCGCCTCTTTCTGAGCGTCGGTCCATTCGAGCGACACCGGCGGCGGGCCAATTCGCGGACCATTGGTCGGCGCGACCGATGCCTCGCGCAAGACATAAGACGACTCCTCTTCGAGCGCTGGAATGCTAGTCACTGTGTTGCCACGCTGGAAGATGCGCGACGACGGCGATCGCACCGAGAAGCGGGCGACACGAAGAGCGACGACCGTGGCGGCGACACCGTCGGCCGCCCTGCCCAGTGACGATGTGCTCTGGCGGACTAATGGCTTGACGGGCTGGACGCGGTCGTCGTCAATTCTGACGGCATTCGCATTGTGCTCTGATGCGATTGTTGGCGTGATTTCGATTGAATCCTCGTCGAGGCTTGTCTCGGTCATGAAGGAGTTGACGGTGGTTACTTGAGACGGCTGCTTCGCAACCTCAGTCTCAATGGTGGTGGCTTCTTTGGTGGTAGCTTCTGGAGCATATGCGATGATATCGTCGGGCACGGGCTTCGCGCAGCAGGCGCAGGCCATGAGATGCAGCCGAGCGCCTGATTTCGCACGAGCGACGCATGTAGTTTGGGCGTCGTAGCGAGCACCTGCCATTTCACAAACCCAGCCCCTCCTCCGCGAGCGACTCCGCAGTCCTCAACAACAGTGGCACCGACTCGAGCCCGCCATTGCCTTGCCACGCCGCCTCGCCGCCCGCTCGCTCGACTACGCTCTCTCGCCACTCGCGCGCCGCAACGCCGCGCGTCTCATCCGCGACCGTCGCCTCCGCCTCAACGCCGTCATCATCGGCGTGCAATCGCTTTAGCTCGTCCATTCGGCGCATCTCCTCCTGCTCCCTCCTTAGCGCCAATAATTGCTTGCTCGCCGGGTCCGACCCGCGGCTCGAGGCGCCCATCGCCTCCAGAGCATCGCCCACGAATACATAGGCACGGTCGCGGCGATCAAGCTCGTGGCGCGTCCAATTCGGCGCCGCACTCGCCGCACGGAAGGCGCTAAGCACCGAATGCCATTGCTGCGCATCGTGGCACGTCTCCAGCAGCTCGTCAAAGACCAAAGGAGCGAGAGTGACGCGCTCACGCGCGGCGCGCTCGACCAGAGCCAAAGCCGGCTCCACGTCACCGCCACGCACCGACGCGAGGACGGCAGCAGCGTGCAATTGCTGTGCGGCATCGACAGCTGCGCGCGAGAGCGAGTCGGCGTGTGCATTTTCCTCGCGTCCAATTGATTCCGTGTCCGGCTTTGCAAATCCAGAAGAGTATAAGCCGCTTCTGCTAGAGACGAGCGGAAGGCGCGAGAGCGCGGCGGTTGCTCGCGTGTGCAGCTTCTTGAGTTTTCGCGATTTCGATTTTCCAGAGATGCTGTCGAGGACGACGCGGCAATCGCCTTCGATTCGCAGCGCGGACGGTCTGTATGCCACCGCCGCCTCCAAACCGAGCAGCAAGCCCTCATACTCCGAATGCGCCGAGGTTGGGCACGCTGATAAAAATCGCGCGCCCTGCCATTGAACAACACCCTCTGGCGATAAAATCACCGCGCCGGCGCCGCCGGCACCGCCTCGGAAGGAGCCGTCGAAGCGCAGTAATAAATCGGAGAGCAGCGACATGCGCTCACGAGTCGCGTCCGCCGCGCGGCCCGGGGCGGCTCGACAGCTCAGACCCCGGTGCTCTGGTACCTATGT
>JACLAC010024692.1_pt1 | contig 24875 bp, 21 predicted proteins | sample 8027881 | NCBI WGS metagenome assembly JACLAC01 (sample SAMN15725517, study PRJNA655200) | protist metagenome | isolation source: fluorescence activated cell sorting (FACS) single amplified genomes of... | place: Spain: Blaines Bay Microbial Observatory, Mediterranean Sea | collected 2016-01-19 | reverse complement strand
GTTGAGGGTAGAGGACAACTAACATGGCCAAGTGGAAAAAAGATTATTGGTAATTTCGAGAAGGGACTAATCAACGGACAAGGTGAAATGAACCATGCAGATGGCAGGAAATATATCGGGAATTTTCAAACTGGCAAAAAACATGGACGAGGAACTTTCTCGTGGCCAGACGGAAGATTGTACATGGGCGAATTCGTCAAAGACTCTTTTCAAGGAGAGGGCACTTATATCTGGCCCAATAAGGACAGGTATCAGGGGAATTTTATCAAAGGCATGCCCCAAGGCAAGGGGACATACGTCCACGCTGACGGGATTAAATTCGACGGTATATTTCGGGATGGACTACCCTGGAAAGGACAAGAGATTGATATTGATGGAAGACAGCTTCGCCGCTACATTTCTGGGAAATCTGTAGAATAAATCTTCGTTGCATCAACGCGGTAGTTGAGTCCACAACGACACATCGGGACTCAAGAAACTAAGCAGAAAAACTCTTCTCGACCTCAAGTTTTGTCATCAACAGATCCGGTCCAACTGAGATCTGTTGATCCCCTACGAATCCGACGTATTCAATGACATTTTCATTCATCACAGTTCTGACCACCGCAAATACTTCTGCATCATAAGCTTTACCGCGATAAAGACTCTGATTTTCTTTGCGTAACAATCCCCATTCAGAAGCTTGTGTACGTACCCAGGAGAGATGTTTTTGGCGAAGTTGAAGAGCGCTGATTTCAGGTAGTCCGACGGGAACGCGTTGCAGCTTCATGCTGACTCCTTTATGTCATCCATGATAGATGAAATTTATCTGGGGAAGGTTGTTCTCAGAGGGAACGCCAACACAATGCCCACACAAAATGCAAAAAGCAAGGAACTAAATCAGCTTATGCCGCTTTCGGAAAAAAACTTTCATCATCTTCAGTACTTTGAGTTTTTCTACCAAAACCAAAGAGTCTTACTAGTATGTTTTTCAAACTATCTTGTAATGAGTAGAGGATTGGGACGACAATGAGTGTTAGCAGAGTAGACACACTGATTCCATAAATCACAGCTAGTGCCATTGGCTTCCAAAAGGCACCACTAGGCACCCCCAAGAGGATGGGATCAGGCCAGCGAAAGAAGTTTATATCCACCCCTAAAGCCATCGGCATCAAACCAAGAATGGTGGTTATAGCAGTCAGAAGCACCGGTCTGAGTCTCACTGCGGCAGCAGTCACAACCGCATCTAAGGGTGCATGCCCTTTTGCACGAAGCTGTTGGATGAAATCAACCAAAACGATAGCGTTATTCACTACAATTCCTGCCAGAGAAATCCCCCCAATCCCTGTCATAATTAGTGAAAACGGCCGATCATGGATGATCAAGCCCACTAGAACTCCAGACAGCGAGAGAAATACAACAACCATAATAATAAATGGCAACATTACAGAGTTAAACTGAGTTACCAAGATCAGGAAAATTAGTAGGATAGCTATCAAAAATGCTTTACCCAAAAAAGCTTGGGATTCCTCACGATTTTCGTTTTCACCAGTGTATTCGAGGCTAATTCCACGGGGCAGAGGAAACTCAGCAAGCTTGTTCTGGACTTGGGCCAGCAAAACAGGTCCAGGAATTTCCCGATTATTTCCAGAAACGGTAATAACCCGCTCCCGATCCACATGACGAATGGAACCAAAAGCGGGGCCTGCCGTTATCTTTGCAATTTCACTCAGGGGGACCAACTGCCTTGAAGGTGTGAAAATGTAAAGAGATTCAAGATCCCGAGAGTTGCTTCGAAAGTTTTCATCCAGCTGTACAAAAATATCGTATTCGTCACTTCCGTCTCGAAAATTGGAAACCTTGCTGCCGTTGAAAGCTGTTCGAACTGTGGATGCTATTTCTTGGGCTCTTAGCCCCAGACGAGATGCTTTGTCACGGTCGATCAAAACACGAATTTCAGGCCTACTTCTATCGAAGTCATCAGACAGATCAACGAGACCGGGTAAGTTTCTGATGATCTGTTGAATATCCTGAGCAACTTTCTGCATCAATCCGAGATCTGTTCCGTGGACTTCAATATTTATGGGTTTACCACTGGGGGGGCCATTTTGTTGCTTGGTCAACTCGACCTCCACACCGGTCACATCAATCAGCCTGTCGCGTACTTGTTCGATGACTACAGATGGTTTTTCTTGCCAATTTATCCAATCAGGGAAAGGAACTACAACATGGCTAATATGAGTAGTTGTACCTCCTGAATCCCCAGCTCCAAAGCCACGTCGCTGTCCAATATTTGCAACTACCGCTTCTACACTTCCTCCATATGGACGGACGATATCTTCCAAGTCATTGACATATTTGTCAGACACCTGAAGTGTCGTTCCTAAAGGGGCTTTGATGTTGAGAACAAATTCCTGTGGCTCAGAGGGAGGAAAAAACTCCATTCCATTTCGAGGAGCAGATACTGTGGCGTAGATGAAAATGATTCCAAAGATTCCTCCCAGCGCGGCCAATAAGGCGATAAAGCGAAACCGAATCAGCCCTTTCATGAAACTCAAATAACCCTGCAGAAAATTTGAGTTCTGCAGGACTGCGAGTTCATCCTCACTTTTGCCCACCTTTTTGGCACTGACTTTCATCATCGTGGAGCACAAAACTGGATTGATGAAAAGTCCGACAAACAGTGAGCAGGAGAGTGTAATTATCAAGGTTTGCGGAAGATAGGTCATGAATTCGCCGATAATCCCCGGCATGAAGATTATTGGCCCAAAGGCTGCTAGGGTGGTCAGTGTTGAAGATGTAATGGGACCACCCACTTCCTTGATTCCAATCAGTGCAGCCTCAAATCGATTTTTTCCACCCTGCATGTGTCTGTAGATATTTTCTACTACAACAATCGCGTTATCCACCAGCATTCCCATTGCTAGAATCAAGCTGAACAACACTATGAAGTTCAGCGTGTAGCCCATGGCCTGCATTATCCACATGCTCATTAGGAAAGAAAGTGGTATTGAGATTGCCACAAAAAGGGCGTTGCGTATCCCCATCACTACCAAAAGCACTACAAACACAAGGATAAAGCCGGAGATAATATTATTTTCCAGGTCTGAAACGAGCTGGGTTACCCACTTTCCGGAATCAGCCAAAATTGTGAAGCGAATCTCAACCTGTTGATTTTCTTCAAACTCTTTAACCAAATCCTGAACTTGTTGTCGGATCACCAGCAGATTTTCTCCGCTTCGCTTGATAACGCTTAGAGAAACAGATTCCTGCCCATCCAGACGGGAGCGATTTGAGAGTTCTTTGAAACCAAATACGACTCGACCGAGATCCTTGACCCTAATGGGTACCTGATCTCCGGAAACTGCTACTAAGGCCTCATTGATGGCCATCGGTGTCTCAAATTCACCTGGTACCCTTACTAAGTATTTGGTGGGACCCATTTCGATCGTGCCACCTGGGATATTTGTGTTTTCAGCGGAAATGGCACTAGTTACTTGGTTCAGATCCAGATTGTGATACTGCAGTTTGTCTGGATTGACGTAGACTCGAATCTCCCGTTCCACTCCTCCAACTCGACGAACTTCCAAAATCCCAGGAATCGCCTCGATCTGTTCCTTCAGATCATCTGCAACTTCGGTTAATCTTTGCAATTCCAATGTGCTGGACAGATTGATCAACAACATCGGTTGCTCTGACAGGTTGACCTCACTTATAACGGGATCTTCCGCATCATCTGGAAGCTCTGGGGCCACGGTATCCAGCTTTTCACGAACCTTAGTTCTTGCCTCACTAATTTCATAATTTGGATCAAATTCCAGCGTAATAGCTGCAATTCCCTCCGACGAAGTTGACTCCAGTTTTTTAAGACTTTTGAGATTTTGGAATTCGTTTTCAACCTTGTAAGTAATCAAGGATTCAACATCCTGTGGAGAAGCTCCCGGAAAAGGAATCGCAACAATCAAAATGGGCACTGTAATATCTGGGCTGGCTTCCCGGGGTAGGCCACGGTAGGACTGAAAACCAATCACTGCAACTATGATCACTAGGACGAAAATTGAGGCTGCATTACGAATGGCGATGTGACTTGGGTACATAAAAAAACCGTTCAGGAATCGCTGCGGGTGATGTTGATGGGCTCATTATTGATCAGCCTCGTTTGGCCTTCGACAATAAGGGATTCGCCGTGTTCAAGGCCAGAGATTACCTGAACTCGATTGTCTTCACTGATCCCTGTTTCGATGACTCGACGTTTGGCCTTACCATCAGATGCAACAAAGACCACACGTTCAAGTTCCCCCTCAATGATGGCATTTCTTGGAATTACAACCTGATTTTTAGACATACCCAAATCAATGGATACCTTTGCAAGCATTCCAGACCTTAGGCGTTGTTTGGGATTAGCCATCTGTACCTCCACTGGGAAGGAACGTGTTTGGGGGTCAGCTTCCACTCCGATACGATAAATTTTGCCATCGAATGGTTGACCAGGTTCAGCATATAGTTCAATTTTTACAGCCTGCTCTTTTCGAAGCTTAGCAATATCCAATTCGGGTACATCCAACTCTACTCGCATCTTCCGCAAATCCAGAATTTCAGACAACTTCATACCAACTTTCAAGTATTCTCCAGGCTCCACCGCCCGAACCTTAACAACTCCACTGATCGGAGCCTTGACCAAGGATTTTTGCAGTTGCACCTCTGCTAAATCCCAATTGTACTTCGCAATCTGTTGTTGGGTACGGCTTTGGTCAAGAATCGAGCGAGCGATCAATTGCTTGCGATCCAACTTTAGATTTCGATGGTAATTGATTTCAGCTAACTGAAAGTCTGCCTTGGCCATATCACGTCGAACAGTTAATTCCTTCGTAGAAATATGGGCAAGGACACGACCTTTCGAGACCTGTTCCCCTTCCTCAAATTTCACTTTTTCTACAACCCCCGCCAGCTCGTTGTGAACATCAACACGATCGTTTGGTAGCAACTTTCCGACAAATTCAATCTTGTGCTGTAGTGACTGCGGCACCAGAGTCAATGTAGCTACATTGACTCGCTTAGGTGGGGCAGGCGCTTCTACCCTCGGAGCAGCTTGGTTAGCAAACTCTTGTGTGTCTGGCTGTTCATCAGGTTTTTCACAAGCAGTTATCAGCCCAGAAACCAGGATAATCCCAAGCAGTTTCAGAGTATTTCTATGAAGATTCTTAGACATTACGAAACGTCTCCTAGGACTTTGTTCGATTGAGGTTGAATTCTTCGTAAATCTGACCTGTGAGGGTTAAAAGACGAAGGTAGGCTTTTTCATAACGGACACGGGCAAGAATCTCTTGTGCTTTAGCCTGAGACTGTTGTTGCTGGAACTGTGACACCTGAAAACTTGTTCCTTGCCCCAAACTAAAGCGGTCAATCTCATTTTGCAATTGCTCCTCTGCCAACTTAACCAATGCCTGAGCAGTACCGACTTCCTGCTCTGAGAGTTCCAAGTCTCGTAAAATTGTTTGAAGACTAACATCGAGTTCGGACTTACGGCTATCGATGTTCAGTAGGATTTGCTCTTGTTGAATTTTCTTTTGCTTGATTCGCTCAGGTGTAGCCTGGTCACCGAGAGGAACAGTCCAAGTCAATGAAGCCTCGAACCCATGCAGGCCCGGTTCTATGAAATCACCAGCACCAACCAGGGGTGTATTTGCATAACCTGTCATCGTGTAACTCAAGTCCAGATCCAAGTTGGTTTGTAGCCTGTTTTCCTCCTGCTGAACCTCAAGTTTGGTGCTGTCTATGGAAATTTCGAGCAACCTCAATTGTGGATCATTTTCGAAAATTTGAGTTCGGAGATTCGCAGGTTCTGGAAAAAAATCTCTCAATTCTGGGCGATTGCTTGGATAAAACCCAAGCTCAAGTCCACCTAGATTCAAGACTGCTCGCAGTTGATCTTCGATTCTCAATGCATCCAGTCGAGCTGAAAACAGTGCTTGACGATCTCTAGAAAGCTGGGTTTCAGCCACCAGTACATCTGTTCTATTCAGTGTCCCTACTTGCAGCCTTGCCTGGTTGTCTTGGAGCAACTGTTCAGAGAGTTCAACAGATGACTTTTGAATCTCGATGTTTTCTAGAACTGCAACCATATCCCAGTAGGTGGAGGCTACCATGGCTAATTGAGCCAATTCAGCTAGTTTTATGGATGCTTTGCTGCGGTCAATTCCTAGGTCTGCAAAACTCTCTGGGAGATTGTTGATTTCCTCACCTGCATCCTGAAAAAACGGGATACTGGCGAAGGCTCTGACTGAGGCTATATCTCTCCAATTTCCTGAAGAGCCTGAATCTAATGAACCCATTTTTTCTTGTCTGCTCAATGTTTCGCTTTTATAAAATTGTTCTTGCAGGGTAAAACCAAAACTGCTGCCAGTTCTTAATCGTCTTACAAAAGTAGAGGAAAATTGGATGGAATCTGAACGACTACCAACCGCATAGCTGTCTTGGGAGACTTGGGTTGGATCATTGGTCAAGATCGTGTTTCTCTCGAAACCAGTGCGAGTCGTGACTTGGTCAAAGTAACGCGCCTGCACAGACTTAAATTCCTGGTTGGCAATATCCTCTGAAAGACGTGATGCTTCCAGGCTCAAACTACGACTGATGGTCAGTAGTAGAATATCTTCAAGAGAAACTTCCACTACATCTCGATCATCATAGCGAATGATCTCAGCTCTTTCGGCTAATTCCGCAACCAAGGGGTCACTAATCAAGTCATTTGAGATTTGGGCCGATAAAATACCAGGTAAGCTGAGCAACAGACCAAGAAATAAATACTTTCGCAAATTTCTCCTTCTAAAAAAGACTTTAAAAAGCGGGTGTCTCATCTCGTTTATTAACTGCGGACGATTGCTCTGGAAGGTGCAAACCATACCAAATGAGCTCATGTAATTGCTTGACTTCCTCACAAACCGTCTCCCAATCTGTAAGGGAAAGCCAGCGGGGAACCCATAATCTTTCCATTTGCAACAGTAGTTTTGCAGTCTTCAGCTTTTCTAGTTCAGGGCGAATAACCCCTCTTTTCTGACTTTCATCCACCAACAGCAGAGTCTCTTCAAGTAACTCTTCTTCGTGATCACTCAGTAGAAAAGTGGCTTCGACCAATTCCTTCATCACAGATTCAGTGACAAGACTGGTACCAATCAAATTGCGGATAAATTGTAAACGCAATTCTACCTTCTGAATCCAACGGGCTGGTTGTTCAAGGCTATCCTCACAATGCTTGTTCAGATATTCATTCACTAAGTTGCGCCAATGCCGTGAGCAACTCTCAAAAAGCTCTTCCTTGTTTCGGAAATAGTTGTAAATCGTTCCCTTTCCAATACCTGCTTCCCTGGCAATCTGTTCCACACTGGTCTTGCGAAACCCATAGTGGAGAAATAGTTTTTCAGCTGCGGCTTGTATTTTTTTCTCCATCACGATCATAATTTAGTGGATTTAACTTAGGGAGATTGAGTTTGTTGAGTTTTGCAGTACTGTAAGAAGTACTTCTTATTTATATGACCATATTAGTCATCCGGTCAATTACATGTCAAATCATAGTTTGGACTGGTGACCATTTTTTTCCATTGGTCATAATCTGATAAGAAGTTTTCTCTCAAAGAAAAGATTTTTAAGGAAATTCTGAAGAAATTTGTGGATAGGAGAAGCTAAGTTGAAATGGATGGATCCCACTAATTTTGGAGGTCTATAACTTTTTGAGATGATCTGTCAATTAGCACTATGCTTTCTGAACCACTGCTGCATTCGTTGCCAGCCATTCTTAGCTCACTCCAGGTTGTGACTTTGTAATATGCTACCGATTGTCGTGGTTAATGAACGAATCGTTGGATTAAATCTCCAAACGGTAGTAGTTGGTGGATATCATGGAGCGCAAGAAGTGTTTTGTTACCTAGTAAGTCAAAGCCCCAAAGAATCTGGTATATCTCTGGCTCAACTGAGAGGACATTTTACGCAGCAGATCGGCTGAATGGATTTAAGGAAATTCTAAAGAAATCTGATTTAGGCTTGCTGTACTTTCAACACTGCATACAACATTGAATCGGGTGCTTTGGCAGCGCAAGAATTGATATATTTGTCAGAGCAACCTACAACTGTTTCTGCTAGTGCGACGAAGTGGCGTTTGGTTTAAAATCCGCCATTTACTAAAAGGTATTCTGTGTACCCAGAGATGTCTCAGTTGTTGGATTTGATAACGTTACTTTGTAAGAATTTTTGGTTTCTTCCTTGACAACCATTCGACAGCGGTATTTGAAATAGGTATTAATGCGGTAAAGCTGATTCTTAAGTTGATTGAACACCCATCTGAGCAATCTTCGAACATCTACCTTAAAGGAGACCTGATCGTTTCGGAGAGTGTCCTCTGCCCTATTAAATGAGCAATATTAATGGTTGAAGTAGGATTTTGATTCATACTTTTTTGCTATTCCAAACCTGCTTTTAAAACCTCCTCGGTCAACTCCAAATCAGCGCTAAGTTCTCGAAGAGGTCGAATGCCTAATTTCTCAAGATCCGCATGATACGCCTTTGTCGCCTCCACAGAATCTAATCCTTCTTCGATAGTCCGACGCATAGCCTTTACCATGGTCACAGAATCATCTGCATAATAGATCTTTCGACCAAATAGAGCTACTCTAGCACCATATTTTTCTGCCTGCCGGATCAGTTCCAAACAATCTCTGGTGGTTCCAGCTGAACCTCCGAGAATTCCAAAAATTAAATTTCCAGGATCGTAAGAAGCGATTTCTTCTGTGGCTGCTGGCCCATTGTAGGCAGCCTTTAGGAAAAGAGGACTATCGTGTCTGGAAACAGCCGCCAAGCTGCGAACGATCGCATCGTTATTGTAGGATCCAAAATCAGCACCTGGAGTCACCACGTTTGTTTTTGGATTGAAGACTTCCAGGAAGTGTCGAACACCTTGAGCAGATGCTTCATCTCTAAAGTCAGCGTAGGCTTCTAGAGTACGATGATCCTGCTGCAGATCGTTGTAAAAAGTTATAGCATACAAACCCAAATCTGCTACAGGCTTTACTCTATCAAGTCGGGCTGTTCTAAACGGCAATGCTGGTTGTGATTCATAAGAAGCCCCTCTGCCAACCCAAATATCCGTTGTATCATTCAGTCTAATCGCTGAGGTGACTTCAGTGTTTGCGTAAGCGCCCTGCTGGGTCAGAATCTCAGCCGTTGAAAGAGAGGTGAGCATAATATCGACCAAATCACTATCTATGATCTTCAGCATATCATCCCGATACACCTTGATTGGGTTGTAACGCACACTAGATTTTTCCGCATTGTTTTTCTGCAAACCCGCCGTCTTACAACCATTTGCCATGTCAGCATCTTTAGCGTCTGCAATAATAAAATCTTTTGGGGTGTATTGGCCATTACGTATGTGGGCCAACTTATGATCTAGCCTTTTGCTCATAAGATGTATTTGGGCTGGAGTTTATAAAATTTTTCCGGATCTTTAGAATCTTAAATTGAATTGATGATCAAGCATTGAAGAAAAGTTGTTCGTAGCTCAAGACAGTAAGCACTGCTGATACCATCAATTTTCCAAAAATGACGGATGGGTTTCAAAAAATTAGATTTTTTAGGGAGACCTGAAGATCACAAAACTGGTTCCAATAATTGACTCAGGCATTTCGCATCCAATTGTTTTTCAACATAAGAATCCAATCAGCAGGATCAATGCAACAGTCAACAATCTTCGTAAGAGACTTCTCCGTTGGGCATAGTGGTATTACAGAACTGTACGTTGTTAAGAAGCCCCAACCGCAGGTCGGCCCCCATAAGCGTCGCCGCGCTGAGATTTGAACGACTCATGTCGGCTCTGATCAAGTTAGATTCGCTTAAGTCGGCACGAATAAGTTTCGCCTGCCGCAGGTCTGCATTGTTTAAATTCGCTTTACCCAAGAAAGCCTCCGTTAAGTCTGCATTGTAAAGCTGTGCATCACGCATATCAGCACCACTCAGGTCTACAGCTCCTAGGTAGGCCCCACTAAGATAAGCTCCAGAAAGTTTTGCCTCCTGAAGATTAGCACCCCGAAGTCTGGCTTGCTCCAGGTTTGCGTTACTCAGATCTGCTCCTCTTAGGTCTGCACTCTGAAGATTGGCACCCAAAAGAATTGCATTGCTCAAATCAGCATTTCGCAACTCTGCTCCACTAAGATCGCAGCGGACACACTTCTTCATGGATTTAACCATTCGAACATCATCATCATTGAACGCTAGGGCTGTAAAGTTGAAGACCAAAGCCATTGCGAGCACCAAATATTTCATCGAATCTCCTTTGAAAAAGATTCTCCACAAATTACTTAAATTTGATCCGCTTGCGAATCCTCTGATCTCAACAACCAGAGCTTTATTGGGAAAAATGATTCCAAGCAACATCTATGCAGTCTACAAAGTGTTGTTCTTTGGATTCATTCAGATCTCAAGCAAGTACAAATTCAAAAAGGTCGCAAACAAATAAATTTTTTGTTTGACATATCAATTCCACAATGCGAGTTTGCCGGGATTTTTTTCCCAAATGAATTTTTGGGGAAAGCCCGGTCTGGGAAAGTTTAATCAACAATCTAATGCGGGAGGTATCGACAGCCATTTCATGAAAAAGTAGAGTTTTTAAGCAGAGAACCAGAGTAGATCAGATCAGATTATTATTTCAATTCCTGATGGAGTCAAAAATATGAAATTTTTTAAGTCTGTTTTAATAACAGCTCTATTAGCTGGATTGAGTGTCACAGCTTATGCTGCCCCAAGTGGCCAAGACTTGGGAAGTAAATGGTGTAAGGATGTTAAGATGCATTTTTTTGCAGGAGGACCTGAAGCAGGAGGATTTGCTGGCATTGTTGCAGCTGGTGCTGCTAATGCGATTCGCGACACAGGTGCAGATGCAGAAATTCTTTATTCTGAGTGGGACTTCGAAAAGATGGTACGACAATTAAGAGAGTCAATAGGGCTTGGTGTTGATGCCATCGCAATGATGGGCCATCCCGGAGATGATGCACTTACGCCGCTGGCAAAACAAGCCGCTGCAGCTGGGATTATCATGACTTATCAAAATGTTGATCCAGCCGGAGTTCGAGCAAAATTTGGTGGTGGCTATGTAGGCGCAAACTTAGCCACACAAGGCAAAGCATTAGCTAGGGAGGCAATCCGTCAATTTGATCTTAAAGCCGGCGATCATGCAATCGTGATGGTACCCGTTGGAGACTACGCACGTGCACAACGTGAGGATGGTGCTCGCATTATATTTGAGGAGCATGGCATGACAGTTACGGTTCTTGATGGCGATACAATATATGCTTCTGATCCAAACCTGACTATTCCAGTCTTTGGAGCTGCATTGAACGCTAACCCAGAGACGAAGGTGATTGTTCATTCAGGCAGTGACATCATGAATGTTGCAGAAGGTATTGCGAAAGCAGCAGGTTATGGTCCAAACGAAATTCTGCAAATTGGCTTCGATACAAGCCCACAGATTATGGCTGCTTTTGAAAAAGGGTATGTTCATTTGACGTCTGACCAACAACCATTTTTGCAAGGATATCTACCTGTTCTCTCTTTATGTCAAACTGCAGTTTTAGGAACAGGAGCAATCAATCAAGATACTGGTGCAGGATTTGTTGATGCAACCAATTATAAATCAGTGAAAGCCTTGGCTGATGCAGGTCTTCGATAACCTTTAATTTGAAAGAGAAGCTGGCTTGTTAAGCAATCGGGCCAGCTCAATTAGTATGGAAAAAATTATTGAGCTAAAGTCAGTAACAAAAAAATTTGATGGTGTTACAGCTCTTAGAAATGTCTCGTTTAGTATAAATAAAGGTGAGGTAGTAGGTCTAATCGGGGACAACGGTGCTGGAAAATCAACACTAATAAAAACTCTCGTTGGGGTTCATCATCCTGATGATGGTTCCATTGAAATTCATGGAAAGCTAGTCGCAAATTGGAACGCCCTTAGAGCAAGGCAGGCTGGTATCGAAACAGTTTTTCAAGACAAAGCACTTTGTCCCCAACAATCAATAGTTTGGAATATTTTTATGGGGAAAGAGCTATCTTATCCTTTCGGATTCATCAGGCAAAGAGAGCAAATTGAGGTAGCAAATAAACTTATTAGAGAAATTGGTTTTACATCTAAGTTAATCGATGCAGAATCGCCTGTTGGAAATCTTTCTGGAGGTGAACGTCAGGGTGTTGCAATAGCGAGAGCACTATACAACGAGGCAGAACTTATCGTTTTGGATGAACCAACTAACAATTTATCATTGAATGAAACTCAAAAAGTTTTTGATTTTATTTCTAATGTCAAGAAATCAGGCCGTTCAGTTTTGTTCATTGGACATAACATTTACCACGTCTACGATATATCTGATCGATTCGTGATTCTTGATCGTGGGGAAGTCATTCATATGCTAAGTAAAGAAAAAGTCCACACAGCAGATGATTTAATGAAAATCATGCGGGAAACAATTAAAGGGCATTAATTGTGTTTGATGAAGATAATAATAATTCAAATTTAAAAAAATATTTTCATAAAAATGGTAGAGCCCTGGGTAGTATGGGGTATTTCCTACTTCTAATGATAGTTTTTTTGATCGGTGCTCCTGAAGTTTGGACTCGGCCCAATCTACATCAATCTGTTTTTGTGATGATGCCTACATTGTTATTCATGGTTGTTCCGTTAGTTTTTTTAGTAACTTCTGGAGAAATTGATCTTTCTTTCGCATCTACATATGGATTATCAGCTTACGTTTTTGCTTTGATAGTGTCCGCAGGGATAGATCCAATATTAGGACTATTTGCTGGTGTGTGCACTGGAGCAATCGTTGGTGCAACAGTTGGTGCCTTGATAGTATTTGGTAAGCTATCTTCACTTGTTGCTTCATTAGGTGTTTTATTTTTGATAAGAGGATTTCTTTTTGTCTCAACTAATAGTAGATCAATTACACTTTTGGAAATTGATTCCCATTGGATGTATCAGATACTTGTAGGGAAAATATATGGATTCCCTGTCCAAGTTATCTGGGCATTATTATTCGTAGTATTTAGCTATTTTCTTTTTAATCGACATGTGTTTGGTATTCATATACATCATGTTGGGGATAACGAAGTAAGTGCTTCTCAAATGGGAATAAATGTTAAAGAGATTAAGATTAAAGCTTTCATGTTTGTTGGTGTTGGGGCTGCAATCGCTGGGATCTTTTCAACACTAATAACTTACACTTTTTTTCCTACCCAAGGCTTTGGTTATTTGCTTCTAGCATTAGCAGCTGTATTCATAGGTGGCACTCCGTATTGGGGTGGTCTTGGAACAATTGCTGGTGCTGTTTTTGGAGTCGGAGTCATTGCATACATGGAAATCGGTGTTGTTGCGGTCGGTATGAGTGGTACATGGCGCCAGTTTTTTAATGGACTCATAATTTTATTGGCTTTACTTGGACATCGTCTTCATGGAGACCGGATAAGATGACTTCTAACATGTATGGAGACCGGGTAAGATGACTTCTAACATGTTTTGACAGTTTTTTTCTTCGTTCTGATTTCTAAAGGTAATTCAGAATTCAAAAGTGAGTAACTTTAAAGGTAGTTATAGATTTAACGAATTTGTTGTTATCCCATGTGTCTTTGCTGAATCGAAAATAGATGAGTTGCTCCGTGAGACTGTGCGTCTCAGTCGAGATGAAACTAGTCATCTACCAAAGACCCATATTCTGAACTATGAAACCCATTCTCCAAAAATCTATGAGGAGATGAAGAGGATGAGCTACTCTCCCATTTCATAGCTCTTCATTTTCCTCATAAGATGTCCTCTTTGTTAAGGTCAATGCTGGATTCTGCAAAGTTGGTTTAATATTGAGCTGAACTGGTCGGACCTAACGTCAAGTGCACGCAATCCATGTTGTTTGTAAAGAAATCTGGAAAGCCTAGCCAAGTTTGGCATGAATATGAGCATTCTATTCCGACACGTGTTCGTTCTTTGACATGTGTCTTGATTGCGCTAGATGACGACACGATCGAAAACGGTTGTCTGTGGATAATACCTTGTTCGTACAAGGCAGGGGTACTCTACCCAGTGCATTCAACAGTAATTGAAGAATATGATGGTGCTCCTAAAGCCTTTAATTATCCGTACTCACCAGACGAAGCTCTCCCAGTTGAAGTATCAAAGGGAAGTGTTGTGCTCTCCCATAGATACCTGCTGCATTCTTCCCTGAAAAATCGATCTAAAGAACAATACCGGAGGGCTCTGGTCCATCATTACATGAGCGCAGAGTCACTACTTCCTTGGGATTGCGGAGGACAGATTCCCACCACCAGAGACAATCGTGACATTGTAATGGTCTGCGGAAGGAATCCTTACAATTGGAAGGGCATTGAGGACGTACTTAAGCCATATATCCGTGGTGAAAGGGAACCCACTCAAATCATAGAGAATTCGGCCTGATGGAGATCAAATGAGTAGACCGACTGTTCGCGAATTACTGGACCTAAAGGGAGTTCGCCAACTCTCTGAAGTGCTTGTCCGAACCGAAGATGAAGCCTTGGCTTGTGAAGAAGCTGGAATTGATTTGCTAATTACTGTTGCAGGAGATCAGGCACGCAAGATCAGGGCAGCAGCTCCAAATACATTCCTAACAATGGGGATACTTTATGGGCATTGTTCATCCTCGACAGAAGCAATCAAAGCAGGATTTGCAGCGTTAAATGATGGAGCTGACGCAGTTTATGCTTGTATGAGCATTCCCTTCATCGAGGCAATGTCAAATGAGGGGATTCCAGTTGTCGGCCATGTTGGTTTGGTACCACAAAAACGAACTTGGACAGGAGGGTTCCGAGCTGTTGGAAAAACAGCAGAGGAAGCTCTAAACGTGTATCAAGCCACCGTAGCTCACCAGGAAGCGGGTGCTTTTGCTGTTGAAATGGAAGTGGTTCCTTTCGAAGTTGCCTCAAAAATTCAAAAAGGATGGAGTTACTTGTGATCTCAATGGGAAGTGGCAATGGCTGTGATGCACAATACCTCTTTGCTGAAGATATACTCGGAACAAACCGTGGGCACGTACCCCGTCACGCCAAAGTTTACCGAAATCTAAGTTTCGAACTGGATCGAATTCAAAAGGAACGAGTGCAGGCTTTTCGCGAGTACCAAGCTGATGTTCTTTCAGGAACTTTCCCAGGAGCATGCAACACGGTGGAGATCAAAGCAAACGAATACAAAGAGTTCTTGAAAAATATTCCTTCTTATTGAACTTTCAACAATCAAGATTTTCACAAGAAACTTGTCAAAATCAGCTAAGAAATTGATTCGCTTGGGGGTGGGCATTGAGTTGCTAGATTCTCATTGATGATCAACTCCTCGAATCTTTGAGAAAATTTTTCTCCGTGAGGATCTGATTGTGGGAACATGGACTCAAACCTGACTTTAATTGCACGTTGTAACTGTACCAAACTGTCCCGACTGCATCCTCGATATGCGAACAGCCCTTCAAGGTGTAGTCCTCCACCAACAGCTGCATTTTCAGCAATCTGGTCGTAGTTGCTCTTCAAATAGGCAGTGTACATATCGCAAGATGTGGTTGTAGAAGAAAATGCAACAATAATTTCAGTACTTACAATTATCCCTACTCCAGTCTTGGGCTTATGGCCATCCAGATTTGTGTCTTCTTCATGACAAGCCCAACCTTTGGAGACTAAAACGATCAAAATAATGATTGCTAACAAAGGACTAGTTCTCATTGGAAACTCCTAGAGAAAGTTGCTGAATTAGGAAGTAACCATCTCATGGCTTTGACAAGCCAGACGAAGTTGACTGTTGTTTTGGATAACTAGGCTGATTTCGGAGCGAAGGCTAGTGGGATCATCAGGTGCTTTGAACAATTTTTTATAGTTTTGGCTCAACTCAGTTTTCAACATTTCTATCACGGGACCTTGGCAACCAGCGAACCGAGCTATAGCTTCTAGGTGTTCCCCTCCTCCCTGCGCTATTTGCTCTTGGATTGAGTCATACTGTTGCCACAAATAGGCAGTGTACATATCACAATTTGTGCTGGTTGAACTGGAAATCGTAATGTTTTCTGAGTATTGGAGGACACCTGCACTTTTTCCCCACTTGTAATGCCCCTTACTCAATGCTGTAAAATCACCTTCGTGGCAAGCAAAGGTCGCGAAAGCTCCCCAAGAGATAAAAATCGATACCATGATTGCGAAATGTAAAAATTTTATCATTGTCATTACTCACAGAACAAAGATTTGTGGTTAAACCAATTGGTAAACAAAAATCCATTGAAAAATTAAATTTCCGAGGTTTGTAGCACTTGACAACCATTACGAAGTTGGTCGTTACCCTCAATGAGTTTGTTGATTTCTGCTTCAAGTTTTGGTTGAGAATCTTCACTATTAAAGAGTTCCCGGTAGTTAGCATTTAGCTCAAACTTCATTGCATCCATCAAGGATCCTTCACACCCACTGTATAATGCAATGATTTCCAGATTTTTACCTTCTCCTTGCGCTACCTGTTCTTGGATCTCCTCAAATTGATCTCTCAAGAATGAAGAGTATCGATCTCTTGAGGTAGTAGAAGAGGTTGATCCAGTACTTCCCTTGGTCATCTGAAATGGGCCAGAGCTTCCACTACCTCTTATAAATTTTGTTCGGCTACTGCGCATAGAATGTCCCCCATCATGTCCCGCATATCCCAAAGGGGTTTCTAATAGACAAAACGGAAACATAGCTAATCCCAATATCAACTTAGTCTTCATTGTTTTTTCTTTAAACTCACTATCAGATATTATTTTTGGAGCTTTCACAGTGACCACGCAATCTATCGTTTTCTTCAATGACCACTTTAATAGCTTCTCGCAACAAATCAGGATTCCCTCTCACTTTAAATAATTTTTTGTAATTTGTGCTTAGAGCCAAATTGGTCTCTGCAAGCAATAGATTCCGACAACTATTAAATCTTGAGATCACCTCAATGTGTGGGCCACCACCTTGGGCAACTTGTTCTTGTATTTCATCATAGTGAAGCCTCAGAAAATTAGCGTAAGGATCGAATTTATCCTGTGTGGTGCTAGAACTTGAAGAAGAAGAGTGCTTAGTTGTTGAAAAGATATTGGAACCCCTTGAATTCCGAATATTGTCCTTGCTAAATGAAGGTGGCCCTCCATAATGTGTCGCGCTAAGATGATTGCTTGACATTAATAACCCTGCAAAAACCGAGAATATTATTCTTGAGAGCTTTACTGCAAACATTTTTTTATTTAAAGCTTATTGATGTAGCACATTGACAATTTTAGGCCAGAGTTTGTTCAAACATCACCCCTGTCTTATGATACAATTGTCAACTTTTTAAATTTTGAAGCCTTTGATTCTCTCGAATAACCAGATGCGTGTAGGCCAATTGCAAGCTGAAGCAATTAAGGCCAATGGCTTTGCCCCTTCGGAGCATGGATCCAATGATATGCTCATGTTCTGTTTTGTATCCTGATTCCAAGTCTCTTAGCATCGAAGCAGTGAAATCTGAGTTTGGCTTTTGCAGTATGCTCAGGGACTGAGCCTGAGTTTCCTCTGAAATGCGATATTGGCATTTTTGTGCAACCGAGCAGCATTCATTAAACATTTCTTCGGTGACATGTGCCCCAAACTCAGCTGCCATAATCTCTCCAATATTCGCTCGCATTAGAGTATTGATTCCTGCTAAGCTAGCTAAGAATGTCCATTTATCCCACAAAGACTGCTCAATATTGAGACTTCGTACGCCTTCAAAAATAGCCACTTGGACCAGTTTTTCAAGGTCCTTTGCAATTGATTCTTGACAAGCATGCCTTATTCCGAATGTAAATCGATGCAAATCGCTTAGTTGTTTGACCACCCCCTCCTCTGTTAGCACTGCCGCAATGTGGGCCACTCCTCCCATGACTCGTTTTTTTCCAAACTTGTCATCCATCACTTGAAGATGATCAAATCCATTTAACAAAGGTAAGAAAATCGGGTTACCTGAAACGTTGGTGACAGTCTTTAATGCATCTTCCAAATCATAGGCCTTTGGACTAAGCATAACCAAATCGAAAGCATCCACTAGCTCATCCAAAATAACTAATTTGGGTTGTAGTCGAATTCTTTCGCTGGGAGTCACAACAATCAAACCTTGCTTCTTGATTAACTGGGCTCTTTTGGGGCGCACGAGAAAGGTGACATCTCCACCAATTTGGTGGAGTCTTGCTCCAAAATAACCACCTACCCCACCAGCTCCAAGAATCAAAATTTTCATAGCCTGTTTCCTTTAATTTTTAAAATTCAAATCAAAGTCATGCTTATCTTTTTGATTATTCAATTCTTCTGAGTGTGAAGGAATAATCTTTTCAGATTTGAAATATCAAATAGTATTTTCTGACTCAGAAATCAGGTAATTTTAATTTTATTTCAATTGCATTGTTGTTTTGAATTCAATCTAAAGCTACTTGGAACCACATAGCAATTGGTAAAAATAACGATGGCTCTACTCTTTTTCAACTCAACAAACCATTGGGTAGGCATCCAAATTCGGACAGATCATTTTGGCATCTTGCGTCATCAATGTGATCCAGAAGTTTCGTTTATTTGTTAAAACAGTTAAATTCTAAAGGACTATTTCCTAAAATACAGTCCCTGTGTCATTTCAAAACATTGGACTTGAATTCAAACCAATTACAGCCTAGTGCTCCACCAAATTTGTGAAATTCGAAAAAACCGATTTAGTGATAAACAATATTACCTAAGATATTAAATCTCATAGATTAGCAGCAAAAATTACGGAAATACCCATTTAAAAAAGTTGGGTATGGCAAGTGATCTAAAATTTCTTTTCATCAGCTACAGGAACATCAATATTAAGTGGATCAAATACTCGAACTAGTTTCACCACGTCCAAAAGTCTTTCCAGGAAGACTTGAATCGTAAGTCAAAATAAAGAATTTACCAAATGTGTTCAAACAACTTTGGGAGACCTTCAAGTAACGCAGCCAGTTAGCGCGATCGTGGCTAAATTCAGCAAAAGGAATCCGGTTCACTCGATTCAGGAAGTTCTAAGCAACATGAGAAAGTCATCTTAGCATTTACACATCGGTGGGTTTGCATCAGCGGAACAGTATCTAAGAAATATGGCTGACTATCTTTGTTTAGAAGGTTGGGTCACTTTGTTGGTTCGTAGAGCCTTACTATTCTCTAAAAAGTATGGACATGAGAATTCTTTATTTGACAAATGAGGGGCCCAAATGCTGTCCCGAATTCTATGGATTCAGGTCGCACATTCGGGCCTCTGACTTGGCAATCTTGCGGAAGTTCTTCGATACAATCACAATGGACTATTGGTTAATCATATCGAAATCCGTAAACTTGGGTCAAAGTCGATAAAGTCTATCAAAAAATAAGAGCGACGAATTTGTTTAAACAATTCAGCAATCCGTCATGTGCTTAGGAAACAAAATCTGGCGACAGTTTGTCAAAAATTTTAAAACAACTTTGAAAAAGTAATTAGTAAGAAAACATTTAATAATCAACTCGCAATTGACTGAAGGCTTAACCAAAAATTTCCTTAATTTTGTCGTACAGATCAGATTTTTCTTCGATGCCTAGTCCTGGTTCCTCTTGTGGCCTGATAAAGCCCTCTGCAATTTCATAATTATCGGCAAAACCACCAAATGGTTGAAAAACTCCAGGGTAGCTTTCAGATCCACCAGTTTGAAGACCAGCTGCAATGTTCAATGCCAACTGATGACCTCCATGTGGAATCAACCGCCTTCTACTCCATCCAAAGGTTTCAACAAGTTTAATAACTTCAAGATAGTGTGTTAGCCCATATGATAAAGCTGGATCTAACTGAATCCAGTCTCTATCTGGTCTGAGTCCACCATGCCTTAATAGATTCTGAAGCCCGTGTTTTGAAAAAAGATTTTCTCCTGTGGCGATTGAAGGGTTGTACTTTTCCGCCAGTATCGCATGGGATAGGAAATCGTCTGGGTCCAGTGGTTCTTCATACCAAAACAGATTGTAGTGCTGAATTGCTTTCGAAAAGGTAAGTGCTTCTGTTAAATCGAATCGTGCGTTCGCATCAACACACAAATTTTTTCCTTTGCCAACGACAGATAAGGCTGCATCAATTCTTTTAAGATCTTCATCAATAGAATCACCCCCAACCTTCATTTTGAGGACTTTATAACCCTGATCCTGGTACTTTTTGAATTCATCCTTTAGTCCTTGATATCCCTTACCTGGGTAATAATAACCACCACCTGGATAAACAAAGATCTTTTCATCTGATTGATTTTGATTGAATTGCTCTGAGAGAATTTTCCAGAGAGGTTTTTTATACGCTTTTGCATAAGCATCCCAAAATGCCATATCAAGAGCACCAGCAGCAACTGCACGATCTCCATGCCCTCCAGGTTTTTCATTTTGCATGAAAACTGACCAACACTTCATTGGATCAAGTATACCGTTTTCATCAATCAATAAATTTAAATCAGAATTATTTAACCTTGGAATAAATCTGTTCAAAACAATTTCATTTTGAGCATACCTACCATTTGAGCAAAAACCGTAACCGTTTAATAATTTTCCTGAACATAAATAGCTAATTCTAATAACTGAAATAGTCATCTCATTAAAGGAAATTACTGCATTTCTAATTGGAGATTTAATGGAGCATGCAACAATTTCAATTTTGAATCTATTGTGCATAAGTGTTTATCTCTTTGCAAAAGTTTTTAAAGAATAAACCTTTCAGTTTCACTAATTCGTCATAGGAACCATACTCTTTCGGACGCCCTTCATCAAGAAACAAGATTTTATTTGCGTATTGAATATTCGAAATTCTATGTGCGATAATAATCGTAGTTCTATTTTTCTGCAAATTATTTAGAGCGGATGTTACTAAACTATCATTCATTGGATCTAAAGCACTGGTAGGTTCGTCAAGAATCAAAATCTTAGGCTCTTTTAAAATTGCTCTGGCGATAGATATCCGTTGTCTTTCTCCACCAGATAATAATTTTCCACGTTCACCTACATTTGTTTCGTACCCAAATGGAAGTTGTGCAATCTTATCATGAATATATGAAAATTCTGCAGCTTGAATGACATCTTCTTTCGACGCTGAGGGATTTCCAATTAGTATATTTTCATATATAGAACCAGAAAATAGAAAAGGTTCTTGGGGTACAATTGCTATCATACTTCGTAAAAATTGAACATCATATTGTTTAACATCTAAATCATCAATAAGTATGTGTCCATCTTGAACATCATAAAATCTGGGGATCAACGAAATAAGCGTAGATTTTCCAGAACCCGATTTACCTGTAATTGCAAGTGAAGTGTCAGGTTCAATATTAAAAGTGACATTATTAAGGGCTATATTTTGATCATAACTAAAGGAAACAGACCTGAAAGAAATCTTACCAATTTGTTTATCAGGTTTTTTTGGTTTTTCCGGATTTTTTATTTCTGGTGTTAAAGTAAGGATATCATATATTCTTTCTAAAGCACCCTGAGACTGAGAAATAGTAGCCTGCATTGCTGCTAATTTACTCAGAGGTTCAAAAAGCTGTCTTTGCATTAAGATAAATGTAACTAATTCACTAATTTTAATTTCTAACCATCCATGAATGTATGAAATCGATCCAACTAGTATTACAATCAACGGAGCAGTGTGTACAATAAGTGCGTTAGCTACCTGCGACCAAGAAGTTAATCTGCCCATTGTTGTACTCTTATCCATCAGATTTACACTGAGATCAGAAAATCTTCTATTAAAATATTCTTCTGCAGTAAAAATTTTTATAATATTAAAATTAATAAAACTTTCGACACTTGCAGCAGAAAGAATAGAGTTCTCTTCTTGGGATTCTTTTGCGTACTTCTTAATACTCAAACCAATTTTTCTCAGGATAAATGCATGAACAGGTATCAAAAAGACACTGATCAAAGCAAGAATCCAGTTTGTGAATAAAAAATAAATAAAAATAAAAAATATTACTCCTATATGAAGCCATGAAGTCACCATTACTTCATTAATAAATTGTTCACATCTTGATATGTCAGAAATAACTCTAGCAGTTAATTTGCCTGACTGAAATTTTGTAAAGAATGAATGAGGCTGTAGTTGTATATGGGTGAAGAGATTAATTCTTAATCGATTTAGCACGCTTTCCATTGCAACAATGGAGAACGTATTCCTCCAGTAAACAAAAACTGGCGATATTATTATCAGGAATAATGAAGTGATAAAAAGTGTAATTATTTGATCTTGTTTTTCTTGAATAAGGAGAGAATCGTTTTCCAGCACTCCAACAATAGTTCCAATTACCCACGCAATATATACTGGAAGAAGAAATTTATATAATCCACAAAGAATTGCGCCAAATAATTTAAATTTAACAGCCAATAGATATTCTTTTGTAAATCTTAAAAATATCATATAACTGAATCAGTATAGTAAAACTTTCACTTTTAGGAAACAATCAAACTATCAAATAATATTGATATTTTTTGGTAATATATCTAGATCAATCGAATTATAAATAATCTTTTTGAGTTCATTATAATTTTTTATCGTGTTGGCCTTTCTGTTGTTCCATTGGTGATGTTCAATACAGAAGTAACCAGTATAATCGTGTTCTAGAAAATAATTAATCTCAGACGCCAAATCATAAGAGCCTGATAATATTGAGCAATATCCTTTAATTGGTTCCCAATTCTTTAGGTGGATGTTTTTTGTGATTGGTAGAAGTTTGGGTAGGAAGACATTATGGTTAGAACATCCGGATTTTAGAGAATTACCTGGATCCCAATTAGCTTGTAATCCTGTAAACTCAGTTATATCTAGAAGATTCTTTGCATTATCTGCCCAGCAATTAGGGCTATTCTCAATTAATAAAGTTAATGAATTTTCTTCACATAAACTCTTAAGGCTTAAAAGGGGTGCATATATATCTTTTGGGATATCAGAGTGAATTGAGGCCCTTTTAAAAGTAAAGGTTGAGACAATCTGCACTCCTAATATTTTAGCTAAAGTAAGGCATTGATTAAATTTATTTAGTTGCTTTTCCGTTTTTTTAAAATCTTCTATTTCATGTTTAAAAAAGCCAGGGCTGATTAAAGTGTAATTATAGTTGAATTGATCTTTTAGATACAAGAGTTGTTGTAAAGTCGATTCATCAATATCTGGAAATCTTCCCTCACTGAAACTTCTCAGTTCAAAGTTTCTTAAGAAAAGTGCATTTGCTAGTTTGGATACTTCTAGAAAATCATCTGAGATTTCATCAGAGACAATAGATATCTTTTGATTGATCCTCTCTAATATTTCATTCATCTTTTGGGAGCATATGAAGTATAAATGGTGTATATCTCATTTGTTGTGCTAGTGCTTTTCCAAGCCCAAGGTGGTCTAAGTTTTTAGGGTATTCTCCAATTGTCGGAATTGAATTCCTGAGATACTTCTCGATTAGATCACTTTTAGAAAAGTAATATGCATAAGCAAGACTTTCTATAACCCATTGAGTTTGTTGATATCCTCCTCCCAGTGTTCGTTTCTTACATGATGTATAACGAAAGTGACCACTTAATTCATCGAAGGTATTATCAATAAGCCACATTGCTCCATTTATAACTGCTTCTTTAACATCTTCATTTCCAGTGTAGGAGTAATATCTGCTCAATCCAGAGAGCAAAATACTTAACATGAACCCTGCTTCACCAGAACACCGCGGAAAGCCACAACCGCAATGACTCTCGGTCAACATTCTGTTCCAACCACCATTGGAATTCTGGTGTTTAAGAACTTTTTCAACAATTATGGCGGCGGCGTTCAGACATTCATTGTCAGTGAAAGCTTCATAATAAGAACAAAGGTGAATAAGGTGCCAACCAGCCTCCCGGCAGTTGCTAAATTCATAAAAGTTTAGCTTTTCATCATGTAAAAGCCACTTTCTTGTCAGATCAATTGCATCTTTAACACTCTCGTCTCCACTAAGCAAATAATACAGGACCAAACCCTCTACCCAGGTATGTGAAGGTATACTAGTAGTACCTTTCATCTTACTTTTAAAATATGGCGGTAAATAGCCACCGAGGTGCCCAGGCATGTGCATCGCTTGGGAACCAATCTTCTCATTTTGAAAGTGGTCAGAAATCGTATCAACATCAACTTGATGCCGAACTGCTTGGCGACCGAGAGACAACCATTCTTGATTTCTACTCCTTATAAACTCCACAAGCGAGCACAATGCAGTGTCGTACTCATTGTTTCCCCAGGAAAAGCCACTTTCTCCATACCAATCACCAAAGTTAATATGTCCAAATGCTCTATTTTGAATTCGATCATCAAAAAATGACGAAATAGCCTTAGGCATTAATTCTTCATATTTACTAGATGGGGAGCCAAATTTTGGATTAATGAATTTATAAGCTTTTGTTAAATTCAAATAATCAAGATCAATACATGGTAAAATCTCATCGTTTAGTTTTTTAAAGTCATCAAAATCAGTAAAGACTCCACCCAAATCTAGTGAAAAGAAGGAAGAGAGGTTCATCCCCATCTTTAAAAGATAATTATTATCATCAAACCAAAATCCAAGCCTGTGAATTTCATCTTCATTAAAAGAGAACATATCCTTTTCAATTGCTGGCAATATTTTTATCGAAAGCATTCCCGAGGATACGTCAATTGATTTAGGATAAGTTTGCCAAAACTCTTTAAAATATAACAAATTTTGTTGCTGTCCTGTCTTTAATCGGAATAACCCTTCAAATCTTTGTTTATAACATTCTGTATCCGTCTTAGTTTGAACTTTTGAAAGAAGATCAGAAATTTGAAAAATCTCTTGGATTTCAAT
>JACLAC010026632.1_pt1 | contig 24956 bp, 13 predicted proteins | sample 8027881 | NCBI WGS metagenome assembly JACLAC01 (sample SAMN15725517, study PRJNA655200) | protist metagenome | isolation source: fluorescence activated cell sorting (FACS) single amplified genomes of... | place: Spain: Blaines Bay Microbial Observatory, Mediterranean Sea | collected 2016-01-19 | reverse complement strand
AAACCCGCATGTGTTCAAAATCCAAGCGTACTTCAACATGCTCGAAGGTAATTCTTCTGGCATATTTGGCATTCAGCGCCTTCGTCAGACGGTCTGCCTGATCGACTTCCGGAAAGACTCCCAAGGAAATGCGATACCAGTCGTTTGGCTTGAGCACCTGAGCATATCCGTTCAAGCCAGGATCTTGGTTGATCTCTTCCGCTACAGCAGCTGATCGTTCGGAGGAATATAGTGGTTGGGAACGAACTTCTCGGAAAGGCATACTTTCGACAGCGTTCTCAATTCGTGTCCGGTAACCTTGACGGGACAACAAACGGCGGTGTTCCCCAACACATTCACTGTCGAGACAATTCGCAACCTGCACATAATATTTGATGGGTAATGGAGGCACCTGGTTGGCATCAACCAACATCACTTCCTCTACCTCTAGCACTTCCTCCACCTCAACATCAGGAGTATCCTTTTTACTCGGACTGAGCACCTCAAGAAGGCTGGTTGACTCGGACTGAGCGGGCTCTTCTTCCGTCAAGCTAATCGTTTCAACTGGCGGCGGTGGCGGCGGTGGCATCAACCACCCGACCACACCTCCGGCAATCACAACGAGCAGACCGAGAATCAAAGCAATGTTGCCTAATAATGATAATTTGCTCGAACCCTTAGTTTTTCCGTTTTCTGAATCGGCTGACATTCTACCCCGCTGGTTTGCTAATCTGATCGCGAATTCAAACTGATTCTCTATGCACTGTCTGCGCCTTGTTTTCCTGCAGTAGCCTTGTCTGTCGCTGGATCTGACTCAAGTAAATCACCACGGCAATCCAGATCAGTCCAAAAGAGATCGCCTGGATCTGACTGAAGGGTTCTTCATACAAAAAAATCCCCAGTAGAAAAAAGCAGGTAGGCGCAATGAATTGCAGCAAGCCCAGGGTCGCTAGCGGAAGTCTTCGGGCGCCAGCTGCAAACAGTAGCAGTGGCAGAGAAGTAATCACGCCAGTGGTTGCCAGTAGTAAACTCAAATCCCAGTTGCTCCCAAAATACAGCCCATCAGACTGCGACAGATACCATAATAACATGAAAGACAGTGGCATCAGGATCACCATTTCCATCCAGAGACCCAGCATCCCCTGCACCTGAATCACTTTGCGCATCAAGCCATAGCCTGCAAAGGTCAGCGCAATGATCAGCCCCAGCCAGGGGAATTGTTCCGCTTGCCGCATCAGGTTGATCAGGGCCAAGGCTGTGAGCCCAATCGCCAGCCATTGCCAGGAGCTGAAGCGCTCACGCAGAAAAAGAAAACCAAAGAGGATGTTTAACAACGGAACAATGAAATAGCCCAAGCTGACCTCCAGCACTCGATCCTGCTGGACTGCCATCACATAGCTCAGCCAATTTCCGACAAGTAGCAGAGCACTGAAAATCAAACCAACCAGACGCTGACGTTCTTTTAGAATCGATCCCCAACCCCCTGCTGGAGGCTGCCAGAGCAAGATCGCCCATGTGAACACGAAGGACCAAACAATGCGGTGAGCGATCACTTCGAGGGCAGTTGTGGGGGCCAGGGTTTTCCAATAAATCGGTAAGAAACCCCAGAGAAGGAAGGCAGAGACCGCACAGATCATCCCACGATCCTGCTCATTCTCTAACAAGTAATTGATCTCATATTATTTTCTATACTTACAAAACTTGCGAAGGGAGCACTTGAAACGGAAATCATATCGCTGCCTCGCTAATCAACACAATCTGAAAGAGATGCAATTTGATAGCAGGGGTACTGAGCAGGTCTAGAGGTATGTGGTAGGACTCAGTTCAAGTCAGTTTATGGGTATATGTAGCATTAGTGTCGCTGCAAGTAAGAAAACATATCGGCATTTGAAGGATAAAATGCGAAAGACTCGAATGGCAGATGACTAGGGCAACATGAAAATAGAGGAGTTGAAGCCTTAAAATATAAATCGTGTTAACACGATTCACTCCATCTCAACCCACCACTGCGCCAGATTCTGGCAATCCCTTCAAATCAACAGAAGCTGCCCTAGTCTGCGTACTCAGATCCGCTGGCTCTGCTTGCACTCGCTTCCCTTTACTTCTAATTCTGCGATTCACCCAAACACCAGAAATCGTAAATAAGTGGTGTTTTGGAGGATTACCCACGTGTGTGATACCAGCATCACCCAAATTGAGCACTTCTACTACCATTTGAACTACACGATACGCGTCACCAGTGTGGTGGCTGACTACAGACTAGATTCTGATGGGACAATTTGCGTGGTTTGAACTTTGGTGAATCGTGTTGACACGATCTGAATTTTTACCTACTAATAACTCAGCCTTCTCCAATAAAATTACTATAAATTATTCTAGCAATTAAGTGATGCTCCATGAAAATATTTAAGTTTACACTGTATTTGCTAATTTTCTTATTTCTAATTTCTTCAAAATCGTTTTCCCAAGAACCATACATAATAACGTCAGAATCGCTTGAAATAATACCAAATAAACATCTTAGTTTCTTGGAAGGTTTTGACGAGACCGTTTCATTTGAAGTTCTAGAGAGCGTAGAGTGGTCTGACAGACTGCTTGATGCACAATCAATGGTAGATGGTTATTGGGTTCGTTTTGTAGTAAAGAACATTTTAAAAACAGATAAGATAGGGCTTTCCCATAATTTTAATTATGAAAAGAAAATATTCATTAAAAATTCATTAGGTGTCGATGAATTTAGCTATTGGAGAGCTGGCATTGATAAACATTTTGAAGAAACTCATATTGGTTCTGAATTTCGTATTAACATTCCAAAAAATGAAAAAACAATCATCTATAATTTTTTCAGAAATTATCCAGTTGATCGATTTAATTCAATGGATAATTATCATCGAATGATGATTGGTTCATGGGAATCTGTGAGAAATAAAGAATTCTTTAGACTTATAGGTAAAACAATATTTATAGCCCCAGTTTTTCTGTTTGGAATTTATTACTTTTTTGTTTATCTAATTTCAAAAGGAAATTATATTTGGCTATCTTTAGCGCTCTTACTCATATCCTTTCACGAAGTATTTGGAGTCACAGGTTTATTGACCAATCATCTGGGAATTTATTCATTCTTTCCCTCGATAGCTTCAGTAAGTGGAATGATTTTTTTTGTGCCTTTACTATTTCTTATTTTATCACAGTTTTTCCGAAAAACTTTAAAAATAAAAGAAAAATTTCCAAAATTGAATAAAATTTATTTAGGTATTATTTGGTTTTATATTATAGTTGTTCTCATAAACTTTATTCTTTTACTAAATTGGCCAAATGAAGAGCAAATTAATCTGGTAAAGTATCCTCCAGATAACCTAGGTCCTGGTGTAATCAAACTTCATCAGTTCATAATACCTTTCTTCATTTTGCTTTTGATATCTATCATAGTTGCATTCTTATCTTGGCGCAAAGGCAGTTCAGCTTCAGGTTACTTATGCTTGTCTTTCTTGCTACCTTTTCTGTCGATACCTGTTGCAGCAACAACTTATCTCATATTTGATGGATTTAATTGGCATTTTTGGTCGATTATACAACCTATTGTAGGATTTTTATTTCTGGGAATGTTTGTCACTTTTGGATTTTCTGTTGCTCAAGGCATGAATGATCTCAAACAAGAATTTATAGATAGACAAATTGAATTAAATAATGAACTTGAATCTAAGGTAAATGCTAGAACGGCTGATTTAACGAAAGCAAATTTAATGATCACTGACAGTATCAACTCTGCCAGTGCTATTCAAAACGCAATACTCCCTGAAATTAATGCTGATTCGCATGGCTTCAAAGAGTTTAAATATGTTTGGGAACCTAGAGATATTGTAGGCGGTGATTTCTACTGGATTGGTCAAAAAGAAAGCTGGACAAGTCTGATTGTTGCTGACTGTACTGGTCATGGAATCCCAGGTGCTTTTATGACGCTGATCTCAAGTACTCTGCTAGATAGAGTCGCAAACTTAAGTGATTTAAGTCAACCAGATCGAATATTAGATCAATTGGATGAACTGTTAGAAAGCACCTTAAAGTACAGAGAGGGTGGCAATACTAATTTTGGACTCGATTGTGGTATCATTTGCTTCTCTCAGAAACACAATCTTTTGCGCTATGCTGGTGCTAAGACCAATCTCTATCAGAAACTTGATGAAGAGGTAGTTGAGATCAAGGGCGATAAGAAAAGCTTGGGATATGAAAGGAAAGAGCACCCAATCAAATTTAAAGTTAGTGAGTTTGGCTTAGACCAAAACTCTTCCTTCTTCATCTTTTCAGATGGGGTGACTGATCAAGTTGGAGGAGAGAAGAAACTGATGTATGGGAAGAAACGAGTGATTGCTCACATCAAAGAAGCAGTTGATGTCCGGTCTGCCGTCAACAATATTGTTGCTGACATCAATCAGTACCAGGCAGGACACAAGAGGAGGGATGATCTAACGCTCTTTGGATTTGCTGTCTAAATTTACTCCCACAATCGTGTTAACACGATTCACTCTCATATCAACTCAGCTGCTCGCCTCATTTACCATCATTCACATCAATGTAGCGTTGGGTAGTCTGTATGCTCGCATGTCTCGCCAATTCTGCTAGTCTCCTAATTCCTACTCCTTCCACACTGAGTTCTGTCAACCAGATTCTCCTACTACTGTGACTGGTCGCATCCACTATGCCTGCTCTGGTACCAAGTCTTTGTAAGTGCTGGGCGTACTGTAAGGCATTAATTCTTCTGTGTGCTGAACAAATAGTGATCTCTGCTCTCTCTGCAAAGCTTCTTTGCATCTTCATTTTTCTGTTGGAACTCACTTATTTGCAAACCAATCAAATCAGGCTGGTCAGACATTATTCTGTAATTTTTCTGTAGATTTTTTTAGGCTTTTAGACCTTTCTGTTGAAGTATCTTTTCAGCCTAGTTTGACATTGTTTAAATTTTGATTAAATCCAATTTTTATTTTATAGATAACTGAAATTTATGATAAATTCTTTATAAGAAAAACTATCAGGAATGGTGTTTTTATTTTAAGCACCAATCTATAAGCCTTATCCTAAGTTATTAGATTTCTTGAAAAACCTCATTATTGAAAACTACTAGACCCGGTATTCTATCATGTTTTTTAGCCTTGTTATTTCTTTTTGATCAGAGAACTTTGCTTCATATCAAATTCCGGAGGCTCTCCATCATGAGTAAGCCTCTTAACTGGAATTATGAAGGATGAATGTTTGTTCTATTGCGAAGAAGACGGAGCAGAAACCAAAAACTGCTGATAACTCATTCATTGAGCTTGAGATAACAGCTTTTTAAGATTGAGGGGTGTGGGATGGGAATGACCTTCAGAAACCTCAGAGCGAATCGTAATCCAGGCGATTCATGCCGTTGAAAGCAGCAATTCGGTAGGCTTCGTCAAGAGTCGGCACATTGAAGACGGAGTTGATGAAGAACTTGATCGTCCCTTCGAAGTGCAACACACAGTTACCCAGATGGATCAGTTCCGGTGCACGTGGTCCAATGATGTGCACCCCCAGCAAACGCAAGGTTTCAGGACAGAATAGTAGTTTTAGAATTCCTTCCTGTTCTCCCATGATGTGCGCACGTGAGATTTCCTTAAAGTGCGCTATGCCTACCTCATAAGGAATTCTAGCATCCGTCAGTTCTTCTTCTGATCTGCCTACATAGGCAACAGCTGGGATGGTCCAGATACCGTACGGAAGCTCTCTCGGGATACGCTCATTTTCCAGTTGTCCAAATGCGTGCAACGTTGCAATTCTTGCTTGTAGCAAAGATGTGGAAGCCAACGCTGGAAAGCCGACCACATCACCAACGGCATAGATGTTTGGGATGTTTGTTTGGTAGTGCTCATTCGTTTGAATCAAACCGTTGTGACCCAATTCAACCCCGATTTCCTCCAATCCCAATTTATCAGAATTTGCGACACGACCAGCCGCCAGCATGACGGTTGAGCAGGGTAGCGTCTTACCACTCTCCAACTCCACTTGCACTTCCTGAGGTGAGATCTTAACGATCTGTTTGACGTTTTCGCCAAGGCGCATCGTGATTCGCTGATTGCGCATCCGATAAACGAGAGCCTCTGCAATTTCTCGATCCAAGAAAGGCATGACATGACGATCCCGAGCGATCAGATTGACGCGAATCCCTAGCTTGGCAAAGATGCAGGCATATTCGCAACCAATGACACCAGCCCCGATGATCGTGATTTTTTTGGGAAGTTTCTCAATCTTGAGGATTGTATCTGAGTCGAAGACACACTCATTATCGAGCTGAGCCCAGTCGGCTTTTCGTGGAGCAGAACCTGTGGCAACGACCGTATAGTTAGCAGTAATTTGATAAGGTTCCTCATCCGGATGGGCGGGTTGAATCTGCAATTCGGTTGGACTGAGGAATTGGCAACGTCCTCTCTCCAGAGTGACTCGATTCTTCATTAAGTTGCGACGCAGCTTGTTCTCCTGCTCACTGATCACAAGATCCTTACGATACATCAACTCTTCGGTGCTGACGTTCTCACGCATGGAGATTTCAATTCCATGGGTTCGGCGGCGCAGCAATTCCAGATTGACAACGGTCTCTCGCAACGACTTAGATGGAATCGTACCCGTGTGCAAGGAGGCACCACCAAGCTTCTCTCTTTTGTCTATCAGAAAGACTCGCTTCTTCAACTTGCTGGCTTGGATTGCTGCTTTTTCACCTGCTGGACCAGAGCCGATGATGGCGATGTCGTAGTGCCGAATTTCCTGCATACAAATTTCTTACTTTGGGGAAGAAAGATTTAATTGGTGTCAGAATATTGAAAACCTAATTCGCAACTGTCAAAGAGTCTAGAGTAACCTTACTCTAGGTCTCATTTCTCTTTATTTTTCTGTGTAAATCTACAGGGAGTCGGTCAGTACTTCGGTTCAATTCTGCTTGCGTTCACGGCCACGCCAAATTAGGTGCAAGGGCGTGCCCTCAAAACCAAAATGATAACGGAGTTGGTTCAAAAAATAGCGTTCGTAGGAGTAGTTCAGTTTTTCTGGATGATTACTGACCATGACAAAGGTGGGTGGGGACGCAGAAACCTGGGTGCCATAGAAAATCTTAGTAGCCCGGCCAGATTTGGTAGGAGGTGGGTGCTTGCGAACGATCATTTCCAACACCGTATTTAGATCTGCAGTGCTCACACGGCGCATATACTGCTGATAGGCTTCGTCTACTTTCTGAAAAATTTGAGTTATTCGCTTTCCTGTTTTAGCACTCACGAATACCAGCGGGGCAAAGCCAAGAAATTCAAGCCGCTCTCTCAGCTCCTCTGTCATAGCATCTTGCAAGCGTTGTGGCTCTAATTTACAAGGAATGTTGCGTAAAGCAATCTCTCCTTGAACGGCCAGATCCCATTTATTGACCACCAGCACTATCGCTTTCTTACGGTCCAGGGCATATCCACCAATTCGCAGGACCTGTTCAGTGACTCCCTCGGTAGCATCAATTATCAACAAAACAACGTCTGAGCGTTCCATGGTCTTCAACGCAGAGACAATGCTGTAGGTCTCAATTTTTTGGGTGACTCTACCTTTTCGTCGTATACCTGCCGTATCCACCAACAGATACTCCTTTCCCTCATGACGGCAAAGGCTGTCTACTGGATCACGTGTTGTTCCAGCCTGCGAGTCGACAACCATCCGCTCTTCCCCCAACAAGGCATTGATCAACGAGGATTTGCCTGCGTTCGGCTTACCGATCAATGCCACTCGTACCCGAGTACCAGCTTCTGGATCGGTGTAATCCAGCGGAACCCGCTCATGAATAGCCTCCAGCAGATCCTCTAGGCCACGTGTATGAGCCGCAGATACACCATAGACATGTTCCACACCCAGCTGATAGAACTCTGCAATCTGGGTATCGTGGCTCGGGTGATCTGTTTTGTTGGCGGCTACAAAGATCGGCTTTTTGTGGCGGCTAAGATAACGATAGATCTCTTCGTCTCCAGGATTTAGACCATCCTGAATGCTGGTCAGGAAAATGACAGCATCGGCTTCTTCGACAGCAACCTGAGCCTGCTGACGCATCTGCTGGAGCAAGCCCCCCTCAGAGATCGGCTCAAATCCACCTGTATCAATCGCCAGGAAGCGAAAACCACGGAAACTGGCCAGTCCATAGTTGCGATCTCTCGTTACTCCTGGAATGTTTTCAACAATCGCAGTGTGACGACCTACCAACCGATTGAAAAGTGTAGACTTGCCAACATTTGGTCGGCCAACAATTGCAATAACTGCCGGGGTTTCAGACATCCAGATTCTTTACCTTGAGAGCATTCTCTTCGATGAAACGTCTCCTCGGTTCAACTAGGTCTCCCATCAGCACTGTAAACATATCATCTGAAACATTGACATCTTCGATACGAACTTGCTTAAGAGTTCGCGCTTCTGGGTTCAGAGTAGTCTCCCAGAGTTGTTCTGGATTCATTTCACCTAGTCCCTTGTAGCGCTGGATATAAATTCCCTTCTTACCAAAGTTAGTGATGAAGTCCCTCAAAGCAAACCAATCTGACAGGTCATGAATTTTCTGATCATCATCTTCGATTTGCAGAGTTTCTCCACCAAGGAAACGCAGCAACTCCTCGCGTTGCTCAAGTAGATTATTGTAATTGTGGATATCTAGATTATCTAAAAAATTAAGAGTAAATCGCAGAGTTTCCCCTTGGATTTGAATTACCACTTGGTGACCTACACGTTCTGTGTCAACCTCCAGTTTGAAGTCCGGATAGAACTCTTGTAGATCTCTCATCCTTTGTAACAGGTAATCTATATCACTTGCCTCTATTCTAAACTGATTCTCCAGCCACTTATTGGTCAAAGTTTGTAGGTCTGGATTCAGACAAAAACGTTGGTATTGGTCACAGTAACGATAGAGACGTCTTGCCATCTCTAGCAGAGCTTCTCCAGTCAATGACTCTCGTTCTGGCAGAATGAGTCGGAGTTTGTTGCTGGATAGCATCATCAAGCGTTCTGCCATCTCTCTTTCATCTCTCAAATAAAACTCTTCTTTGTTGCGCTTCACTTTGTAGAGTGGTGGCTGAGCGATGTATAGATAACCACGCTCGATAATCTCTGGCATCTGCCGATAGAAAAACGTCAAGATCAGCGTCAGGATATGGCTTCCATCTACATCGGCATCAGTCATGATGATGACCTTGTGGTAACGAATCTTACTGATATCAAAATCTTTCTCAATGCTAGTCCCTAGCGCTGTAATCATTGTACGGATCTCATCGCTGGTAAGCATCTTGTCCATTCGGGCTTTTTCAACATTGAGAATCTTGCCTTTTAACGGCAAAATTGCCTGATTACGTCGATCTCTCCCCTGCTTAGCTGATCCACCCGCAGAATCACCCTCTACTAGGAACAATTCACTCAGTGCTGGATCCCTTTCCTGACAATCTGCGAGTTTTCCGGGTAAGCTTCCTACTTCCAGTACACTTTTACGTCGTGTCAACTCCCGAGCTTTTACTGCTGCAATACGAGCTCGCTGTGCCTCAGTAGCCTTCTGAATGATTCGTTTGGCAACCTGCGGATTTTCTCCCAGAAAAGTAGCTAGGCTTTCGCTCACCAACCTCTCAACTTTGCCTCTGGCTTCGGTGTTAGTGAGTTTAATTTTCTTCTGTGATTCAAACTGTGGATTTGCTATGCGGATGCTGACTACTGCAGAGATACCCTCACGAACATCTTCACCGCTCAGGTTTTCTTTCAGATCTTTGGTCAGGTTATTGGCAGATGCATACTTGTTGAGCGTGCTCGTTAGCGCTGTTTTGAAACCCGATAGGTGGGTCCCTCCCTCTATAGTATTAATATTATTTACGAAAGAAAATATTCGTTCAACGTAAGTTTCGTTGTATTGAAAAGCTACTTCTACCTCAAGATCTTCCTGTTTGCCCTCAACATAAACCGGTTTTTCATGGAGAACGTTTTTGTTTTGATTGAGATACTCAATGAAAGAAGCCACTCCACCTTCGTAACAGAATTCGGCGAACTCGTTGTTCCGGTTGTCTCGAATGGAGATGTAGATTCCTCGGTTGAGAAAGGCCAATTCACGCAATCGCTGTGAGAGAATTGCGAAGCTGAATTCAGTCTCTTCAAAAATCAGTGAGTCCGGCCAGAATGTGGTGCGAGTTCCTGTTTTGTCAGAGTTTCGAATCGCAGCCAGTGGTTGCTTGGCATTTCCGCGCTCATACTCCTGTCGCCATAGTTGGCCCTCTCGATCCACCTCGACAACCAGTTTGCTGGAGAGTGCGTTGACCACAGAAGCTCCAACTCCGTTCAAACCCCCAGAAACTTTGTAGTTGCTGTTGTCAAACTTTCCACCAGCGTGCAGTTTTGTCATGATTAGCTCAACTGCTGAGATCCCTTCATCTTTGTGAATGCCCACTGGGATCCCACGTCCGTTGTCATGAACTGAAAGACTACCGTCGATATGCAGGATTACCTCAATCTTGTTGCAGTAGCCTCCTAGCGCTTCATCGATACTGTTATCGACAATTTCGAATACCAGATGGTGCAGCGCAGCAGAGTCCACACCACCGATATACATTCCAGGCCGCTTGCGAACTGCTTCGAGCCCTTTGAGCAAGGTAATGTTGTCTTCACCATATCCGGAAGCAGCAGTTGTAGCTGGTGCTATTTCTTCCATAGAAACTCCTGAAAACCCATAGAGGATTGAAAAGGGGGCACAAGAAATCTGAGTCACCGATCCATTGACCGGTCCGGGTTCCTGCTACTTCGTTCAGCGATTGCTCGGGAGAGAAGAAACAGAGCAGAGGGGGAAACTCAGATGAATTGCCCTTGCACCACTTGAAAACTGCAACTCTTCGTATCTAATTTTTCTGGTCGTGTTGTTGAAGTTACGAAGATCTGATTCTGCAGTTGTGCAAAGAGCCCGAGCAGACGTTGGGATACCTGCGCATCTAACTCGGAGAAAAGGTCATCAAAAATCAGTATTGGATGTAGGGAATAATTGGAGAATAATAGCTGATTTATTGCAATTTTTAAAGACAAATTCGTGACTCTCAATTCTCCCTGAGAAAAAAAATCTCGATCAATTTTTTCATCTAGAAATAGGTGGTAATCATCACGATGAGGACCAATCAGGGCGTAACCTGAATGCAGTTCACGATCCCGCTGTTCCTCCATCATTTTCTCCAATTGTTCCGCGTCACTACACTGGACAGCAGGATGGTAGCGCAGTGATAGCTGCTCTGGTCGACCAGTAGCCATCCTGAAGAGTTCCACCAAGTGAGATAGCAGCTGTTCAGCAAAGGCTGCTCGGCGCTGGATCAATTCCCAGCCTGTACGAGCCAGGACTTGGTTCCAGGCAGAGAGCTGACGATCCTGACGCTGCCGCAGCGCAGCGTTTTTTTCAGCCAGTACCTTGGTGTAGTCCTGAAGATGACGGAAGTAGACTGGATCCAGGGTGGAGATGATTCTGTTGAAGAAGCGCCGCCGCTCTTGAGGAGGTCCTCGAAATAGCGCTACGTCCTCCGGAGTAAAACTCAGAGCCAGAAAGGAGAGGACATATTCCGAAGTGCGCTGGAACGGAGCATGATCCAGCCAAACCTGACGACCTCGGGTTGAAAGAATAATTTGCACTCGACGCAAAACCTGCTGTTGTTCTAGCAGAGCAGTCATTCGAGCTGCGTTGGCTTCGCTGTACCAGAGTTGCTGCGTCTTGCGAGTTCGGAAGGATTCTAGATTACAGAGGTAGGCAATCGCTTCGACCAAGTTGGTTTTCCCTTGGCCGTTGTAACCGTGCAGCCAGTTGAGACCAGGTCCAAACTCAACCTGCAACTGGCGATAATTTCGAAAATGATGAAGTTCCAGCGAACGAATTACCATTCAATGCGCAATGGCATGATGACAGCGAGGTATTCTTCATCATCTGCGGCCCTGATCACGCTCGGGCTCATTGGGTTCTTGCACTCTAGCTTGACTCGCTCAGTCTGGATTACTCCCAGCGCATCCAACAGATAGCGTGAGTTGAACCCCACCTGAAAGTCTTCTCCGCTATAATCCGCTTCCATTTCGTCGCTAACTTCCCCATATTCGGCCTTTTCGCTCTCTAGCCTTAGCTTCCCCTCGGTCAAGGTTAATTTGACCGGCTTGAGCTTTTCATAGCTGATAGAAGAGACAATCCGCAGTGCGCTGACCAAACGTTCACGATCAACAATGGCTACCAGATGATTATCCTTGGGAATGATCGGATCACAATTGGGGAACTTCCCCTCAATCAATCGAGTCTTGAAAGAAACCTGGCTACCAACAAACTGCATCACACGGTCATCGAAGCTGATCGTGACCTCTTCTCCGAAAAGTTCGATGGCCTTACGAATCTCTCCTAACGCCTTGCGAGGAATGATTACATCAGAAACAGACTCAAAGGATGCAGACTCGACTCCCTTGAGCACTTGTGCTAAGCGGTGGCCATCTGTTGCCAACCACCTTGTCAGGTTTCCTTCCTTCGAAGAAAGGTTCACCCCCATCAAGTTTTTGCGGGATTCGTTGGTTTGTGAAGCGAACAGTGTCATGTCAATGCACTGCTTAAGATCCTGGGATGGTAGCGTCAGCGACTCTGACAACTGCTCCAACTCAGTTTGTGGATAAAGACCTACTTCCACCAAAGGTAGGCGCATCTCAGAAGCTCCACTTGTGATATGCACCCAGTGCTGCTCCGTCGAGCGGATGCGAATATCATTGCCCTGAAACTCCCGACAGATGTCGTAGACCTTCTTTGCATTCACACAAATACTTCCGGCTTGAATCACTTCTGCTGGGAAGTGTTCGATGATGGAAATTTCATAGTCCGTTGCTGAGAACTCAGCTTCGTTATGATCTCCATCTTCTCCTGAAACAGTTCTTAGTAGAAAGTTTGAGAGAATCGGTTTGGAAGCACTCTTGTCAATGATGGAAATGATGTTCTGAAGAGCGCTACGAAGAACTTCCTGTTGAATTAGAATTTCCATATTTTTTTATAGTCGTAGTAGTAGTCTGTCGAAAACCTGTCGAAAACCTGTCGACTGGCTTGAAATGATTCAGCTTTTATAGCTTTTTGGGGTTGTCGAAAACTTGTTCAAACTTGTCGAAAACTTCGGGAGTGTAGCAATAAGAACAAACAATGAACAGGTTTTCGACAAGTTATCGACAGGTTTTGGAAAGATTGTCGAAAACCTGTTCAAAACTAATCTAAACTACTGAAACTAGATAGTTTTTAGATTAAATTTCAAGAGATTCAGATAAACTGCCTGTCGAAAACTTGTCGAAAACCTGTCGACTGGCTTGAAATGATTTCATTTTTTGAAAAATGAAAATACTTCTTCTTGGTTCAGTGCTGTGATCAATGGGAATGCACCAACATCCTCTAGCAGGTGTATCAGAGTCCCACGTTCTTCAATCGGAGTTGAGTGGGCACCAATGAAACGAATGGCATCATCTGGAGACCATTGCTTGACAAGTTGTTGTGCAGCTATTCTATTTGGATTGATCAAGAATGGTTCAATACTGATGTCCTCCAGAGCTTCCAAAAATAGATTTTCTCGCCAGCCGTAGTGTGTGCAGCCAAGCACAACAATCACTTTTCCCGGAGAAAGTGGTGGATTGGTACCGCTCAGGAATAGTCGGATATTTTCGATTATCCGAGTTCCAGTTACATCAGAAGAGATCATGTCTGCTAAACCCGGACAGGCAATCGACCGTGTATCTGGTAGCAGTTGATCGTACACTTTGGAAGAGATTGTAGTCGGTGTTGCCAAAATAAGTAATCTGGAATATCCAAATTCCTTTGCTTTTTCAAGAACAGCTTTGCGTGTCAACTCAAGCATTCCCTGAATGGGTATTTCAGGAAGCTTAATTTCTGGTAGCAGTGCTGAGAGAGTGTGGCAGGCAACAAAGATATGATCAGGTTGGTAACTGTCTGCAAGGCGGTGTAGGAAAGTTTGAAAGACTTCCTGCTTTTCAGCTAATGACTCCATTGAGTTGTAGCTGCGTCGAGGATCAGGGGCTGCGTTGACGTAGAGTAATTCTGTATTTTTTGCTGTGGGACCAGTGGGAGCTTTCAGTAGATCAGCGCAGACAGACAGCCCTCCCAGACCTGAATCAGTGACTACTAGACGCATGGAAGTAGCTTCAGCACCGATTGTTGAAAAGATAGTGCGAGATCAGCCACTCATTTCCACCACGAAATCCCCATACTTCCGAAGTCGCCAGGAAGAACATCCGCCAACGCTGGAACCAGACATCGGCATCTTTGCCGTAAGTCTCACGAAAGGTTTGTAGAATTTCTCCCTTCTGTGAATCCATCATCTGTAACCAGGCATCAGCTGTTCGTTGATAGTGAACGCCACTCAGAACCCAGTGCTGTTCTAACAATAGGTCTTTCTGGAAATAGAGTAGCAGATCGTTGGAGGGCATGATTCCACCTGTGAAGAAGTAGCGTCCCATCCAATTGGAATCTCCTTCGGAGGAAAAAGCATAGGCATAACGACGGTGGCTGAAGATATGGATGAAGAGTTTTCCTTCTGGTTTCAGCCAATCAGAAATTCTTTCCAACAGTGACTGCCAGTTGCGCATGTGCTCAAACATTTCTACTGAGGCAACGCGATCAAAGTGCTGTTCAGTAGTAAAGTCGTTCATGTCGCAGGTTTGTACACTCAGGTTCGTCAAACCCAACTCCTGGGCACGTGACTCAATAAATTCACGCTGAGGCCGAGAATTCGAAACAGCCAAAATTGAAGAATTTGGATAATGCTTTGCCATCCACAAGGAGAGAGAGCCCCAACCACAACCAAGCTCGAGAATCTGTTGACCATCCTGCAACTGCGCTCTCTCACAAGTTAGAGCCAGCATGGAGGCTTCAGCGTGCTCTAATTCTGTAACACCCTCAGGAAAATGACAGCAGCTGTACTTGAGATGTGGCCCTAAGACTAATTCAAAGAATTGCGGAGGTAGCTCATAGTGTTGCTCGTTTGCTTCTTGAGTGTGCAGAGCAATTGGACTCTGTCGCATCTCCTCAACAAACGTCATCATTGCTTGCCATTCCTGATCTGGACCCTCCTGCGCTTGCTCTCGAAGGCGCTGCAGTAACAACAGACGAATGCCAGCACGAGTCAGCAAATCCGGAATACGACCGTTTTCGACGAGTTCAATCAGGGAACGCAAGAGCATGGACAAGATACTTTGAAGGTTGAGAATAGTAGACCTTCTCAGCGTAACTTATGTGGGATAACAGACAAGTGTGGAGAAATTAGCTTACTAAAGTAATTCTAGATAGCTAAATTAGGCGAGAAGGCGTGGGAAGAAAAAGTGCGCACAAAGGCGCACAAAAGAGCTTACTTGGCGTCGCGACAGTAGTCGTTGTAGGGAAAGCCAATGCTCCCGTCGCAGAAACGACGGAGAATCAGGTACTCACCGCTGCAGCCAGTACTTACCAGAACCGTACCCCCCAGTACGAGTCCCAGCACCAGCTTGCGGAAGAGCCGCTGTCGGAAGATGTGCATGGACACCTCATAATCGAATGGAAGCAAGAGAAACAGACACAATAGAAGGGTATCAATTTTTGTGCCCCAAGTCATCAAGGGTCAGCACACACACGAAAACCCAGATAGTCCTGCCTCATTTCTGGTGGGTTACCACCTCTTTGCCAAAGTTCAAGAGATTCTGGTTGATTTCGATAGCTCCCACCGCGAACTGTTCGCAATCTCCCCTCTTTAGGGCCACTCGGTCGGGTGACTGTTTCTGGTACTAGAGGCGCATAATAGTCTTGAACCCATTCCCAAAGATTTCCCTGCATATCGAAGAGTCCCCAGGTATTTGGTTGCTTGCGCTGAACAGGCTGGGGACCTAGTTGAGAAAGATTGCGGCTGTGCCAGGCGTGTTGGTTGAGGCATTTGGCTTCTGTCCCACAACCAAATCGTCCTTGTCCCTCAGCTCTGGCGGCATACTCCCATTCCGCCTCCGAGCAAAGTCGGTAATCTCCCGGATAGTGATGACTGAGCCAGCGTGTGTACTCCTGAGCCTGATCCCAGGAAATATAATTGAGAGGTGCATCAACTCGATCTGGATTTTTCATTGTCCAGTGGCGTGACTCGGTTGGTTCTGAATAACGACAAGCACCAGCCTCCATACACAATCGATATTCGCCCACAGTGACTTCGTGATTGAGAATGTAATAGATCTGATTCATCGTCACTTGACGCTCTGGTGGTTTGCCGGGGCTGCCCATCACAAAGCTGCCTGGCCAGATTGGGACCATCCCAGGTGCAAGAGTACGTGTCTCAAAGGACCATTCGTAACGAGCCTCTAGACGGTTTCCCTGTAAATCTTTGAGTTCGGGTAGTAGCGTTACCCGATACGTCATTCCATACAACCATGGTTGATTCGGAATGAATTTCAGGCTAGTTCCTTCTACCTGCAAGTTACCCGCTACTGGAAAATTACTAGCCCCTTGGATTGCTTGAATCCTTACCGATTCTTTACTAACCGTCTGAGGATCCAATGGCTGACTTAGATAAACATTGATCGATTGGTCAGCCTGAACTTGGGTCTCTCCGTCAGTTGGATTGACCAGTACAACACTGGGAGGCCGCATCAAAGGAGGCGGTGAAGTTAGGAAGTTCCAGCGTAATTCACTCAGCATCTCTCCGTTCTGGCCACGTAGCGGCTTGAGTAAGCTGACGGTGTAGGAAGTATCGTGAGCGAGTGCAGAATTGGGAGTGAGTGTAAGACTATTGCCCCTGGTACCTAGACGGAGTGAAATTTGAGTACCTTCGGAATCAGCCAGCGCAAAACTCTCAGCGTTTAGATTTTTGGAGTCCAGCGGTTGATCAAAGTTGAGTAGGATCAGTGTATCTGGAGAGACCGTGGCGTTGGGAGCTGGAACCAGAGAATTGATGGAGAGTAGCTTTGGTGTCTGGCTGAACTCTGGAGCCGAGATTGGCTCAGAGAGGGGTTCATTCTGTCTACTGTTCGAGCTTTCACCTGTTGATATAGCAGGAAGTAGCCGTGTGGGATTTTCTGATGGTGAGGTCTTGCGTTCACAAGAGATCAAGAAGTAGAGCGACAGGACAAGTAGCAGATGGAACAGCCTCATGATCCCCCCTCGGACAAACAGCAACGATTGGGGTGGTTGGTGCTGAAAGATAGCGAGACTAACGACCGAGCAATTGATTCATGTTCAGCATCGGTAGCAAGACAGACAGCGCAATGAAGCCGACAATTCCACCCATCAATACAATCATAGTTGGTTGCAGCAGAGCCGTCAGACCCTCCAACAATCTACTTACTTCTTCCTGCATACGGTTTGCCACACGTTCTAACAACTCATCAACACGGCAGGTATACGACGAAAAGGTAGAGTCACCCAAAAAATTGAGACCTACAGCATTGTCTCTGCGTTGAAGACCATGGAACGCTCAGACGTTGTTTTGTTGATAATTGATGCTACCGAGGGAGTCACTGAACAGGTCCTGCGAATTGGTGGATATGCCCTGGACCGTAAGAAAGCGATAGTGCTGGTGGTCAATAAATGGGATCTGGCCGTTCAAGGAGAGATTGCTTTACGCAACATTCCTTGTAAATTAGAGCCACAACGCTTGCAAGATGCTATGACAGAGGAGCTGAGAGAGCGGCTTGAATTTCTTGGCTTTGCCCCGCTGGTATTCGTGAGTGCTAAAACAGGAAAGCGAATAACTCAAATTTTTCAGAAAGTAGACGAAGCCTATCAGCAGTATATGCGCCGTGTGAGCACTGCAGATCTAAATACGGTGTTGGAAATGATCGTTCGCAAGCACCCACCTCCTACCAAATCTGGCCGGGCTACTAAGATTTTCTATGGCACCCAGGTTTCTGCGTCCCCACCCACCTTTGTCATGGTCAGTAATCATCCAGAAAAACTGAACTACTCCTACGAACGCTATTTTTTGAACCAACTCCGTTATCATTTTGGTTTTGAGGGCACGCCCTTGCACCTAATTTGGCGTGGCCGTGAACGCAAGCAGAATTGAACCGAAGTACTGACCGACTCCCTGTAGATTTACACAGAAAAATAAAGAGAAATGAGACCTAGAGTAAGGTTACTCTAGACTCTTTGACAGTTGCGAATTAGGTTTTCAATATTCTGACACCAATTAAATCTTTCTTCCCCAAAGTAAGAAATTTGTATGCAGGAAATTCGGCACTACGACATCGCCATCATCGGCTCTGGTCCAGCAGGTGAAAAAGCAGCAATCCAAGCCAGCAAGTTGAAGAAGCGAGTCTTTCTGATAGACAAAAGAGAGAAGCTTGGTGGTGCCTCCTTGCACACGGGTACGATTCCATCTAAGTCGTTGCGAGAGACCGTTGTCAATCTGGAATTGCTGCGCCGCCGAACCCATGGAATTGAAATCTCCATGCGTGAGAACGTCAGCACCGAAGAGTTGATGTATCGTAAGGATCTTGTGATCAGTGAGCAGGAGAACAAGCTGCGTCGCAACTTAATGAAGAATCGAGTCACTCTGGAGAGAGGACGTTGCCAATTCCTCAGTCCAACCGAATTGCAGATTCAACCCGCCCATCCGGATGAGGAACCTTATCAAATTACTGCTAACTATACGGTCGTTGCCACAGGTTCTGCTCCACGAAAAGCCGACTGGGCTCAGCTCGATAATGAGTGTGTCTTCGACTCAGATACAATCCTCAAGATTGAGAAACTTCCCAAAAAAATCACGATCATCGGGGCTGGTGTCATTGGTTGCGAATATGCCTGCATCTTTGCCAAGCTAGGGATTCGCGTCAATCTGATCGCTCGGGATCGTCATGTCATGCCTTTCTTGGATCGAGAAATTGCAGAGGCTCTCGTTTATCGGATGCGCAATCAGCGAATCACGATGCGCCTTGGCGAAAACGTCAAACAGATCGTTAAGATCTCACCTCAGGAAGTGCAAGTGGAGTTGGAGAGTGGTAAGACGCTACCCTGCTCAACCGTCATGCTGGCGGCTGGTCGTGTCGCAAATTCTGATAAATTGGGATTGGAGGAAATCGGGGTTGAATTGGGTCACAACGGTTTGATTCAAACGAATGAGCACTACCAAACAAACATCCCAAACATCTATGCCGTTGGTGATGTGGTCGGCTTTCCAGCGTTGGCTTCCACATCTTTGCTACAAGCAAGAATTGCAACGTTGCACGCATTTGGACAACTGGAAAATGAGCGTATCCCGAGAGAGCTTCCGTACGGTATCTGGACCATCCCAGCTGTTGCCTATGTAGGCAGATCAGAAGAAGAACTGACGGATGCTAGAATTCCTTATGAGGTAGGCATAGCGCACTTTAAGGAAATCTCACGTGCGCACATCATGGGAGAACAGGAAGGAATTCTAAAACTACTATTCTGTCCTGAAACCTTGCGTTTGCTGGGGGTGCACATCATTGGACCACGTGCACCGGAACTGATCCATCTGGGTAACTGTGTGTTGCACTTCGAAGGGACGATCAAGTTCTTCATCAACTCCGTCTTCAATGTGCCGACTCTTGACGAAGCCTACCGAATTGCTGCTTTCAACGGCATGAATCGCCTGGATTACGATTCGCTCTGAGGTTTCTGAAGGTCATTCCCATCCCACACCCCTCAATCTTAAAAAGCTGTTATCTCAAGCTCAATGAATGAGTTATCAGCAGTTTTTGGTTTCTGCTCCGTCTTCTTCGCAATAGAACAAACATTCATCCTTCATAATTCCAGTTAAGAGGCTTACTCATGATGGAGAGCCTCCGGAATTTGATATGAAGCAAAGTTCTCTGATCAAAAAGAAATAACAAGGCTAAAAAACATGATAGAATACCGGGTCTAGTAGTTTTCAATAATGAGGTTTTTCAAGAAATCTAATAACTTAGGATAAGGCTTATAGATTGGTGCTTAAAATAAAAACACCATTCCTGATAGTTTTTCTTATAAAGAATTTATCATAAATTTCAGTTATCTATAAAATAAAAATTGGATTTAATCAAAATTTAAACAATGTCAAACTAGGCTGAAAAGATACTTCAACAGAAAGGTCTAAAAGCCTAAAAAAATCTACAGAAAAATTACAGAATAATGTCTGACCAGCCTGATTTGATTGGTTTGCAAATAAGTGAGTTCCAACAGAAAAATGAAGATGCAAAGAAGCTTTGCAGAGAGAGCAGAGATCACTATTTGTTCAGCACACAGAAGAATTAATGCCTTACAGTACGCCCAGCACTTACAAAGACTTGGTACCAGAGCAGGCATAGTGGATGCGACCAGTCACAGTAGTAGGAGAATCTGGTTGACAGAACTCAGTGTGGAAGGAGTAGGAATTAGGAGACTAGCAGAATTGGCGAGACATGCGAGCATACAGACTACCCAACGCTACATTGATGTGAATGATGGTAAATGAGGCGAGCAGCTGAGTTGATATGAGAGTGAATCGTGTTAACACGATTGTGGGAGTAAATTTAGACAGCAAATCCAAAGAGCGTTAGATCATCCCTCCTCTTGTGTCCTGCCTGGTACTGATTGATGTCAGCAACAATATTGTTGACGGCAGACCGGACATCAACTGCTTCTTTGATGTGAGCAATCACTCGTTTCTTCCCATACATCAGTTTCTTCTCTCCTCCAACTTGATCAGTCACCCCATCTGAAAAGATGAAGAAGGAAGAGTTTTGGTCTAAGCCAAACTCACTAACTTTAAATTTGATTGGGTGCTCTTTCCTTTCATATCCCAAGCTTTTCTTATCGCCCTTGATCTCAACTACCTCTTCATCAAGTTTCTGATAGAGATTGGTCTTAGCACCAGCATAGCGCAAAAGATTGTGTTTCTGAGAGAAGCAAATGATACCACAATCGAGTCCAAAATTAGTATTGCCACCCTCTCTGTACTTTAAGGTGCTTTCTAACAGTTCATCCAATTGATCTAATATTCGATCTGGTTGACTTAAATCACTTAAGTTTGCGACTCTATCTAGCAGAGTACTTGAGATCAGCGTCATAAAAGCACCTGGGATTCCATGACCAGTACAGTCAGCAACAATCAGACTTGTCCAGCTTTCTTTTTGACCAATCCAGTAGAAATCACCGCCTACAATATCTCTAGGTTCCCAAACATATTTAAACTCTTTGAAGCCATGCGAATCAGCATTAATTTCAGGGAGTATTGCGTTTTGAATAGCACTGGCAGAGTTGATACTGTCAGTGATCATTAAATTTGCTTTCGTTAAATCAGCCGTTCTAGCATTTACCTTAGATTCAAGTTCATTATTTAATTCAATTTGTCTATCTATAAATTCTTGTTTGAGATCATTCATGCCTTGAGCAACAGAAAATCCAAAAGTGACAAACATTCCCAGAAATAAAAATCCTACAATAGGTTGTATAATCGACCAAAAATGCCAATTAAATCCATCAAATATGAGATAAGTTGTTGCTGCAACAGGTATCGACAGAAAAGGTAGCAAGAAAGACAAGCATAAGTAACCTGAAGCTGAACTGCCTTTGCGCCAAGATAAGAATGCAACTATGATAGATATCAAAAGCAAAATGAAGAAAGGTATTATGAACTGATGAAGTTTGATTACACCAGGACCTAGGTTATCTGGAGGATACTTTACCAGATTAATTTGCTCTTCATTTGGCCAATTTAGTAAAAGAATAAAGTTTATGAGAACAACTATAATATAAAACCAAATAATACCTAAATAAATTTTATTCAATTTTGGAAATTTTTCTTTTATTTTTAAAGTTTTTCGGAAAAACTGTGATAAAATAAGAAATAGTAAAGGCACAAAAAAAATCATTCCACTTACTGAAGCTATCGAGGGAAAGAATGAATAAATTCCCAGATGATTGGTCAATAAACCTGTGACTCCAAATACTTCGTGAAAGGATATGAGTAAGAGCGCTAAAGATAGCCAAATATAATTTCCTTTTGAAATTAGATAAACAAAAAAGTAATAAATTCCAAACAGAAAAACTGGGGCTATAAATATTGTTTTACCTATAAGTCTAAAGAATTCTTTATTTCTCACAGATTCCCATGAACCAATCATCATTCGATGATAATTATCCATTGAATTAAATCGATCAACTGGATAATTTCTGAAAAAATTATAGATGATTGTTTTTTCATTTTTTGGAATGTTAATACGAAATTCAGAACCAATATGAGTTTCTTCAAAATGTTTATCAATGCCAGCTCTCCAATAGCTAAATTCATCGACACCTAATGAATTTTTAATGAATATTTTCTTTTCATAATTAAAATTATGGGAAAGCCCTATCTTATCTGTTTTTAAAATGTTCTTTACTACAAAACGAACCCAATAACCATCTACCATTGATTGTGCATCAAGCAGTCTGTCAGACCACTCTACGCTCTCTAGAACTTCAAATGAAACGGTCTCGTCAAAACCTTCCAAGAAACTAAGATGTTTATTTGGTATTATTTCAAGCGATTCTGACGTTATTATGTATGGTTCTTGGGAAAACGATTTTGAAGAAATTAGAAATAAGAAAATTAGCAAATACAGTGTAAACTTAAATATTTTCATGGAGCATCACTTAATTGCTAGAATAATTTATAGTAATTTTATTGGAGAAGGCTGAGTTATTAGTAGGTAAAAATTCAGATCGTGTCAACACGATTCACCAAAGTTCAAACCACGCAAATTGTCCCATCAGAATCTAGTCTGTAGTCAGCCACCACACTGGTGACGCGTATCGTGTAGTTCAAATGGTAGTAGAAGTGCTCAATTTGGGTGATGCTGGTATCACACACGTGGGTAATCCTCCAAAACACCACTTATTTACGATTTCTGGTGTTTGGGTGAATCGCAGAATTAGAAGTAAAGGGAAGCGAGTGCAAGCAGAGCCAGCGGATCTGAGTACGCAGACTAGGGCAGCTTCTGTTGATTTGAAGGGATTGCCAGAATCTGGCGCAGTGGTGGGTTGAGATGGAGTGAATCGTGTTAACACGATTTATATTTTAAGGCTTCAACTCCTCTATTTTCATGTTGCCCTAGTCATCTGCCATTCGAGTCTTTCGCATTTTATCCTTCAAATGCCGATATGTTTTCTTACTTGCAGCGACACTAATGCTACATATACCCATAAACTGACTTGAACTGAGTCCTACCACATACCTCTAGACCTGCTCAGTACCCCTGCTATCAAATTGCATCTCTTTCAGATTGTGTTGATTAGCGAGGCAGCGATATGATTTCCGTTTCAAGTGCTCCCTTCGCAAGTTTTGTAAGTATAGAAAATAATATGAGATCAATTACTTGTTAGAGAATGAGCAGGATCGTGGGATGATCTGTGCGGTCTCTGCCTTCCTTCTCTGGGGTTTCTTACCGATTTATTGGAAAACCCTGGCCCCCACAACTGCCCTCGAAGTGATCGCTCACCGCATTGTTTGGTCCTTCGTGTTCACATGGGCGATCTTGCTCTGGCAGCCTCCAGCAGGGGGTTGGGGATCGATTCTAAAAGAACGTCAGCGTCTGGTTGGTTTGATTTTCAGTGCTCTGCTACTTGTCGGAAATTGGCTGAGCTATGTGATGGCAGTCCAGCAGGATCGAGTGCTGGAGGTCAGCTTGGGCTATTTCATTGTTCCGTTGTTAAACATCCTCTTTGGTTTTCTTTTTCTGCGTGAGCGCTTCAGCTCCTGGCAATGGCTGGCGATTGGGCTCACAGCCTTGGCCCTGATCAACCTGATGCGGCAAGCGGAACAATTCCCCTGGCTGGGGCTGATCATTGCGCTGACCTTTGCAGGCTATGGCTTGATGCGCAAAGTGATTCAGGTGCAGGGGATGCTGGGTCTCTGGATGGAAATGGTGATCCTGATGCCACTGTCTTTCATGTTATTATGGTATCTGTCGCAGTCTGATGGGCTGTATTTTGGGAGCAACTGGGATTTGAGTTTACTACTGGCAACCACTGGCGTGATTACTTCTCTGCCACTGCTACTGTTTGCAGCTGGCGCCCGAAGACTTCCGCTAGCGACCCTGGGCTTGCTGCAATTCATTGCGCCTACCTGCTTTTTTCTACTGGGGATTTTTTTGTATGAAGAACCCTTCAGTCAGATCCAGGCGATCTCTTTTGGACTGATCTGGATTGCCGTGGTGATTTACTTGAGTCAGATCCAGCGACAGACAAGGCTACTGCAGGAAAACAAGGCGCAGACAGTGCATAGAGAATCAGTTTGAATTCGCGATCAGATTAGCAAACCAGCGGGGTAGAATGTCAGCCGATTCAGAAAACGGAAAAACTAAGGGTTCGAGCAAATTATCATTATTAGGCAACATTGCTTTGATTCTCGGTCTGCTCGTTGTGATTGCCGGAGGTGTGGTCGGGTGGTTGATGCCACCGCCGCCACCGCCGCCAGTTGAAACGATTAGCTTGACGGAAGAAGAGCCCGCTCAGTCCGAGTCAACCAGCCTTCTTGAGGTGCTCAGTCCGAGTAAAAAGGATACTCCTGATGTTGAGGTGGAGGAAGTGCTAGAGGTAGAGGAAGTGATGTTGGTTGATGCCAACCAGGTGCCTCCATTACCCATCAAATATTATGTGCAGGTTGCGAATTGTCTCGACAGTGAATGTGTTGGGGAACACCGCCGTTTGTTGTCCCGTCAAGGTTACCGGACACGAATTGAGAACGCTGTCGAAAGTATGCCTTTCCGAGAAGTTCGTTCCCAACCACTATATTCCTCCGAACGATCAGCTGCTGTAGCGGAAGAGATCAACCAAGATCCTGGCTTGAACGGATATGCTCAGGTGCTCAAGCCAAACGACTGGTATCGCATTTCCTTGGGAGTCTTTCCGGAAGTCGATCAGGCAGACCGTCTGACGAAGGCGCTGAATGCCAAATATGCCAGAAGAATTACCTTCGAGCATGTTGAAGTACGCTTGGATTTTGAACACATGCGGGTTT
>JACLAC010017699.1_pt1 | contig 24960 bp, 33 predicted proteins | sample 8027881 | NCBI WGS metagenome assembly JACLAC01 (sample SAMN15725517, study PRJNA655200) | protist metagenome | isolation source: fluorescence activated cell sorting (FACS) single amplified genomes of... | place: Spain: Blaines Bay Microbial Observatory, Mediterranean Sea | collected 2016-01-19 | reverse complement strand
TAGAAGGTGCTTCTAAAAAAGAGAGTGATCTGCGGGCGCAGTTGACGACGGTGTCGAAACGGTAGAAGGACGAGGAAGCACTCTTGGCGAAAAGGATTTCGCGGCTGGAGGACGAGAACACGAACATATCCCGCACCTATCGCGAAAAAGTTCTGTGGGTCAAGCAGAAGTTCGGGCGGCACTACGCGAGGAAGACCAATTTTGAAAGGAAGATGTGGTACTTCAACCAGTGGGTGTGGTGGCACATGAACTGCGCGAACGACCGCATGGTGGAGAACATAAAACGCTCTTTGTACTGGTATGGTGACAAAGAGTTGATCTTGGAGCGGGTTGGAAGATTGTTAAAATTTGGGGTGGATGTGCAGGACGACGGCGAGAGTGGGTTCTATGAAAGCTACGGCAAGGGAAACGCGGGGGTGGTGGCAGCGATTGGGGAAGTTGAAGTTGAGGCGCTGAAGAGCGAGGTACACGGGTACAACAGTCCACTTGATCTTGATGATGTGAATACGGACACGCATCGAGTGTTGATGGAGGCGATTGATGCGGTAAGAAGAAATGGGCTGGAGTGGAGTCAGAACCAGAAGGCGAACAATAAGTGAAGCACTGGGATGAGCAAGGCGGAGGATGAGGAGGATTATAAAGTTGGGGCGCGGAGCTTCGCGGACGTGCGCTCTCTGGTCGCGTCAAGCATGATGACGGCTGAGGATGCGCTGCAACTGCGAACGAGTCTGATGAAGTACAGCGCGCAGGACAAAGTGATAGAGCTGCAGAAGCGCACTGCTGGTGCTGATGCAAGCAATCAGGATCCGTATTCGAAGAGAGAAGCGTCTGGAACGCCGGCTTCGCATGGCGCTGACGCCATCACCAACACGGTCTTCAACCTCAACAACGGCGAGCAGATGATTTTAGCGACCGAGCAGCGCGCCATCGCCCGCAAGCAGCAGCAGACCATCGCCGAATTGGCGAGGAGGACCGACTTGCGAGAAAGGTGAAGAGCGGAGGCGCTTAGGATCTATGGCCCCGCGTGACAAATAAGTCCGAAGGAAGAAGAACTCATCGCGCTCCGCATCGCCCAGTTGGAGTACAGCACGTTGGGCATGGGCCAGCCGCAACACGTGGGCATCACCAACGCGCAGCACGACCCGCGGCTGCAGGGGACCCCGTACGGCGCTTCACCCGTTCATGCTAATGCAGACTTCTACGGCGTGCACAACCCCAACTTCTACCGGAAAAAACTCTTCACAGTCCACAACGACGGGCGCATGCGGTTTTTAATCAAGTCAGTTTTCTGCTGCTGGCGCATGACCGCAAAAAATACGGCCATGCAGGTGAAGATGGTCGTCAACGAGGTTAAAAACGTCCGCGACGACACGATCACGACCGACCTGTTCTTCAACAAGCGCGTGCTGTGTGGCAAAGTCTTCAGCCTGTGGAAGAGCGGCGTTGTCATATGAGGTTATGAGAGAATTGCCGAAGCTCATTTTCAGTTGAAGGGTTCGTATGCGCGGAAGCTTTTTGGTATGAACCAAGACCTCGAAACGAAGTCAATTTTTGATACGTGGCACAAGTGGGCGCGGCACGAGGTCATCGAACGTCAAAAAGACCTCGCGATAGCTAGAGCGGCGTGAGAGCAGGAGTGAGAGTGAGAGAGGTTGATGCGGGAGGAGAGCGCGAAGGTGGAGAAGTTCCAGAGGTTCATGCAGGACCAGAACATAACGCTGAAGGATCTGAGTGAGCAGCGAAAAATATTCTTGGGCTGGAAACTTGAATATGTGATGAACAAACATGCGCTGGAGCTGAACCGGATGAAGTTGGAACGGATAAAGCACGTGGCGCATCAGATGCTGTGAAGCTCGAATGAATTTGTCGTCAATAATGCGTGGAAGTCGTGGGTGCAGGCGGTTGAAGATAGGAAGAAGGACGACCTGAAGCGGTTGATGGAGGACCAGAAGAGTCAGAGTGTGATCGCGTGACTGCAGGCGAGCATGCAGAAGGACTCGCAGTTTTTGTTGTGAGACTGTTTTAAGGGCTGGTGGCGCGTGGCGTGTGTGGAGTGACGGTACGAGAAAAAACTTCACGATATGACTATCAAGCTGGCGGAGTACGACCAGCAGAACGCGGCTGAAAAAATTAGGAAGGCGTTGATGTTCATCTCAGGGAACGACAAGGGGCTGATGAGTTCATACTTTATGTGATGGAAGGATTTCTTTACTGAGGAGAAGTATGGACTTGCTATGGAAGAGGCCAAAACCGGCCTGCTCAACTCGTATGGCACGAAGCTGAAGGCGCTGGAGACACATTTTCATAGAATTCAAGGTTCTGAGGCGAAGCGAACGTGATTCATGGGGTGGAGAGAATATGTTGACGCAGTGAAGTCGCGGTTGGGCGACTGGGCGAAAGAGATGGCAGTGGTAAAGAGCATGCAGCTGATGGAGAAGTCATTATCCGCGCTGTACATGAACAACACGATGCAGAAGACGCGGACGCAGGCGTTGTATGACGGTCGTGATGGAAATATGAAGATGCAGAACGTGAACATGCGGCAGTACTATCAAACTTCGAGTGAGGAGTCTACTTATCGAGGTGGAGCCTACGGATACGGTGTTGGAAGAAATATGAACGCAGGAAGTTTCACCGCTACGTTGGCGAATCAGCTGAGTCAAGAACTTCGAAGCATTCCGCAGAACGTAGCTATGGTACTCAGGAGAGGTGGCAACAGCATGAACAAGAATGTGTCGAAGTTCCAGCAGATGCAGCAGCAGCAGGGGTTTAGACAAGAGGCGAATAAGGTCCGTGTGGGTCAGAGCGACATGTACTTCAAACTCGTAGATGCACTGGTTGAAGGCGAAGAAGAGGCTATGCGTGTACGTGGACAACAGCAAGAGGAGATGCAGCAGCAACAGATGTACGGGGGCAAGGCATACGCTTACAATCCTGACCCTCGGGTGAACAACATGCAAATGCAGCAGATGCAGATGCAGCAGCAGCAGATGCACGAGCAGAAGACAGAACAGCGTCTCAAAGAGTTCCGTCGCGCCTCCTTCAGTGCAAGCCTACCTGCAGTCGACGCCTTCATCTCCACCTTCGTTGCGGGAAGGCTCTTTGAAGCGACGTCGAACAATCTACTTCTACAAAGAGTTTTTGGGCTGTGGAAACTCGCGTCCGTAGAGGGGCGTTACGAAGGCCAGCTCGACGCCCAAAAGAAGGCGAAGCTGGAGAACTTCTTGAGCGTGAACCTGGCGTCCACTGCGAAAGATTGCATGCGTGCGCACTTCGGCTTCTGGAAGAAATTCACGGACGACAGCAAAAGCGACAACGAGAAAGAGCAGCTGAAGCAAACGATCAGTCATCTGTACGACCGGGCGATGAAGAATTTGAGTAGTGTGGCGAAGGGGTTGGTGCAAAAAGACGAGAAGCAGCTGCTGACGAGCGTGTTCGTGGGGTGGAAGGAGGCGTATTTGGTGCGGAAGAAGGAGGAGCAGTTGGCGCATTTGAACGCGGCCGAGCTGTAGAAGGCTGAGCGGCTGATGTGAGTTTATTGCTAGTTGTTACCTTGGGTCCAAATATGTAACGAGCTCAACTAACACACACACTCTATGAACTCGCAATATACACTAAGCAACACAAGGTATTCCATAAAGAGTAAAGTTGGTAAAGTGTTCAGTTATGTTCAGTATTGGAAAGACTCCATATACTGATTGAGCAAGAGTATTTTGTGATGTGATTACAGTGTAAGTGAGAGTCAATGATGAGTGTGAAGTCAATCATGTTCATTCATGATGATCGTGAGCAGTGAATCATGTCATGTCGAGTTCATAGAGAGAATGAGGCTACGTCGCAAACGGTAGTATGCCAACATTCCCCCCCCCGAAACAACAGTTCTCCTGTGTTTACTGACCGTGCAGAGATTTGATACTCTTTCTCTGCCGGTATTTAAAATATTTTTCTCATCGCTCTTCACTCTTTCTTTCTCTTAGCTTGCGGATCGAAAAGTCTCGCAGCTGCTCTCGTTTAAATTTTATATTTCGTTCGTCTCTCTCATACTCGAAGTTGAGATGACGTGTAGCAATGATGATTATTTTATAATTTTCATACTCAGGTCTCAATCAATACATGTCTTTGGTCTTAGTCATCCGCAGCCACTCAATGTTAAGGTGGATTTTCTTTTCGTAATCTTCTGATTTACGTTTCAATTTTAGATCGATTGATGCATTCGGTTTCGCATCTATAGCGTCATGTTACATGTTCTAAAACTCAAAACACTACTTAGCAGTACTTACAAGTACTTAGTGTCTAGCAGGCGGAGTGATATAAAAAACCATGCTGATCACTAATAGTTAGGAAATTGCGATATTGGTCCTGAAGTTTGATTTCGATGATGTGTTAATTGAAAAATTCGTAAATGAGGTTACCTGAAGGATTGAAATTTATGAAGTTTTATCTTTGTTAGAGTTCATCTAGTTCCACCACAATACAAGGATGAGAATGTGCCCAACTGTAGTACGACTTCACTTCGGTTCCGTCTCTGTTGCTGTCATACTGTTCGTCAGGAGGTGTGTAGAAGAGTTTGATCAACGTTTGCTTATCTACACCCTTCGTTAGTGCGTCTGCTTTCTGCAACCTCGTAGGTGCGAAGCATAAATTCTTGCTATATTTCTGGAGAAAATGATATCTGACGTTAATATGCTTAGAACGCTTCGTTACGACCGACGATTTTGATAACGCGATCGCCGACATATTATCGGAAAATACGATAGGTAAATTCTCTTCAACATCCTCAATGAAGAAATCTAGATAACCTTGCGATAAAGTCATCTTGACGGCATCGAAAGCACCGACATATTCTGCTTGACATGTGCTAGTAGCAATGACGGTCTGTCTTTTGCTCTGCCATGCTATTAAACATCCTCGATGATAAAGACAGTTTCCGCTCGTGCTACGAAGTGAAGCAGTGCATCCTGCGTAGTCAGAGTCAGTGAATATCGCTTGCTGACCTAGCTGTTTGCCACTGGCAGCAGCAACGCTCTTAAAGACGCGCTTGAAACTCGCTTCGATGTCCGGAGAATACTCAACTCCATCTTCAGGACAACTAGCTAAGTATTGAAAAATTCTCTTGATTGCAGTAACCGTGGATCTCTTCGGTTCTACAACTTCTCGTGCGACGCGCTGAGTAGCGGCGCAAATATCACTATCGCTACATCACCACCAAGTGTTGCAGCACTCCTACTGCGGCCCGGACGGGGAACCCACTCCCATCAGCTCAATCATCGACCGGAGCCTGACGATTGATCGGAGTCGCAGCGGTTCGGCAACCTTGCATTCCGAAACGCTTGAGGGCCTTAGCTATAGCATCCTCCATGCTAAACTTACACCATCTCAATTCTCGGCAGTAGCGAAGACTACAACCAAGCACATCCCTAACTTCAACACGATGACCACCGAGCATTTCAATACGAGTCGGGGGAACGATCTTACCAGTAAAAACTTTAAGAATTTGATCGCGCTCGTAATCTAACTCTGCCTTGATCTTGGCCGAGCCCATCGAGTCGTCAACAAAGACTGTGATATACATCCAGCCAGCACCTGATGGACTTCGTTTTCGCCATAAACCCGGCTCACGAATACATTGTTCCCAATTTAACGAACGTAGAAGTCGCGCGTAGGTGTCAAACCACCTTCTTGGACTTACACGCAACCCATACAGAGCTCGGATGAGCCTTCGATATGGTGAGTTGTATCCTTGCTTCTGACACCAAGAATCAGGAAGTTTGATTATCACCTTTTCATCTTTGTCTAAGAAAGACTTGATGAACGCTTCTGAAATATCCCATTGGTCGATATAATGCTGCAACGCAGCAGATTCAACAGTTATGAATCTATTCGCTCAATGGCCGATAGTAGGACTATAAATCTCGCCTATACTACCGTTCTTACTCTGTCTATTTCCTAACTAGACGAGCCTCTACTTATGTCTTCCGTCGCGCTTGACGGTAAAGATTAACACGGCTGGTATCACTTCCAGTCCGGCTTCCCATTCATCGTCCTTGACTTCACGCCAAGTGTTCTGCGCCTCGAGAGCTAGCATCTCTTTATCTCGGGCTTCGATGAACTTCGTCGCATTCTCGTGAGAATACGCTTGCTTCTCGGTCATCTGAACTTGATAGAGATATCACGTTTCACCTTCTTCAAAATCGTCACCAGCAGTGTGATAGATCGACGATAGAAAAGAACCTAAGTCCAGACAAGTCTCATCATCTGACAGCGACTCACTGCCAGTTAGTAAGTGTGCCTACTTCGCGTGAGCGCGCTTGCGCTTCGGATTACTCGAGCCTGCCTTTGGCTTAGGTCCAGGCTTCGACCAGTGCGGGTTGTCTGCCCAACGTAAACCTTTTGGACGACCCCTCTTGCCATGTGTCACTCCGTTTGGCTTGACGATGATCTCAATGTCATCATCTACCTTCGCGGGCTGTCCACCACCTCGCGCTGCCGGCTTGATCCTGGCGCTACGGGCTTTCGCAGCACTCTGCTCTTCCTCAGCGTCCAGTAGGTCAGAGTTAGTCGAGTCGCGGTTTCGCGAATCGATCTTACTACGTTTGTGATCACGATCCTCGATTTGAAGATCTTCGATGGGTCCTTCTCTACGGTCGTCGCCTTCCAACCAGTCTCGCACGGGCTGTTGGACTTCCTTGGAATGTGCCTTACCCGTTGGGTCGCTCGATCCGGGAACCACACCGGACGGTAGCGAGCCGTCAGCGAGTGCCATCGGAGGCTTAGGCATAGACGCATCACTCAAGGATGAATAGAGAGGAAATTTGACTCGGATATGCGTATCATTCTTTTTAAGATCGTCAACGTTGGCAACTACGATTGACTGATCGAATCGAGCTTTCCAGTGCTCGTAAACTCCAAACTTCATCCCCGACTTGGTCCTGCTGTCTGGCTTCCAGTAACCGATCAACCAGGTCCCATTCAAACTAGAATAACCTAAAAAGATTCCAGGTCGTGCTCTCGGCGGTAGCACGCCTCCAGGTAGGGGATCAGCTCAAAATGCTAAGCAACCGAATCTTCTGAAATAGTGCGTGCTAGGCTTATATCCATGTCGACGCTCAAATCAACTTTTCCCATCACGTTTTTCAACTCGATTGAACGTGTGTGGAATGTAATAAGTAGCACAGTAAGGCCACATACGCTTATCGACATTCATTAGGTTAGCTCGCAGTCAGTCTGCGTCGGTTTTATTAAACCGTTCGACGTCAGCGTTCTGCTGCGGCTCATACGGAGCTGAATATTCAGCTACCACAGGAGGCTGTTGTTTCGCTCAAACCTTGCGATAACTTGAGCCTTTATCCTTAAATTCTTTCTAGTTATCAGACCTACTAGCGATCCATTCGTCCAACCTCGTCGATGTATCGCTGTAGACCCTTACCTCACTCTCATTTGCTCTTGCACGCCCAACTCCAGACCCATTTCGTAAAATCTTCCACCTAACTGAGGATCCAGCGTTCGCCGTTCCACCCAGTCGTTTCGATAGGTCCTTTGAAGTCAAAGGCTACTCGCCCTAGCCACTTATCTGAGCGCTGGTGCGGTGTCCTTTGCTTCCCATGCTATTTCATAATCTGCTTACCTGCAGCGCATTCTGGACAGTCACACTTGATGTCCTTGTGATAAAAGTGACCTAACGCACGATGCCGTTCCAGAGCTGACTTGGCCTAGCCAGTTCTGATCACGTTTGCATTCGTGGTCGTCTCCTCGTGTTCTTTATCGCTGTGCTCAGCGAAGTGCGCATCACTAGTTCCGGGTTCGAAACCAGCATGAACTACGGGTAGACGTCGATTGATGGAGACCGTGATCTATTTCCTAGGATTTTTGAATGAGATTTTTGACTCTTCTTTTGAAAATGAAACTGTGGCATCTCCAGAATGGATTAGCTCATAAACACTTACGATTCTAAATGCTATTCCTGGATGGTATAAACCTTTACGCATCCGCAATGCATTATCACGAAAATATCAAACAAATCATTTTTCGGGTAACGCACGGTCCTAAACGTTCAAAGTAACTCACGCAGAAGTGATGAGAGAAAAGTCTGTGGAATAAGGTGACATATGATGTGATCAACCACTGTCTAGCAGGGCTTGTTCCTTACTGATCAGTGAAGTATCTTTATTGCTAGCGTGTGCTTGTCCGTCATCTGTTAAAATTCCGAAATTCATGCTCGTACTACAGTTTGACTTTTGCAACTCTTTCAGTCGACGTACCGTTTCGTACTTCGAGTCCTGGACAGCATCACCTAAAGTAGTGAAATTTAAAGATGAACTTTTATTTTCTTGAGCCATACTTGTGATCTTAGCGTCAATCGCACCTAAGTCATCAAGCTGTTTCCCTTCGGCTTTCCTCAATATCTCAAATAAATTTATTCCTTTCTTGCAGTTGCAACTAGCTATATTGCACTTCTAAGTTACAAAAGATCCAAATGCCATCTCATCTGTGCACTCGATCTACTCTAGTTCATCTTCGTGATCCTAAGTCACGTTCAAATTTATAGAAGAGGAAGGAAAATTTGTTCTACCTAAGTCTAAGCTAGAACTACCTAAATCTAAATTATCACTCTTCTATTTTTCTAGTGCTATCTCTTTCTAAGCTACTGTAAAGCTTCTACCTAACTCTTTAGCTTCACTATCCTAATCACTCTAATACGACTGCCAGCCCTTTCCGTTCCAGTACCCTTGCTGCTTACCTTTTCCTTTACCTTTGTCCTTACCAGCTCCCTTCACCGGCGGCACGTAGTTGCACTCGCTCTCGTGGTGCGACCAAGCAGCACGGCCCATCGGGCTGCGGCCACCCTTCACGCACTTGCCACACGGCTTCGTCGGAGGCTGCTTCCACTTGTTGTTCGGCTTCTGCACAGCTTTCCAGCTGTCCTTTCCCTTTCCTTTTGCTTTTCCTTTCTTACCAACGCCTTTGCCCTTCGTGTAGTTCACGTCAGCTTCCTCGTCTTCTTCTTCTTCGTACCAGCCGTCCTGGTAGCCAGCGTTCAGGTTTCCCGTGCTCTCGCGCTTCTCCAACTGGTTCACCTTCTTTTCCAGCTTCGTGATGGTGTTCAGCATCATCGCGTTCAGCTTCGCCTCAGCGTCTTCGTTGCCAAAGCTCTTGTTCAGCTTCTCGTCGTCAGCGATATAGCGCCTAAACTCCTCCGAGATCTCCTTTCACTTCTTCTTACCGCTGTTCTTCGCCTACGAGAACGCCTACATCGCGCGACTCTTGTCCTTGCGCAACTCAGTGATCAGCTGCTGCACCAAGATATGATAATCATGGCCCCACTTCTTATCAGCAAAGAGCTCCTGCAGCTTCACCTGCATTTCGTCCATCGCCGTCGTGCTGTCCATGTCCTTGTACTGGTTCTCGTCCATCACGATCGTCACGTAGTTGATCACGTCATTGAAAAACGCGCTGGTTTCGTCGATGGACATAATCTCACGATAGATATACGTCCACAAGCCCCAGAGGTCGTTCTCTCCAGGCTTCTTGGTCTGCTCGTACTTCTTGATCATGAGGCTTGCCTTCTTGTTCTTCGCGAAGGTCTCACGAAACGGCGTGTAACACTCGACTCCGCGAGCGTCCTCCTTGGGCGTCGTCTTCATGTTCTCCGGCGGGTTCTTGCCTTCCAGGTCGTACTTCAGCTTGTCGCAGATTTTCGCGTTCACATTACTCGACAGCCAGCTCGAGACAGCTCAGATCACTTCGCTGAAGCCAGTGTTCGAGCCATCCCAATCCTCCGGGATCTTGAGTTCGGTGACGCGGTTGGTGTTGACGTCGTCGCCAGCAAAATTAAAGAGTACGCCAATACTTGCCACCAGGAACGCGAACGGCTTGAAGAGGTCGATCAGCGGGAGCAGCGCATTAAACCACGGAGATCCAGTCGCGCCAGTCAACTGCGCCTCGAACTTGCGGATCTTCCGCGCCTGTGCGCTAGGAGCGATATACATTTTTATTATGGGGGATCTATCTAAAAAAAATTAAGAATTGATAATATCAGGGGGTTCTATCTTTGCTTGAGCCTAGCTCTAACAACCTACTTGAGCCTTAAAATAATTACAGTTTGTAGTCTAAGTAAAATATAGATACAGTTTCGATTCCCAATAAAACGCAGTTATACTTAATCAGAAAAACCTTGAACTACTTTCCTTCCCTTAGATTTCTTAGATCCTACTAAATCTACGCTAATGATAGAGTTAAAATTTGTATTAGAAATCGTACGAACTCCGTATTTATGTTTTCTAGGTCGATAGTAACACGTCTCACACTCTTTGTTAACTTCCTTAATAGCACCGTGTCTAACTAGTAATTGATATTCCTTCTCTTGTACTTGATGGAAAGCGTTACTAAGATCGAAACTAACGTAAGTAAAGGGTTCTTTGTATTTTTCTAACATATATTACACTTCGATTGCAAGCTAAGTAATGTTTACCACCTTATCTAACTAAAATAGGCTAAAAGTTATATGGAGAATGTTACCTTGGGTCCAAATATGTAACGAGCTCAACTAACACACACACTCTATGAACTCGCAATATACACTAAGCAACACAAGGTATTCCATAAAGAGTAAAGTTGGTAAAGTGTTCAGTTATGTTCAGTATTGGAAAGACTCCATATACTGATTGAGCAAGAGTATTTTGTGATGTGATTACAGTGTAAGTGAGAGTCAATGATGAGTGTGAAGTCAATCATGTTCATTCATGATGATCGTGAGCAGTGAATCATGTCATGTCGAGTTCATAGAGAGAATGAGGCTACGTCGCAAACGGTAGTATGCCAACACTAGTTTCTCTTTCAACATTCTTCTAAATTGAGTTAAATGTTGGGTTGAAAACGCGAAAATAATAGTATACGTGCTAAAATCGGCGGAAAATAGGTGGAAAATACTTGAGGTGTATGTGCCATTTTGCCCACCCCGGGGCGCCATGTATTTGATGATTATATTGGAATCATCGCAGGCGGGCTGTCCATGGGGTCCATTTCAAATTGATTGAGGTATACTGCTGGCACGTTTATCAATGGCGCCATGTTCTGCTTTCAGGTATAAGACCCCGCGCAGCACCGTAACGTCGTATTAGCTACAGATACACTTCACGTACAAAAAGCCTTTTTGACTTCTAACGTGTTTTTCCACGCATTTTCAACCTTGTAACTTGCAATCCCAGGTTCATGGCCGCCGGCCCGCGCAAGACAACCATCTCCAAGCAGCAGGCGTTCTGGCTTTGGAAGCAAAGTGCAGACAGCCAGCGCTTCGAGAAGATCCAGTCGAAAAGGTCGATGCTCTTATATGCAGTTGAGGTGTGCAACAGCATCAACGTCTAGTAACACATTATATTATACGACTTTCGCAGCGTGGAAACACCTGATGCTGTGCGGGGCGCCGGCGAGCCCGCCGAACAGTTCGAGTGACGAGAACGAAGATGCTGGTGGAGTAATCGCACCTAAAAGCCGCCAGACCGTCCAGTTCGACCCAGAAGCCACCGAGGCTGCTCTATGAAACAACAGTCGGATCTCAACACAAGGCGTGAGGTTCGACGGTGGAGGGAACGCACATGTTGTTTATAAAGGGAAGATCGGTCGACTCGAAGAAAGGATTGAGCTCATGATGCAGAAGGCCATGAAAGAGAAAGAAGAGCAGTTTCTCAAGCTCGGTCAGTCACTGGGCGCGAAGGGGAGTGAGAAGCTGAAACGTGAACTTTTTAAAGTTTGGAGTGATCAGCTGAAAGACCGGAAGGACGCTGAACTCGCACATGAGATGGAACAGGCGAAGCAGATGGCCGGTCTGCAAAAATTGAGAGCGGCTTTTGCTGGCTTGATAGGAGACGATAGATCTCATAAATTGACGTATTTCGATAGCTGGCACAACTACGTGGTGGAGGAGAAGGAGTGAAGGTGAAAGGCTTTGGTCGAGGCGAAGATGAATGATATGATGATAGGCATGGCGGTCGAAAAACTCAAAAAAGGGTTTGGAGCGATGTTGGGGGCGATGAGCGTGAACGCAACCGACTCTTGAGGCAAATTATTTGCCAAGGGTATGTACCTCTCGTGATGGAAGGAGTGCGTCGAGACCGAAAAACGCGACCGGATCGCGGAGGCGATGAAGAACAGCATGGACAGCGTGTGATGAGAGAAGATGCGTCTGGCTTTTGGGGTGTTGTGAGGAGGTCGGGAAATGCTGAAGGTTTATTTCGACCTGTGGAACGGTGTTATCGAAGACCACAAGAAGCTGCTGATGGAGAAGCAAATTGCGGACGGCATGCAGGCGAGCGGTATTGAGAAGTTGCAAAGGTGATTTGGCGTGGTGAGCAACCCGAGAAGATTCTATTTTGATCAATGGAAGGATGTTGTTGAGGATATGAGAACTGAGAGGGAGTGATTTGAGCTGAACAAGAAACTGACGCGGAGAAGCAGTGTGATGGACGAAATCGAGCGCAGTATGGGCAACAAGGAGAACAGCAACTTGAAGCGTCTTGTTTTCACCCAGTGGATGGTGCTGTGAATGACTGTTAAAAACGAGAGCTCGTACAGGAGGATGAGCGTGCGGCTGGTGGAGCTGGACAAGCAGCTGCAGCGGGGCGTGACGCAGGTCCACCGCTGCTTCGACCCTGATGAGCGCTTGAATAGAAGAAGACTGATGAGCGCGGTGATCGACGCGTGGCGCAAGTGCGCGACGGAAGGTACGGCGAGCAGGACCATCCGGGATTTGAGGGAGCAGATCGCGATCTTTAGGACGAAAGAGATGAGACATTTCACCGCCTTGGCGCAGAGGTGGATCAAGGGGAGCGACAGCGAGCTGAAGAAGGCGGTCTTTAAGGGCTGGTTTGATTGGTATAAGGAGAACCGCAGCGAGGCCGCACAGGCGAAGATGTGATGAATGTGAGCAGAGCGCATGAGCAACGCCGCATTCGAGCGCTTGCGGCTGGCGTTTGGGCAGGACGCGAAGACGCTGCAAAAAGTCCACCTCCACCTCTGGTTTGAAGGAGTTCAAATTATCAAGCAGGAGCGGCAGGTCGAGCAGTTCCAGAACCAGATGGAGGGCAAGATGAGCAATATTCGGAGGAGCATGCACACAATGTGAGAAAAAACTGAATCTATGGTGTAGAAGCAGTGGGCGTTCGGCTGCTGGCGGATCGGCAGCCTGTTGAGCATCAGGGACAAGGAAAAAGAAATGGAAGAGAAGCTCAAGGCCGAGCAGCTGCAGGAGAAACTCAAGGACGACGAGAAGAAATTCGAACACTTAAAAATGTGATTTGGGAGCAAGAACGACAAGGTGCTGCTGGCGACGGTCTTCCGGGCGTGGGCGGACGAGTACGTCCACGAAAGATATCACGTGAAGATGCACACGCTCGAAAAAACCAACGAAGAGTTGGTGATGAAGCTGTAGTAAGAACTTCGAGAAATTCGCGGGCGCTTTGGTGGGTGGGAACGACAAGGATCGTGTCAAAATAGTTTTCAAGCAGTGGAGCGAGTACGCGCACGTGACCGCGAAGAAGGAAAGGAAGGAGCAGCAGCTGAGCGAGGCGTTCAACTCTTTGCTCGAGAGCCACATGAGGGTGGCGCTGCAGAACGCGGCGTTTTCGCGGTGGCGCTTCTCCACTGGCGAGTCGAAGAACGTCCTTCAGCAGTACGCCGAAGTCAAGCACAGTATATCGGTTCACAGGGTCGGTATCGCTTTCGCTTGTGCCAGGGAGGCGCAGTTGACGAGGACCGCGTTTAGCGAGTGGCGCAACAGGCAGCAGAAGAAGCGGAGCGTGCGCCGCTTCGCCCTGAAGTACCTCATGGGCCAGCGCAAGATGTGGCTCAAGCTGGTTTTTGCCGAGATGCGCAACGGCGTGGCTGCGAAGAAGACGAACATGGAAAGAAGGATCAGAGGCGCGGTGATGGTGAACTACTACGACACGGGCAGCGGGGGGTACGGGTGCCGGAAGCTCAAGCTCGCTGAATGTTTTTCATGTTTTAAAGAAAACTGGGCGGCAGAAAAAAATGAACGGAGCATGGAGATGATGCGCCGCGCTTCGCACAACCACATCCTGGACAAGTTCGGCGCCAAGGGGGTGAAGACGTGCTTTGGCTGATGGAGAAACCACGCGCAGCGAGAGCGGAAGGCGCTGCAGAAGGTGTCTTACTTCTCGAGGAGGAAGAGGAGCAAGCTGCTGGAGGCGTGGAAGAGCGTGCTGCAGCAGGAAAAAATTGCCGAAGCGTGAGAGAGGTTTGAAAATTTAAGGGCGGCGATGGAGGACTACTCGGTTGGGGGGCAGCTGAGGAAGGCACAGATGAACACAGTCTTCACCCGCTGGGCGATGTGGCACGGGAAGAACCGGCTGAAGCGGGAACGGTATGCAAGCGACGTGTTGAAAAGGGAAAGAGGTACGAAGGCGACTCTTTTTAGCGGGTGGCGCGAGGAGAGCGCGCGGAACTCGCAAAGGTGGCGCGTGCACGCCGTGGTAAAACACGCTCAGGACAAGAATTTTGTGAATTCAGTTTTTGGCGCGTGGGTCTCGTTCTGACGCAACCGCCAGATCGTCTCAATGTTCCGAAAGAAGACGGCGAACATCTTCTACAAGCTGGAATCAACGATGGAGCTCGTGTTCAAGGTCAATGTGGTAGCGCCCATCTTAAAAAGGTGGTACGTCATATCGAGGCAGGGCGGCATTATCAGGAGCTACCAGCAACTTAGGAACAGAAATTTGTTGAGACACTTCCTGCACATGTGGCGGCTGAACAGCAAGCACGAGGGCATCGCGAGCCTGGACATGTGGGCGTCATCCAACTACAAGCGGAACGTGCGCGCGTTCCACAGTGGAGCCGACGTCGTGAACGGTGCGTCGGTGGTGCGGCCGAGTCAGGGCTTGGATGCCATCGGCGCTGGGAGTGGGCGGGCCAGCCGGATCAACAACAACGTTGGGCAAGCGCAGGGCAAGATCGCCGCGGCCACGCGCAAGAGCACCGGTAAAAACGGAGGCCGGGACTCACCGCCGCAGGTGAGGAACTCTGGGAGGGAGTTTCCTTTTGGCGGAAACAATAGCACGTTGGAAAGTGAATATGATCAACCACAGGCAGCTAATTATGATGTCGACGACAACGGCGACTACGACCAACAACCCACTAGTTTGAGGGTGCAGCGTGGTACGCCTGGCAGCAGCCCATCCAACGCATCTAAAGCATCGTCAGGTAGTAGTTTCATCAACGTGCATGCGACGTCGAACAACAACATCACCGCCAACCACAAAAGGATGCTGATACAGCACAAGCCTTCGACCGGCGTGAGTTTTGACGAAGATGATTTTGCTCATGAAAAAGGAACTGATGAGGATTTCTAAGGGGTCTAAGAGATATAGCTCCAGACGGGGAGATAGAACGACTAAGTACTTCTACAGTTTTTTTTGCGTACAGTATATGAACAAGAATTAGAATAGGTAAACTACGAAAATCTTTAGTAGAACATTCAGGTGTCGATAGAACTTCTTGTCGGTAAAATACGACTTGGATATTTGCATTGTACCCTCTGTTAGAAACTGCACTACATTTTTGACGTTCTCTCATAGTCTCTGTCATTTTTTACACTACAACCTCAACCTGCGTACCAATCTACTTTCACCATCACCATCCAACATCATACGGTCTTTGTCACACTAAGTTCTAGGTTAACAAACCTCACATCATACGCGTAATGAACTTTCACCACCAGCTTGGGTACATTAGGACTTTGCATACTGAACTGAACTTCTACTCGCTAACGCGAACTGAGGAATGATACATGATGACAGTTGTATGACTGATTTTCGGTACTGACGTTGCTAGATGTTGCTCGCGAAATAGTTACTGCTTGATTTTACGACTGCTTTTCGACCTTTTCGATTGCGCTTTTGTTCGTACTTCTTCACTGACGCTTAGGCTTACCTCTTTTCACACTAAACATCAACGTTGCAGCAGAGGAGAGTAGAAGATAGCTAGAAGTTCATAATCAGTTTCATCATAGTGAGAGACATAACCACATCGAGATGGCCACCCCCGGCAAGAACGCCAACGCAATTCCCCTCGGGACGCCTGGCCCCTCCGCTGGACTAGGAAATCCCAGCGACATCAATCTCTCCGCCGGCATCCGCACTGGCAAGGTGAGGCTGCCGCCCGAGGTGAATCGGATTTTGTACGTGCGGAACCTGCCGTTTAAGATATCCAACGAGGAGTTGTACGACATCTTCGGCAAGTACGGGCCGATTCGGCAGATTAGGAAGGGCACGGCGCAAGAAACAAGAGGAACTTGTTTCGTAGTTTATGACGACGTGTACGACGCGAAGATGGCGTACGATAGTTTGAGCGGCTTCAACGTGGCGGGGCGGTACTTGGTACTTCTGTGAGTTGCTTTAGGCTATGTGCTTGATTTTTTTGGTGTTTTCGAGTGATTTCATGGGTGTTTTAGATGGTAGCGTTTGATTTTTGGTGTATTTTTTCCACAATTTAGGTTTTCAGCGCAACGGTGCCATTTTGCCATTGCCGGTTCTGAAAACATTGCAGGTAATGTACATAAACGCAGTCTCCGGACAAAACGTGTGGATGATGAGCGAAAAAACCTAAACCATGAGTTAAACAAAAAAAGCCTTTTTCCATCTCATCAGGTAGTACTACAAATTCAAATCACTTCTCTCTAATTATACTTCCAGGTACTTCAACACGCAGGCGCGCGCCAAGAAGCAAGATTTGCAAGATAAACTTGAAGAGGTTGAAGCCCTCAAAAAGGCCTATGAAATGAAGGAAGAGGAGGAAGCTGAGGCGGCCGAGGCGAAGCGGGCGAAGTAAACTGAATAAAGCGATTTTAATCGATATCGACATCGACATATGATATCGAAGAAGCGACAGCGAATGTGTTGTCTAAATGAACCACTGTGCGCCTATAATTCTAACATCTTAAACGAGATTACACTGTCAAATGATGTTGTCGCCCATGAAGTGTCGTATGTTGTAGTCTGAGTTCGTTGTCTTGCTGCGTAGGGACCTGTCTTGTTCGACCTTCAAACTTCATTGCAACCACTCAACTAGCTCCTTTCATGATTTTCAAAAATTGACCCACTCTTCCATTTGGACTTTTATAGCTGAAACATCTGGTTCTGGACCGCTAAATACTTACTTAGTCAGACCAAGAAGAAAGTTAGTACGACATCTGTACGACCTAAAAGAGAGTATAAAGTTGCTCGTAAAAATAAGCAAGCATTTCTGATCGATCGTAAAGTCGTGATCGTGATCGAATTTCAATTTACCCTACTTACCTAGTCAGCGCCTTCAAAGTCAGCATCTTTAAAAAAGCTGTACAACACAAACATTGTAGTTTAAGAGTATACGCGTAACTTAGAAAGTGCATAGCTGTGAGTATGTTAGTGCACGATGTGGTCAGCGCGACAGAATAGTGCAGGCTTCAAATTCTCAAGTGAACTCGAGAGCAGACTCTCCAACGCAGTCCAGAAGCCGTCAAAGTACAGCATCTTCGACAGCGCACACAAGCACGAGGGGTCACCGGCGTGGATCGACAAAGACACGAAGGCACATCACCAACATCAAAAGTCGCCCAGTTCATATTCCAAGGCCATGCCAGAAGGTGACGTCGAAGCCAGCGGCAAGCGGCGGCGGTTTGGCGGTGTGCACCGGGCCGGCAAAGGTCCAAATCCGCAGGGCGACGGGAAGGGTGGCAAGAACAGCAAGGGGCAGACGGAGCAAGAACCGATGCTGCAGGAGGAGTCGCAAGCGCAAGAGATGGCGAACAACCAGAAGGTGAACCCGCAGAGTCAGAGCCAGACTCGGACGAAAGGTGGTGGCCAAAAGCAGGGATATCAGAAGGGCGAGGGGAAGCGCGAAAAAGCGAGGGAGTCGAACGAAGACTCGTCTACCCAAATCTCCTACTGACCGAAGAGCCGCACGAGTGCTAGTGAGAACAAGAACAACGCTTCGTCCGGTCGCGGCAGTAAGAAGTCGAACTCGGAAATGCTGGGACAAGATACCGTCAAGGCGTCGTCGCTGTTCTTCAATTCGGGTGAACAGTCTAACTCCGACCTCAAGCTCCTGCAGGCTCAGAAGGAAGCCGACGCTCCTGCTCCCATGAAGAAGTTCGAGAAGTCCGAGAAGCGGGTGTCCATCGTGGTCGCGTCGCGCAGCAAGCAGGCCATGGGCTCGCCGGCTTCTTCAAATGGATCACTGTCGTCTTTGAATAGCAAAAAGTCGTATGTGGAAGCGGTGGACGCGCATTCCGGCTGCTTCGTGGTGCGCAATGCTTGCACGCGGGCGCAGCGGCTGCTGCTGTTCGACTCGTTCGTGAGAGATGAAGAGGCTGCCAGGGGCGTGTGTGGAGGACTGATGAAGGGCAAGGCCAAGAAGATCTAGGTGCCGGCACAGACGAAGAAGAGTGAGGCGCAAGCAAGTGGTAGTGGAGGCGGTGAAAAAGCTTCTGGTGCGTTCGGCGTCGACAGTACTGGCCTTGAGTTCGAGTTCCCGACCGAAGGCGACGGCCTGCTCTCGCCAGAAGCCAGGCGCGCGGTCTCCGGCGTGTTGCTCGCGAAGGCCAAGGCAAGGGTGCAGGCGGGCGTTGCTGCCAAGAAGCAGTGGGGCGGTGGCTGGCGCGATCCACGCGAGACTGGCGACATCGAGATAATTCCAGTTGATCAAAGTGGTGAGCGTCGTGGTAGCGGAGACAGCGCGGCTGGGGAAACGCCGGCGGGATCCAACAAGACCAACAGCAAAGACTCGTCGAATCCGAGTCTGGGGGAGAGTGCTGCAAGTAGTTCGAACGAGGATCTGGGCGTCGTTGAGAAGAGTGCTGAAGTCGTCAACAGAGATAGGCCGGTGAAGATGAAGACCGCTTTTCTGGTCGACATAGCTGGGGATAATAGGGCGCTGAAAGTTGCTGGTGACAGCAAGGTGGACGGCAAGAGGTTCCACATCGATCCCTCTGCTGGCGACGATAACGTTACTGTCGTCAATGGCGTGGCCGAGAAAACTTTTACACTACAAGAACTGGCCGAGGCCGGTTGTCTTCACGGCCAGTGGAGCGTGCCGCTGGAGCACTACGACGCGAAGCGGAACACCAGCAGCCCGCATGAGTCCAAGCACCACGACCGCGTGACCGCTTTACTAGGAAGGCTGCGGGCTGCGAGCGCGAAGGACTCCGCTGCTGAGAAGGAAAACGGCACGGGTACATCAACTGAAGACGGCGTTTACAACCTCGAGCAGCTCCTTGACGGCGCCTTCGCCGGCGGCCTCAAAAAATTAAGAGGTGCCTTCGCCCCCGACGCGGTCGGTGTTTCCTTTGAGAACGTGAACGGTCGGGTCATCAGCGAGCGCAAGACGCTGTGCGGCTGGAGCTACGATGCGGACCTGGCGAACAACCACACGACGGACCGCACGACGAATGGCAAGATGTGGGACTGGAAGGCGGGCGGCGGGCAGGGCAAGTGGTCCGACCTCAAGCAATCGTATGTCTACCCCTACGTGGGCGACGGCACGCCGAAACTGTTCGTGAACCTGGGCCGCGCCACCGTCTCTTGGGGTTTTAAATATGATAAAAACGATAATGACGAGAACATGCTGACTGTGGACCTGGACCCCGGTGACGTTTTGGTGAGGGCGGGCGAGAGCCGCAGCTGGTGCTCCGCGTGCATCGGGATCTACGTGAACGCGGAGTGCAGCGAGCACGCGCCGAAGCCGGGGGACATGGATTATGTGAGCGAGGAGCAGGAGCGGAGAGATTTTCCGTTCGACTTCTGCCAGCTGAAGGTGATGGACCTAAGGAGGTTTGGGGAGGATAGGGGCGCGAACGCGTGGCGCAAGATGGCTGGGGTTGGGCCGGCGAAAATGCGAGATGCGGAAAAAGATGTGAACCAGTGGTTCCAGTACGCGCTTGAATATGTCGGTTATGATGAAGAGACTGGTGAAAAAGATGTGGTGCGGGTCAAGAACACGGCGCGGCTGGCGTTCACTGAAGCTGCTGCTGAGAAGCCGTCTCCAGCTCCCGAGATGAAGACCACGAATCAAAGTCTTACTACCCCCGAGATGAAGACCTCCAAGGCGCGCGCCGGCTCCGGCGGCTCTGACGCGAAATCCAGTGTCGGCTCCACAAGCGCGGGCGGCACGAGCGAGAGGCAGCTGCTCACGAGTGACGAGTCTTCGAACGAGCGCGAGGAAGATGATGTCGATGTGAAAGAGCTGATCAACAACTCGAGCGGCGCGAAGGTGTCGAACAGCAGGCAGATCAAGCAAAAGCAGAAGGGACGTTTTGGGAAGGAAAAACTGGTCGACACCAAGCAACCTTCGTCGTCCTCAACCGACGAGGAGGCCACTGCATCTTCCACGCCTCCGAATCATGATCCGACGCCTGTCGAGAACAGGTCCATCAGCTCGAAGAACAATTTGGGAAAAGGGAGTAGGAATGACCTCCAGTCGAACAAGAAGTCCAGTCTCGACGTCTACGACCAGGACGTGCAGCGGTTTAGCAACCTGATTCCTTTATTAGAAATCCACATGGCGGATGACAAATTGATTAAAGGCTGGGAGGCGGACAAGCGCATCTTTAAAGATGGCAAGAGCCGGGCGCCGCTGAGGGCTGCCGCGAGGGATATTCGGATTAAGAGCGTGAAGGCGAACACCGCGCGGATGGACTAGTGAACAAAGGAGTGCGTACGAATCAAAGATGAACGCGGCTAGTGGCAACAAGGGTGCAAAAAGTTTCTCTGCCACAGGTAAATTGACCACCGACGAGCGCGCCTACCTGATCTCGCTGGAGCGGCTGTACCAGGAGCTGAAAAAGGCCAAGGAGCAGGACTTCGACGCGCATTTGAGTGACGGGCTGGGCTGGAGTAAGAGTGCATTAAGAAGATTAGAGAGAGCTGCGAGCAAGAAGAACGGAAATGGTAGTGCCAACGCGTCGCCGTCGTGCGAGAAGGCGGGGTCGCTCTCGGCTTCGCTCGAGGAAGACAACGAAGATGAAGATGGTGATTTTGATCCAGAAGACGCTGCGCCCCGCCTCGCTCCGGGTGCTGTTGACAAGAACGCGCTGCCCGGCCTGATCGAGCGCATCAAGAAGCACCGCAACTCGGGGCACAAAGGCAGGGCCATCGACCGGGACTTGGGCGAAGCCACGAGATGTGCGGGCCTGGCCAAGCAGCGGTGGCAGGAGATGGAGCGCGCGTGGATTGAAGCTCACTTCGGCGGCAGCAGCCTGAGCGCGTTCCGCGCCGTTAGCTCGTCGAAAAAATCGGTGTCCAAAAAAGAGGCCGAGGCCGCGGTTAGTAAATTGGAGAAGGACAAGGCGCACATCGACCTGCAGCGGAACTACATCAGCTGGATCGTGAAGCTGCTGGTGGAACTGCAGCGCGAGGGCGAGCCGGACTTCGACGGGATGCTGCGGAATGCTCTCAATTTTTTGGAGAATGGGGGGCGGAAGGTGACGTATTAAGCACGAGCAGAAGTGCTTCGAGAAAAAACGAGATATGACATTTAGGCTACTTTAGGGTAATCAGGGCTAGAAGATTTCGATTTGTGATTATGGTAGAGCTGCGAGTGTAGCTCGGTAGAAGAAGTTATTTAGATTTTAACGCGAGGACGCTGAAGCTGATTTCTTTCAAAAAACTGTAAATGAGTTCATGTTAAATGTAAGTTGACAATAAAATCGTTTTTAAGAGGACGACTCACCGACTGCAGCGTGGTAGCAATTCTACGCGCGGTCCGCCAATGATCATGTTCAAGATCCGAAAAGAACACACACACACACACATAATGACATAAATCAAAATACGTGGTGCTGTCAATGTGCAGACAACAGCATTCCGTAAGATGGGCGCAGTTGATTAGGATTGCGTTTAAAAAAATGACGTCGCCTTGTGCAGGAAACCGACGGAGCTTTCTGTGAGTAGAAATGCTGATGCAAGACATACGCTATGACGTAGATAAGAAGTTCATGATCTTGAGCAGACAAGACATTAGGGATACTTTCACCCGAGTTGCGTTACCCAGGTTGGTCACAGACTGTTGGGTGTAAGCGCGCCAACTCGTTAGCCATGTAAGAATAAGAATCTGGGAAGCAGGGAAGCAGGAGATGATCACAGATGTGAATATGACTAGCTTTGCTATAGCTACTGCTTTGATTTGTTGATGTTGTTTCGTATACTTGGTAAACCTGTTTGTTACCGCTGTGACGTCGTCGGTCCAGCTGCTGTGTGATGAAGTAGTTTTGTCTGTGTTAAGGTAAGCGTCACCACCTGGGAAGTGAAGTCGTTCTAATGCATTATGCATGACGTTCCTGTGCACTGTAATTTACACTTCTTAGAAGTAAAGTACGTACTTTTCATATAGAAATAGAGCGCAGAGTATCCGTGCCTCTAGTAGTGTTCCGTGAAACGTAGTGTAGAGTAAATCAAAAATCATAATCAAAATAATGTTGCGCATCGCTTCCACCGTCGGCGTTGTCTTCGGCGCCACGAGCGTCATCGCTGGCAAAGCGGTTCCCCTCGGTAACGAAGTCGACTACGTCTCCGACGAGCAACTGCCCGACGGCTACGTCTACAGCAATTCTGAAGCGAACCGCTACGACTCCCAGATCAAGCCCTACAGAGAAGAGTACCGAAACAAGTACCACCTCACCGGCCTGGCTGACGGCAACGAGGAAGGCAGTGAGGCTGTTGAGCAGGAGAGATTGATGAAGCTGCGACAGCAATACAGCATGCCTAGCAAGCGGGTGCACTTCCTTGGCGCGCACGCGAAAAAAGTTCATAAGCATAAGCACAAGCATCACAAGCACCTCCCGAAGGTGAACCGCGGTAGCAAGTCATGTCCTTGCGTCGCGAACGGGCAGCCCAAACTGAGCGGTCTGACAGTTGACTCTCCCGGTACCAACTACACCCTGGCGGACTTCGACAGCGACCAGTACCTGGCTGTGCCGAAGGCGCGTGTGGTCTCGCAGGTGGGCAACGCGCTGTTCCACGCGGAGCAGGCGAAGGAAGAAAACTCGGATTTGCTGAACCAGGAGCACGAACTAGATGATGGAAATGCGGGAGCAACTTCGTATTTGCCGGGGACTTATGGGGAGTCGTGCAGGACGTGGGAAACCGACGTGCAGGTGGACCCGGCTTGTGAGTTGACTTGATTTGACTTGAGCTTGACTTGACTCGACTTAACTTTGATTTTATGGTCGTTTTTGGTCGGTTTTTGAGATATTTGTATTTTCTGTGGTCGTGGAATCAATTCGAACATAGCTGCCATGTTGCCCCCCCCCTCAGCGCCCAGCATAGCTCATTGGTTAGCATATGATTATTAATGCCGTTGAAACTGCTGTTCATTCTAGTGTTGCTGTTGGTTCCGCCGAGCGCGCTGAGAAAAAAGCCTTTTTCCGATTCACTCAGGTAAGCTCTCCCCTGAGCAAGTGCCCGCCGCCCTAGTACTAAACTTTTATCTCTTTTTTCCAGGCAAGCTCTCCCCCCTGAACAAGTACCCCCCGCCGTACTGCTTCCAGAGCTGGTGCTACGTCGATCCCGACAACTGCCAGCTCGACGGTTTCTCAACCGAAAACGGCGGTAGTGCAAGTGATGCGGTGGAGAGTCTGGTCTTCGACGGCACTGAACACGCGCCGATGGGGGTTCCTAAGGTGGTTACAGGTGCCGATGCTGCTAATACTGCGGACAAGCCGAAGCCGAAGAAGCTGTACTACAGCTACCAGACGTGCGGAAGTCATGACGCGTACACGGCGATGGCGTGCCTGGCCTTCGAATCGGAAGAAAAGTGCGGCGCACACGATTCAGTGTGCGCGTGGACTGGTGAGGGTGAGGAAGGTAAAAAACAGTTGGATGATAAGAAAGCTGAAGACGAGGACAACGGCTCGCACTACAGCTCGCAGGACGACGAAGGTTCGAACTTTTCGACGGAGCCCGCTCCGGCGGCTGCTGCTTCCACTAAAGAAGCGGCTGACGATGACGACGGTTTCGGCGATTTTATCAGCGATGACACCACCGGCAAGGCCGAAGCCGGCACCGTTGCCGACGAAGCCGGCCACTCCGGTAGCGTTGTCGGGGGCCTGGTCAGCGTGGGAAGCAAGGTCAAAGCTCTGACTCCAGAGCAAGCCGTACAGCTGCAGGCTGAGTACGAGAGTGATGAAGCGGAAGAGGAAGCTATGGAAATAGCTGCCGAGAAGATTGAGAGCGGCAAACTGCCGGGCGCCGACAAGATTGCGGCGATGACGCTGCTGCAGGTCGGTAAGAAAAGTGATAACATGCATCAGCCGAAGCTGAAGCCGATGAAGGTGTCTTTATTGAGGAATACGAAGTTGGAGAAACTCTTGAAGTTGAAAAGAGAACTGAAAGATGTGGAAACGTCTCTTCATAATGTGGGACGCAGACATGTTGCTCATGGCCACAGTTACAAGAAGCACAGCCACGCTAAGAAGTCGCATGCAGCCAAACATCACAAGCACAAAAAAGCCGTAAGCGAAGACGACGACGTCGTCGCCGCCGCCGCCGTCGCGCAAAAGAAGCTCGAGTTCTCTTCCAAGTCGAAAGCCGCCGGTGGCAGCGGCACCTGCCAGAACCGCAAGTGCCAGTGCCTCGGCCGCCCGGCGACGAAAGCAAGTGATGTTCCGGCTGATGTTCTCGAAAAGAATCCTCATTTTGGCGCCACCTGCGCGGCGCATGACTCGGACGAGTGCTACAACTATGGGCTGAGCGGTAGCTACGGGGGTGCTAAGACGCTTGGCCTGTGGTGCTGCAAGCGGTGGTGCTACGTGTCACCGGAGTGCCCGAGCGCGGAGAGGTCAATGTTCGACGAGGACCTGTACTTCTCGTACTACGCGTGCAGTGAGTTCTATTCTATATGATAGATGCTTAGGAGCTTTAGCTTACAGTATCGCCGTCCCCGTCCTACGCGGACAAACTACTTTTACTTAATTTCATTCCC
>JACLAC010019727.1_pt1 | contig 24964 bp, 23 predicted proteins | sample 8027881 | NCBI WGS metagenome assembly JACLAC01 (sample SAMN15725517, study PRJNA655200) | protist metagenome | isolation source: fluorescence activated cell sorting (FACS) single amplified genomes of... | place: Spain: Blaines Bay Microbial Observatory, Mediterranean Sea | collected 2016-01-19 | reverse complement strand
AAAAGTAAACCTCATCAAGACAGCTGTTCTTGACAAGGTGGATTAGGGTCAAATACTAGTTTTTTCGTTTATTATTTTGTCAAATAATTATAGTGGAAATTATGGAAAAACTACTGTCAGTAAAGCATACTGGACGTTTTTCACTCATCTTCATGAATGGTTAAGTCTTGTAAATAATTATCGAGGTAATTGTAGATTAATTATTCATAATTCAGGTTAGGATAAGTGTAACCTACATTGCTGAATAACTTCCGCTGCTTCCATAAGATAGGGCAGCTAAGGTAAGAGTTAGGAATTACTAGAGCGATATTACATTCCTCATCATCAAAAGCTGACAGAGGCGGTGGAGGAGTCACTCTTGGCTAATGACCATTGTCTGATCATCGATGGTCATAGCTTCCCAGCTTTGCCTCTGCCTTATGAACTAAACCAAACCGCTTTCCGACCAGACTTTTGCTTGGGAACAGATGACTTTCATACTCCTGAAGAACTAGTGGAAAGGGTTGAGAAGATATTAGAGAGTTGCGGCTATTCAACTGCCCGGAATCAGCCTTTCGGTGGAACCATTGTGCCGATGAAACATTATCACAAAGACCAAAGAGTCCAATCATTGATGATTGAGATCAATCGTTGGCTTTATTTGGGAGAAGATTACTCAGTTGATTCGGAGAGGTTGGAAACGTTGGTCGAGATATTGAGACGAGTTGGAAAGGTCTTGGAGGATAATTAATTTTTCAATGTGAAGGGGCGGATTAGGACAGAAAATCCCACAAATTGGTTGGGTATATGGTTGGGTAAATCGAAATCAGGGGGAAGACCAGAAAAGGGAGAGGCTAGTTTAATTACTGATTTTAATGAATAAAGGTGTGGTGGCGGGGGCAGGATTTGAACCTGCGACCTTCGGGTTATGAGACCGAGAATGCAGTAGAGTACATACTTACTCATATGCACCTCAGAATTACCCAATCAGCTTGATTTCATTTACTAATTAAATTATAATTCTATCCCAAAAGTAGACAAGACAACCCCAGACTTTCTCACCTATTGGCTGGGCAGGTGGCTGGGCAGAATCAAACCCGATGGGAACAGGAGTCATTGGATGGCATCAGTCAAAAGAATCCCCACAGGCTACAAAGGCGTCTTCTATGTTGAGCGAAAGGGAGAGAAGATCCTGTGCATCTTCTATCGTAAACCAGGTGATCGCAAACAATACGAAGAGAAGCTTGGCACAAGCGCGCAGGGTTGGACCCCAGCCCGGGCCAACGCAGAGAGGACTAATCGGATCAATGGTCAGAAGCTAACAAACAATGAGAGGCGTCAAGCTCAGGCAGAGGCCAAACGAAACGCAGAGTCTCGTCCCACTATTGAAAGGCTTTGGCAACTGTACCTTGAAAGCAAGGGTGATCAACTCAAAGGAGTGGTGACCGATAAGAATCGCTTTGATCTCCACTTACGCAAATCCTTCGGGGAGAAGACTCCAGAGGAACTGGTTCCACTAGACGTAGATCGGCTTCGTAGGCAGGTTGCCAAGGATCATCGTGTTGCCACCACCCTCAACGTACTAGAGCTGCTACGCCGCATCATCAACTATGGAGTCCGCCAACGACATTGCCCTGCTCTCGACTGGGTGATTGAGTTGCCCAAGCAAGATCCCAACAGCGACCGTACTGAAATTCTTACTGCTAAGCAGTTCCAGCAACTGCTGGATGTCTGGCAATCCTACCCTGATCGACAGCTCTCCCATCTGCATCAATTCATTGGCTGGACAGGCTCAAGGCCCTCAGAAGCACTGAGGCTGCTCTGGAAAGATATTGATTTTGATCGGAGAAACTATGTCAAGCGGGATACCAAGAGTGGCAAGACGTTGATCCAACTGATGAATGAGAAGGCTCATGAGGTGCTGTTGCAGCAAAGGGAACTACTGAATAATAGCTCAGCAGAACTGCAGGAAAGTTCCTACGTATTCCCAGCAAGCGATGGAGGGTTATGCAGATTGGACAGCTTAAAGAAGCGTTTCAGCAAACTAAGGGATCTGGCGGGTATCCCAAAAGAGTTTCGACCGAATTACTGCCTGCGAGATACAGTTGCTTCAATGATGTTATCAAATGGTGCAACCTTAGCTGAAGTCGCCCATCAATTGGGGCATGCCCCTGGATCACCGATGACCAAGCGTTACGCCAAGTTCATCCCAGCAGCCCAACAAAGTATCGCTAACAAAGCTCAAGAGGCGATGAGTTCATTGCTCAAGCATCCTGCTGATCAAGTTGCCAAGAGTGGTTGATATATCTCACATGACAGCTATCCTCTAGTTCCTTAGTGCTATCGCTCCCTCACCCCTGCTAATTCCTACTCAACGGCTGGACAAACCAAAAAAGTTCCGATAGCTTCAGGAATTAATGGTCCCTTACAGTCATCGCCATAGTGAAACTAACCCTCACAGGGTTGTTCTAAGTAGCTTTCCTGAAGCGATACTTCTCTTTGAAAGTAGGTAGTAATCTACTGTCACTTCCAAAAGACTAAAAAAACTCCTGTGCGAAAGAAATTGGACTCGTCCAAATATCTTGAACTCCCCCATTCCATAGCATACCAGCGCCATCGCTTTGAAGAAATCCAGCATGGACGCACCTTTGTAGACCGGCACTATTATCGGGTATTGATTGAATCAATGGTCAGTGATCTTCATGACCCAGAACAAAAACGACGAGAATTACTGCAAGAAGCCCTAGCCTCTGTAGATATTTCTAATCTTCCCAAACCAACTTAAGCATCTTCAAACCACCATCAACCTGCCTGAAATTCTTAAAAATCCCAAAACTGTTCCCTACTGAAATTCTATCCAAACTGTCTCAACCCCCAGTCACGTAAGTAAAGTCCTGCTTATTCACTCACCTCTTAGTTAAGGATATTCTCAATGTTTCACACGATTGCACCCAGTGTTATTGACCGCAGTAAATTCATGACCCTTGATGAGGCCAAACGGCAGACAAAACTTTCTAAGATTTCGATCGTATATCAATGTCGAGAGCTTGTGTTGGACTGTCGACCACTGGAAGAGAGTTATTATTGGGTAGGAATAGGAATCGTCGATAGAAGGCTCCGTCAAATGCCAGAGTTGGGTTTACTCCTGGAAGAATCTAGGCAGTTAGTTTTGAGGAGACTTCGCTATAATTGTATTGGGTTCAACCTAGTAGACCAATTGAGAGTCAAAACAGGTGGGAGGATTTTGGAGCTAACTAGACCAAGCCATGGTCGCATTGGGAGTATACCTGCCCCTGATTTGCTCGTCCCTACTGACCTCGAACTATACAAGCAGGAAGGATCTCCTATCGGGCAACTGATGGCAAAGGCTGAGACTGTAATGGATGAGGGTGTCCTCTGCTTAGTTTGGGATCATGAAGCAGAAAAGCTGGAGAAGCTTGCCAAAGGACTAGAGCAAAGAGGATACATCGAAAGTGCAGAGATCTGGTGCCAACACTTTAGAACACCAGGTGATAGCCCTCTAAAGAAAACCACCGCCCCTCCAATCAAATGGTGCAAATACAAAAAACTGATCCACATTGTGCTAGGGCAAACAGCAATAACGCTCAAAGGTAAAGACTGGAAAATCCACTTTGGGATTAGCCGACCTGGCGGGCGTGAGAATGAAGACGATGTTCTCTCAGAAATCATTAAGCAGGCAATGCAATAGGCAATCTCGTAGGCAGTAAGATCTGAGCGTTGGACAACTAATCTCTAATCAAATATCTAATATTAAATAATTATTTAACAAACTAAGCAGGCAATCTCGTAGGCAACATATTAGGCAACGCAATGCCCAATCAATTGCCTAACGCTCCCCAACTTTCCATGGCTATGCTGGCCGAGCAGGACATTTAGTACCTGCGTTGATCAATCTAACCATGGAGTCATATATGACGTCCCTCTCTACCTCAGTATTCCTTTCGGAATCTGACGCAGCCGAGTATCTCGGCATTTCGAAGAAGACCCTTCAACGTTGGCGCTTTGATCACAAAGGGCCCGCCTACGCCAAGCTCAATGGCAAACTGATCCGTTATCATCAGGCTGACCTTGATGAGTGGATGGATCAGCAGACCATCACCCATGAAGATAAGGAGTCTCTATGAAGACTGATAAACCAAATATCAATCCTGACTCTGGACTCGGAGACGAACCAGAAAAACCTCTTCAGGAAGAGCCCCCCATGAGTAAAGAAGAACCACCGACGGCTAGCCAACCGACAGACTTCAGCCAGTTCGCCTTCTCGCAGAACTTTGGCTCTCAGATAAAGGTCATCAAGAGGCTTACAACGGTTCCAGTCCGAAAACCTAGCAAGATCCAATGGTTCCGGATTCACCCTGAATATAAGTTGGACGTGCTGTTATTGAAATATGGAGACAGGGGTGATGACTTCTACCTTGTGGAACCTTCACTGGCCGATCAGTTGATCGATTTAGCGCAGGCTTTTAAGCTTGTTGTCGGAGTCGATCGGCAGGGAGTGGTCTTCGTTTGGCCGCTTAGACTTCCTGATGCAGAGCGGGCATTGGCCTGGCACCTTTCAGCCCTAGAGGCGGCCAGTCATGCTGAAGTTCAGTGGACTCAGATGCAGGCCAATATGGGTCTGGGGGCTTATGAATTTAGCGCAGCATCAGGAATAACCGATGAGCCAAAGTGGCCAAAAATGTTGATGAACGAGATCTTGGAGATCGCCTTCAAGAATAAGATTATCGACCGGCTGAATCACTTTGTTCTTAAGCAGTTGCGTGGAGAAGTCTGAACTTCCTGCAAGGGAATCACTTCCAGCAGATCTGGTGTGTAGACTTTGAGTTTGGTCAAAGCTCAAATCTCACACCGGAAGTACGTTGTCTAGTTGCTCGTGAGTACTATAGCGGGCAACTAGAGCGTCTTTGGCTGGATGGTGTAGCCAAGCCGGCATGCCCTCTCCCACTGGGAGAAAATAGCCTCTACATTGCTTACTACGCCTCCGCTGAGATGGGCTGCCATCTCGCTTTAGACTGGGACCTACCACACTCTCTACTTGACCTCTTTTGTGAATTCCGTTGCCAGACCAATGGGCTTGCCTTGCCTGCAGGTAATGGGCTTTTGGGTGCTCTCAGCATCCACGGCCTGGAACATATCCCACTGGTAGATAAAGAGGAAATGCGTGAGCTAGCCCTTCGAGGAGGAACTTATAGCACTGCAGAACAACTGGCCCTACTAGACTACTGCCAGACAGATGTGGATGCGCTCGTGGCTTTGCTGCCAGAGATGGCCCCCAAAATTTCAATAGACCATGCCCTGATCCGTGGCCGCTACATGCAGGCCGTTGCCAGAATGGAGTCGGTTGGGATTCCTGTTGACTTGCCGTTACTGGAGCGACTAAGAGCCAACTGGGAGGCTATTCAGGAAGATCTGATCAAGAATGTTGACCAAGATTTCGGTGTTTACGAAGGCAGAACTTTCAAAACAGATCTCTTTGCCCAATACCTCAATCGCAACCAGATAAGCTGGCCCACACTGGACTCGGGTTATCTGGACCAAAAGGATGAAACCTTCCGCTCAATGGCAAAGATTTATCCTCAACTGTCTCCGCTTCGAGAATTAAAGCATTCTCTGGGTAAGATGAGATTGAATGAGTTTAAGGTTGGTGCTGATGGACGTAACCGGACCCTGCTGAGTCCTTTTCGGAGTAAGACTGGGCGGAATCAGCCGAGCAATAACAAGTACATCTTCGGCTCTGCTGTCTGGCTACGGAGCCTGATCAAGCCTGCTGAGGGTTATGGGGTTGCCTACATCGACTGGTCCCAGCAGGAGTTTGGGATTGCTGCAGCCCTCTCTGGCGATGAAGCAATGATGCGAGCTTATGCTTCGGGTGACCCGTATCTGGAGTTTGCCAAACTAGCTGGAGCAGTACCCCCCGATGCCACAAAGAAATCCCACCCGAAAGAACGAGCACTCTTCAAAGCTACTGTACTAGCTGTCCAATATGGAATGGGTGCAGAGGCTCTGGCAGAGAGAATCCAACAGCCGGTGATCGTGGCCAAAGATCTCCTGCGCAAGCATCGACAGACCTTTGAGGTTTTCTGGGAGTGGTCGGATAGGAATGTAGATTATGCCCTTTTACATAACCGTCTCTGGACAGTATTTGGTTGGCAGATCCAAGTGGAAGGACAGCCCAACCCTAGAAGTTTGGCCAACTTTCTGATGCAAGCCAATGGCGCAGAGATGCTCAGGATTGCCTGCATCTTGATGACAGAAGCGGGGATCAGAGTCTGTGCTCCGGTGCATGATGCTGTATTGATCGAGGCACCATTAGAAGAACTTGATGACAGGGTTCGGCAAGCACAGGAGTTGATGAGTGAGGCTTCCAGGCAGGTGTTAGCAGACTTTGAGTTGACAACAGATGCAGATATCTATCGCTACCCTGAGCGGTACCGGGATGAAGAACGGGGAGGCAAATTCTGGGACAAGGTGATGGATTTACTTTCAAAAATTAAGTTCAGTTGAGGCTGCTTTTTAGACAACTAGCACGCCAGTGTGCACCTACCAGCACGCCAGTGTGCACCCGGTCCATTCTTATATTGTTTTTAATAATATATGTTAGAATTAGAAGGTAAAAAGTTGGCTTACCAACACCCTGATCTTAAGCAATTAGAGAGTAAGAAAGAAGCCGCTTACTTTCTACATCGTCAAGTATCTCTGCCTTGGATTCAAAGGGCAGCTTCAGAAGGGATACAAGCAGGCTTCATTGCCATGCTCATACAATGGAAATCAGTACTGACCAAGCGGCAAACGGTAAGCTTATCAGCATACTTCTTAGACCAGTTTGGGATTTCTCGTGGAGTCAAGTTGCGTAGTTTAAAGTTGCTGGAGCAAGCGGGTCTGATTCAGTTATCAAAGACATCAGGCAAGAGCCTGAAAATTACCTTGCTCCCCTATCCCGCCAAAAAGAATTCATCAGATCCTTAGCATAGGGGGGGAGCGATCACCTAGCCCCCATACCTCTTTTTCTTACCTCCCCTAATCGATTTTCATACATAGCCAAATTTGGTTACCAGCAATCTAATAGCTTCTTAGGATCACCATGCATCAAGCCAAGAACCTTACCTGGAAGCAGGAGCGTTTTGTCTCAGAGTATTTACTGAGTGGAAATGCCGCTGAGGCTGTAAGAAGAGCAGGCTATCAGACCCGCTACCCGTCCGAGATTGGCTATGGTCTCAAGAGACATCCCAAGGTTAGGGCAGCGCTGATTGAAGCTCAGGAAGCTCGTGCTAGACGGCTGGAGATCCAGGCTGATCTTGTAGCCAGTAAGTACGTGGAGTTGATGGAGCGTGCACTGGAAGCAAAGGGAATTACTAAATAATAGTTCAGTAGAATTGCAGAAGAATTCTTATGTCTTTACGGCAAGCGACAGAGGTTTGCAAAGGTTGGATAGTTTGAAGAAGCGTTTATGCCAACTGAGGGATCTAGCTAGCATCCCAAAAGAGTTCAGACCGTATTATTGCCTACAAGACACGGTGGCTTCCAGCCTCTTAATCTTCTCGGGCTACATTGGATGAAGTTGCTCACCAGTTAGGTCATAGTCCTGGCTCAACAATGACTCGATGATATGCCAAGTTAATGACTTCAGCTCAACAGAACATTGGCGATCGTTCACAGAGTGTGATGGATGAGATGTTGGGACAAGAGCCGTAGATATGAATGCATCTGTTTAAGACAGTTTAATTCTGTGTAGTTCTAACTTTATGACCCAATAAACCTAACAGCATAAATCAGCAAATTTGCTCTCTATAATTTTTGGGTGAGGTTTTTGAAAAAAGTTGCAAATAATTCCGATTCATTGCAGAAATACCTTTCTATGGGTAGGTATGCTGAAATTGAAAATGTTCCTAATTCTTCACTTTCTTAGCCACAATTTTTGAGATTAAGTTATGGAATATAAACATGGTCCTGATTCTTTCGAACAAGAGGGTGTGCCCTGAGGATCTGGGACAAAATCTTTCTAAAAAGCGAATTCTTAAGTAAAGAGAATTCTAATGACTATTGGGTGTATGTTCCACACCAGTGTGAGAAAAGGCTCCATCAGGGTTGATGGTTTTCAACGACGGTCAATTTTACGTGGATAATTCAATTTCCTTTCACGAATCAGATTGTTTTTCAAACCTGAAATACCAAGAAAAAAAACACCGCTGATGGGCTTTTAAAACTATGGAGTAAGCATGGATAATTAATACAAGATTTTTCATAGAAACCAGTAGATTAATATTGCAACACTACAACCGAATTAATGGAAAAGGGGGATTAATACTAATTGTCAAATTAAGCATCTTCCAGATAAACTCAAAATACTAAATTTTTTGGAAGTGGTCCGAAGTACCTAGTGAAACCAGCAAAATTAATATTTATGGTTAGAGAAAATAAGGGGTCTCTAGGACGCTAATGATAGGATTAATGAGAACTATAATAGAGAATACAAATGAGAATCGAAGAAGATATAAAGTTGGACTTTAATGACGTTTTGATCAAACCCAAAAGATCTGAATTAGAATCACGACGGGATGCAATATTAGAAAGGAGTTTTAATTTCAAATATTCTTCAAGTACATGGGCTGGTATTCCTATAATAGCAGCAAATATGGATCATGTCGGAACTCCACACATGGCTAAAGAATTATCAAATGATAAAATGTTAACAGCAGCATGCAAATTCATAGATTGGGGTTTATTTGAATCATCAATTCGCTCAAATTACATAATCCGTACAATTGGGCTAGATCAAGACTTGAATTTAATCGAAGAAAACTTAGGCAAATGGATTTGTTTGGATGTTGCCAACGGGTATACAGAACGTTTTTTTCGTTTTGTTTCATTAATGCGCTCTCATTCAAAAACAAAAGATAAAATCATTATAGCTGGTAATGTATGCACTCCAGAAGCCGTTGAACAAACGATTTTAGCAGGAGCAGACGTAGTTAAAATTGGCATTGGACCCGGAAGCGCATGCACAACTAGAGAAATGACTGGGGTTGGATATCCACAGTTAACCTGCATTGATATTTGTTCTGATGCGGCTCATGGATTGGGGGGTCATATAATTGCTGATGGCGGCTGTGTTGTCCCGGGCGACATTGCAAAAGCTTTTGGTGCTGGGAGTGATTTTGTCATGTTGGGTGGAATGTTCGCTGGGCATGACGAATGTGAAGGTGAAAAAGTTATGATTAATGGTGAGCAGAAAATGAAGTTTCGGGGAATGAGTTCAGAAGATGCACAAATTGCTCACTACGGATCAAAACAAGATTACAGGGCTTCTGAAGGGCGAGTTGTTTATGTGCCATGCAAAGGACCAGTTCGTAATACTGTTATTGAGTTCCTTGGTGGACTAAGGAGTGCAATGACTTATGCAGGAGCCATTAGAATTAAAGACATGCCAAAATGTGTTAGCTTCATTCGAGTCAACCGGCAACTAAACAATTCGTGGAATTAATTAAATGCTAGATTGAATAAAAGTAATTTATTATATTCTCAGTAAACTAAAGAAATTAACTATAAAATATGAAGGTTTCATAGTAGTGCAGATATAAAATTAGTATAAGTCTGTGTTATCACTAATGGAAAGACAAATAATTAAGTGCAATAATATAAGCGATTATAGGTAAGAAATTGTATATGAAGCTGTCTAATATAATGCTCTCCGTTCAATACTTTATGAACCGGTGAGCAATAGCTGTTGACTAAAATGAATTGGTTTTATAATTTATAAGAAACTCAAGAATAAATAAGCAAATGAAATACCTTACTTTTTAAACACCGTCAGTTTGAGTAGAACAAATTCATTTAGGATAATCAATCCTTATATACAGAGAAGGGAAATAGGCAGTAATATAAAGTCTAAAGACCAAACAATTGAGAAAGCAAAATAACAAGAATACTTAAATAAGTGATCTATATGAAAAAAAAGAAAAAGTAAGATAAAGTTAATTAGTATCCAAAAGAAATAGATAGAATCAATAATACATTGTTGAAGGATTATTATGACACTATTAACTTCAAATATATTTTGAAGGAAATAACAGACAACAGTTTAAGTTATCAATTTCCTAATCCAGGATTGATCAGAAATTGGTTCAATCAAAAGCTCAATTTCTATTAAATGGTATTTGAAAAGATCTGATTACTTTAGCAATGATTTCAAAACATTGGTGTGGAGCAAAACGATCAAGGTCCTTGAAGTCATTCTTCTAAGCACAAGTTGTTTCAAGACTGACCTAAGAATTGATAACAGCATTGTTTGTTGTTTATCAAGTAAGTTAAGTGAATGAGTGAATAGCTGTAGTAAAGATCAGTAAAGATATCGAGAATAGTAATATGAAGCTCGAATGTATCTTAGTAATTTCTTTGAGTAACAATTAAGGGAAAGGTAAAAAAAATAAAATGAAAAACTATTTCGTAATTGTTTCAACCAAAAAACACCTATCATCAAATTATCATCTGGCTAAGCTGAAAAACTCGATTAGCCTCATCGCAGACGCCGTTATCTCCTGAACACAAAACGGATCAAAGACCCTAACACCGAAAAAAAAATTTACAGCATAGACACACTCAAAAGAAAATGCAGTCAGAAAAGAAAAAGATTCCTAATGAGGAATCAAAATCATTTTTCGTATTCAAAGTAGCAATCATGAGAACAACTACTGTGGCAATAATCAGGGATTTTCTACAATATTTTAAAAAATAATGTCTTGGTCAGGGCCGTATAGTGGTAATTCGGTCGCACTATCAAAAAATACTATAGTAGCAGCTGTCAGCAATTATGACTTCTGAGTATTTTTTTACGAGTCAAATATAGAATAAATAAATTTTAATTAAGTTTTATACTAGGAGAATATCGATGGGCTTTAAAACAACTATTATGTTCACCAGTAATAAATTCATTTAAAGGATGTGGATATTTGGAAAATTCAGGAATAATATATTCCCAGACGACTTCGCATAATGGGGTAACTTCAAATATACGACCGAAGGCACTTTCACAAACAAGAGTGTTACCGTTCCATAATCTTTGTACACTACCCATGTAAGGACTAAAGAAAGCGGAAGGCATATCATCAACATAACTCCAAACCATTTCTTTGGATTCTAAATCAAACTCTACAATTCTGCTGTGATGCACTCCTGGTGGTCTAATATTACCATTACAAAAAGCAACCAGTGTACCTGATGAAGTTACTACCGGGCAATGTTGTTGTGCCACATCGGGCCATTGTTTTTTCCAAACAATCTCTTTTGTTTCTTTGTCCACACCAATAATGCCACTAGTGTTACGCAAGCTCATATAAATTGTATGACCTGAAAGACAAACTCCATTAATCATAGGCCAATGGTTGTCCGGGAAACCAGCGTGAGTGGGAAACTCTTCTTCTGTAATATGTTCCCATGCGCACCATTCCCAAATTGTTTCACCTTTACGATTAACTATCTTAACTATATCACTGAATCTTCCTAATTGATATTCGGCGGCAACAACATACAACAAACCGCCATCAAGCCACTGTGCATCGTGGTGTGCATAAGGATCTTCATATTCCCAAACTATATCACTATCTTTTGTCGCTTCCATAAAGTGACCACCATGCCAAATATCCCAAGGTGGATAAAGATCAACACTGGTGTTATGACAACCATTATAACCTAAGTTTCCATTTGCAAGCAACACTGCATCACGCCCTGGCCTAACAGGCATGTTCCATTCATGTACAAGTTCACCAACATCATCAATAAGTAATACACGTCCACCTCCTGTTTGTGGAGCGAATAATGTATAACCGCCTGCTGTTTTGTTGTCGTAATGTGTAAGACCTAGTTTTCTACGAGCTACTGTTGTCATTTTTTTCCCCTATGTTTTTGTTTTTGCTAAACTTCATCATAAGGTGTTGACCACTGGTTACACCATTTACATCTGTTTCATAGTTAGGAGCATGAAAATATACTATACTCATACGCCTTGATTCACTACCCACAGGAGGGTTTGCGACTCTGTGCAATGTACTACGCCATTCTGGGTTCCAACGCGGCATAAGGTCACCTAAGTTTACAATAAACGTATAGGGCAAAGGCTTTACATCATACCATTTGTCATCTAGACCCATTACTTGTAGTCCACCTGGTTTGTCTTCTGTAAGCAATAGTGTAAGTGTTCCAAAGTCTGTATGAATACCTGCTCTAATACCTTCAGGCGAAACATCTTGCTTAGGATAGTTATGTGTAATAAGTGTGCTAATTGGTTTATCACTACGTAATGGACAATGCATGAGATCAAGTATGCGTTGCGAAAGTTTACAACAAATTTGATCGTATTCTCGGTAGACTTGTTCAAACTTAGCATTAGGATAAATGTTTAAAGCAAAATGTCCTTTTGCACCTTCTGTGTGGTAATATGGATCATCAGGTACTGCTTCTTGTCCTGTAGTAAAACTTTCCTTTTCATCAGGTTTAGCATCAGTGATACCAAGTGTCTTAGCAAGTGCTTTGGCTTTTAATGCATAATAGCCACGTCCAATGTCTGCTCTATCAAAAGTATCTTTGTATTGCTGTGGTTGGTCAAAAAAGTCTTTGCTAACACGGAACATATCATCAATTAATTTGTTATTAATACCATGTCCACTTACAACAATAAATCCCCATTCCTTACAGGCTCCATCTATTTCTTTGTGTACAATATTAGGATCTCTACTGATGTCAATTACCGGTACTTCGCGCATTTTTAATTTCCTTTCATCTCTGATTCATGCCACTTACGCATTAGATACCAACCAATAGTTTGTATTGTCAAAAAAAAAGAAAAACCCAATACTGTGGCTGTAAGTATAAGTGCCATGACCAACGCAGTTTCTAAATTTGCTTGTGCATATATTATTTGTACACCTAATCCACCTTGTTCGCTACCACTACCTATTATAAACTCCCCAACAATAGCACCAATAACACTAAGTCCTGCACTTATTTTCATACCTGCTATAATGTTTGGTATTGCACTAGGAAAACGTAACTTAAAAAAGCTAGTTACTTTGCTTGTATTGTGATAGTTAAACAATTCTACAAGTGTCTTGGGTGTTGACTTAAGCCCGAGTAATGTATTATTTATGATAGGAAATAATGCTATTATTATACTAATTATTATAATACTTTTGATTTCGAAACCAAACCATAATACAATTAGTGGTGCAACAGCCACTACGGGCACAGTTTGCAGTAATACCGCATATGGATATAAACTTCTTTCTAGTATTCTGCTCAGACTCATTACTGTAGCAACTACAATACCTACAGCGATAGCAATGATATATCCTGTAAATGCAGCTTTAAATGTTTGGTGCAGCCCTATTATAATTATGTTAAAATCATTTAAAAATACCTGTGCAACAGCATATGGCGTTGGTAATAAAAATTCCATATCATATATTAATGCACTTATATGCCATGCACCTAAGAATAGTAAAAATATTAGTATGGGTGGTATAATATTTTTTATTTCCATGTTCTTAACTTTCCTGCAATATAATTTACAACCTTATTAAACTGATCATGTTCTCTAATATCAGGTCTTCGTTGTTCGAATGGTATATCTACAATATCTGTAATCATTCCTGGACGTGGACTCATAATTACTACACGATTACTTAGATATACTGCTTCTGCTATATTATGTGTAACAAGTATTGCGGTAAACTTATCTCTGGCCCACATATCATATAATTCTTCTTGCAGTACTTCTCTGGTTAATTCATCTACTGCACTTAGTGGTTCATCCAGCAGTATGTATTCTGGATCTAGTACTAAACTTCTTGCTAAGCTTAATCTCATTTTCATACCCCCACTTAACTGATGAGGATATGAACGCTCAAAGCCTGTAAGTCCAACTTGTTTTAGTGCTACAGCGGCTTTGGCTTTTTTGTTTGGAACATTTTCAAGTTCCATTAATAATTCCACGTTAGCTTGTACAGTACGCCAAGGTAGTAATGCACTGTCTTGAAATACGAATGCACCTTTGTTAGGTTTTTTTACTGCACCGGGTGATTTAACTAAGTCAGCTATTATTCTAAGTAAAGTAGACTTACCACAGCCTGATGGTCCAACAATACTGATGAACTCGCCTGTGGCAATATCTAAGTTTACTTCCGCTAATGCTTGAACTTCGTCAAAGTGTTTAGTAACTTTGCTGACTTCAATCATAGCTGATATCTATTATTCGCAGTTGCTGAGGAATGATAGGTTATAAGATGTTGATGGATTAAAGTCTGAAGGGACAACATCAACCTCTTTTAATTGTTCTGCGAGTTCGGCCCAACGTTCCGACTTCATGCAACCAAGTTTACTATAGTCTGTTGGCAAAAATTCTGTCTTCATAAGTTTAATAGCGTTCATATGAATAGCTGGTGTAGTTTTTTTACTTTTACTAAGAATAAGATCCATAGTTGGCTTTGGGTTGTTAAGTGACTTTTTAAAAGCTATCTTTAATCTATCTACAACTTCCTGTACTAGCTTTGGATTTTCATTTATTAATCTTTGGCTAGTAAACAATGTGCTGTATGGTTTATAACCTAAGTCTGCTACTTTGATTTGTTCGTTAGGGATCCCTTTTGCGTCCATTCTGGCTGGTAGAAAGATTGAGTATCCTTGTTGGAACATATTTGGTGATTTTGCAAATAATCCTAAATCTCCTTTCAGTGGGAATTCGTCTGCAGTTATTCCATATTCTTTCTTTATCCATTTCCAGTATGTTATTCCCAATACTACGGCAAAGCGTCTGCCATCTAGGTCTTTCACTGACTTGATACCCTGATTAGGGTGGAATACTAAGGTGTAAGGTACATGATCTAAATTGGCAAAGACAGCTACCAAACCAGTTCCTTTTGAATTAGCCATCATTACACTGTCCGAACCGTTTAATCCGAATTCGACTTGTCCAGTTGCTACAGCCTGGGTTGTTTTAACACCAGGCCCTCCTGCTTTAACAATTATTTTTAAATCATGCTCATCATTGTCCAACATAGCTTGCCAGAATACGCTCTGATTTCCCTGGGGAAACCAATCCATTAATAGCGTTACCTCTTTTGCTGTTACAATGCTTACATACAATGTTGTAGCTACTATTAATATGGAAGTCTTTATTTTTTTCATCTTCTATCCCTGGAATTAATTTTTAAAATAATCTTTTCTTTCCCTCTTCATTTGCACTTAATTTAAAAATAAGCAAACAGCATTTCAAATTTAATTTTCATATAAATCTTCTTTTGTTAATATCAAATTATATAATTTTCTAATTTTTTTTATTCTGATAGTCTATTTGTTATTCTTCATGTTTAACTTATGTTAGATGCAAAATTCAAAATATGAAATTTTGATTCAATTGAATAACGTCCTTATGAATATTGACACCTCTTTATAGAATTAAATGAGATCGATTTTACTCAATCTTAATTGGACCTTTATATATGCAAAATTATGATTGACAAGATTGACTTTCTTTTTAGTAATCAATTCATGTCAAATTATATTCCTTTTTTTAAGTAACTGATTTCCAAGGCTTTAATTATTTTAATCCTTTTGTAATTTGTTTAGATTATAACTAATTGCTCAAAAATTAGGCAATCCTACCCTCTAGGAAGGTGACAAGGCAGCATTGAGATGATTAGAACTTCAGAAGAGAATTATTTTTATTGTGTCCCAGCTATTTCCCGCGGATTTCTGAGGAGACTGGGATAGCTTAAAGCTTGTTAATATCTGTGTTGCTGAGCTTTTTTTCTACTTGTCTCATATTTTTTATTCTAAATTTTTCTATTAAAAGAAATTGGTAGCAATATCCAGGAGCTCAAGGATTAGTGAGCTACAGTAAATATAAAGTTTTGGGCGATTTTGCTGGTACACTGGGACATCATAGCTCCAGCCAAGTAATGGCATAGGATTGCGCTGTCCCAGTCTTATATTGTTGAAGTGGGACAAGTGAGTCGCCCCTGGGACATCGTGCAGTTTTTTGCTGCATCAGCAGATAGGGGAGGAGATCACCTAGCCCCCATACCTCTTTTTCTTACCTCCCCTAATTGATTTTCACACACAGTCAAATTTGGTTACCAGTCATCTAATAGCCTATTAGGACTACCATGCATCAAGCCAAGAACCTTACCTGGAAGCAGGAGCGTTTTGTCTCAGAGTATTTACTGAGTGGAAATGCCGCTGAGGCTGTAAGAAGAGCAGGCTATCAGACCCGCTACCCATCCGAGATAGGCTACGGACTCAAAAGACATCCCAAGGTCAGAGCAGCGCTGGTTGAGGCCCAAGAGGCAAGAGCAAGAAGATTAGAGATCCAGGCGGATCTTGTAGCCAGTAAGTACGTGGAGTTGATGGAACGAGCACTGGAGGCAAAGGATTTTGAGACCGCTCTAGAAGCTTTAAATCAGCTGTGTCAGCGACTAAGAATCTTTGAACGTCATCAAGCGTTGCCGCTACTGGAGACAATGGAGCAGGCACCCAATGATTGGGAAGGTATGCTGAGGGCCACGATCAGGGTGTTAGCGATTGCAGGTAAGTATGATGAGTTGTTGAAGGCCTTGAAGCTAAAAGCCCAGCTTGAGCAATCTGACAATGCTGAAGGTATGTATGAGAAAGCCCTGCTGAGCTTAGAGATCTAACTTAGCTACTGATTTCTACACTAGAATTGAGCTAAAGAGCTTGCAAACTACTGTTATCCAATTGTTTCTGCGAATTATTAGACTTAATTGCTCTTAAGCAACACTCATTTCCAACTTTAAAGAACTGATTAGTAACCAAGTACCTTCTATTCGGTGTTAGTGAGAAACCGAAAACTTCTGAGGACTGTTCCATCTACTTATATTTGTAATAGAAGTATATTTGGATGAATGTATTAGCCGCTCTTATTGACCCAGCCCATGGATTCACCAATGATATCAACTTTTATGACATGACCCATCTTTCCAAATCTTTGGTGTTTATTCTGTTTAGGAACTCCCGTACCCTCCATCAACAGGCAGAGCAACTCCAGTAACAAAATCACTCGCACTTGAAGCGAGAAATACTGCCGAACCAGCCATTTCTTCGATCTTTCCAAAACGTTTGAAAGGTGTTCTGTCTAGAATTGAGTTGTAAAATTCTGGATTTTCGGGAATTGATGCGGTCATATCGGTCTTGATCCATCCTGGTAATATAGAATTTACGTTTATCCCATGTTTAGCCCATGCGCTAGCTTGAGATTTGGTTAATTGTACGACTCCACCCTTGCTTGCTGCATACGCAATCGAATGATCTGCGCCGAATAATGAGTACATTGACCCAATATTTATGATTTTACCTTGGTGCCCTCTATTAGAGGCGGATGATAAATCGTCAAAGGCTGCTTGAGAACACCAGACTATTGATTGCAAGTTTGTTTGAAGTACTAGGTTCCAATCATCATCACACATAACTTCGGGTTCTGCCCCTATGTAAATACCAGCATTGTTGACAAGGATATCAATGGGTCCCAACATTTCTTGAGTAGTATCGATTAGTTCCCTTATTGAACTTTTATCCGTCACATCTACAACAAAAGCTTCATGCTTGCCACCTGATGTTCTCAGACGGTCTAGAGCGAGAGTATTTTTATCTAGATTCCTTCCACCAATCATTGTGCTCGCTCCCGCTAACGCCAATCCTTCAGCGATACCAAGTCCAATTCCACCATTACCGCCAGTGATAACGGCTACACGCCCTTCCAAATCAAAATTGTTCATTCGGATTCTCAATTTGAGTTCATTTATTTAGGCAGAAAACAAGATTACAGAGAGATATCATTTAAGATTCGAGAATAGCTTGGACGCTGAATTGAGATGATGATTTGCGTATTGGATATTTCTAACTGGTGAGTTAGGGCAAACTCTTGTTTCGGGAGATTTCTAAACTAATTCACAAGGGGACAATATGAGACATATAATGAAAGCTGAATTTTAGATAATGTGTTTAAACGCTACTTCACCAACGTGAGTCGTTACTTCTTTCACACGATCTTTGTGTTTGCTCATCATCTCATCACGAACTTTTTGCGTTTTTTCAATTGTCTCTTGATCCGCATAGACTGAATTGCTGATCATTGTTGTGGGTCCGATCCTAGAATTCAGTGTTAGTTCGCTTTCCGGGAACTTCTGCTTAAAGTTCTCGACATACTCAGCATGCATAGCGTCCATATCTTCTTTAGTATATGTTTCAAGAATTGTTGTTCTGCAGATACTCATATTTAGTTTTTTTTGAATTGTAAGAATCTAGATCACGATTGATATCGTAGAGCTAGGAGCAAGATTATCTTTCCGAGAAAACTTATCAAGTTGTAGATAGAAATAGTCAAGGATGTAGTGAGGAAGTGTCTTAAAATCGGAAATCAATAAACAAATTCAGTCAAATAGAGAAAACTTTCTCCTCGATCTTTTCTGTGAATTCCGAAGTCAGACCAATGGACTTCCTTTGCCTGCAGGTATGGGCTACTGGGTGCTCTTGTCTCAATAGAATCAAAAGCAGTCCATGAAGTCATGTACTCTAAATCCAAGTAAAATAGTTTAAATTCGCACCCAAAACCGTGCCCTCCCTGAGAGTGAAATCCAACAAATTATTGGGGCCGTAATCTAAGCTGGATGAGGTTGAGGTAATTAGATTGTTCTAAAAGATGAAGGAGTCCAAATTGCCTAAGCTTAGACTTAATTATTTCTCATAATTTCTGCCGAGACTTGACAAAAGTCTAAAGAAATATCATATAGTTGTTCGACATATTAGGTAATAATCAAAGCATACTATTTATGCTATGAAAAAGTATCTGATGTTATGTGAGAATCGCTTTTCAAGGCATTTTTTATTGAGAAGCAACCTTAAACTACGAAAAAATTCAACGAGGTGATTTGCTAGATTGATTTTGATTCGTCCTGTGGGTGGTGCACCTGAGAGTTAGCGAAATCATAACACTGACAGGTCATCTCTTTTCCTTAAATTCCACTAGTGATTTGATATGGTAACAACATAGTCGTGAGATGAGTCCAAGCTTACCTAAGCCCCTAGTATTATTGGCCAAGTAGAAAAGTTTGCAGCAGGGCTTCTTAACTATCAATTGAGGCCGAGTTCCAGCCAAAATTTACAACAGTATGCCTGCTTTACAGGCAAATGGGAGCATGGAAAAATATTGGATAATTGATTTAATGCGACGCAAGGTTGGGGTTCGTTTAGCGTAAGCGACAAGAAATCTTTGACAAATCTCACCTCAGTTGTCTTTCAAAGATCGACTAAATGATGTGGCTCCTCTGCATCCTTGAGGAGCAAAAAATCTTTAATCATAAAGAGGAGTTCTATGAGTCGAATAAAGATATTTTCTCTAGTCAACGTGCTCATGTTGAGCCTGTTTTTTGCTAAAGCCGCTTTTTGCCAGACTGAACTGACAATGTGGTGGCATGCCGCTGGAGAACCAGCACAGATGGCATTGGTCCAAGAGTTGGTTGACGAATTTAACGCCAGCCAGTCTGAATGGAAAGTGGTTACAACCGCTTTCCCACAAATTGCTTATAATGATGCAGTAGTAGCTGCTGGACTTGCTGGAACTTTGCCAGACATAATTGATATAGATGGGCCAATTCTACCAAATTGGGCATGGGCTGGATATATTCAACCGCTTGACATCGATGAAAGTCTGATTGCCAATTATTTACCAGGCCCAAAGGGTGTTTGGGACGGTAAACTGTATGGTATTGGGATGTGGGATGCAGCTATTGCGCTTGTGACCCGCCAGTCTTATCTTGAGGAATTGGAACTTCGCACTCCGACTTTGGAAGAACCTTGGGACGCAAAAGAATTCCAACAAGCCCTTGATGCTGCTAAGAACTCTGGAAAATTCGATTATGCATTGGATCTTGGTATGGCCTGGACAGGTGAATGGTATCCATATGCATTTTCACCATTCCTCCAGTCTTTCGGTGGTGACATAGTAAATCGCTCAAACTATCAAACAGCCGAAGGCGCACTGAATGGTGAGGAGGCATTGGCGTTTGGTGAATGGTGGCAAAACCTTTTTACAGGTGGCTATGCTCAAGCCATGCAAGACGGCGCTGACCGTGATATTGGCTTTACTACTGGAAAATATGCTTTTACTTGGAATGGAAATTGGGCGGCTTTAGGCATCCTAGAAGCGTATGACGATACAATATTTCTACCAGCACCTGATCTTGGTTATGGTTCGAAGATAGGCGCAGCAAGCTGGCAGCTTAGTATTTCTTCAACGTCTAAGCACCCTGATGGTGCCAACGCATTTATCAACTTCGCTCTGCAACCCCATAATTTGGCAAGGTTTTCCGAAGGAACGGGCTTAATTCCTGCCACTGCAGTAGCCGCCGAACTTACCAATAATTATCGAGCTGGCGGACCTATGGAAGTGTTTTTTGAGTTGTCAGATAGTCAGGGGATGCTACGCCCGGTCACACCAGGCTATCCGGTAATGGCCAAGGTATTTGAAAAGGCTCTTGCCGATATTGCAAATGGCGCAGACGTGGCTGATACTCTTGATGCTGCTGTCGATGAAATAAACGCAAATATCCAGCAAAACAAAGGTTACGGCCATAAGTAAATCTTTAGGGCTGGGGCTCATGCCTCAGCCCATCTTAGAAAACCGCAGGGTGGGTCCTAGCAGTCACAAGAACGTCAAGTCGTATGCCACCTACCACTAATCTAACTACCTCGAATAGCGAGGGTTGGACAATGATTTCGCCTGGATTCGGACTCATTGTCTTCTTCATAGTTCTCCCCTTCCTATCTGCTATTATACTGTCCTTCACCAACCAACGACTTATTTCTCCCAACCCTACTGAATACGTTGGACTAGCGAACTACAAACAGTTGTTGAGCGTTGGTGTTCTCACGCTTGACCCTAAGCGAAATAGTAACGGAGCTGTTGTACGTGACAAAAATGGTGCACTTAAATACCCGCGCCTTCGTAACTTTACACGCAACAATCCTCAATATCCTCATATTAAAGGGATGAGAGAGTTATTCTCCTGGAATGTTGGAGATAACCAGAGAACGTATATCTTGGCTCGAGACGTTGTTTTTATCAAAGCTGTGATTAACACACTTTTATTTGTTTTGATTGTAGCACCTGGGCAGGGGGGTCTAGCACTGTGTCTAGCATTGTTGATCAATCAAAAACTTCGGGGCATCAACATCTACAGGGCAATTTACTTTATGCCAGTTGTTGTTTCAATAGTGGTGGTGTCACTTTTGTGGCGGTTTATTTATGACTACGAAAGCGGACTACTAAATAACCTGCTGTACAGCTTGACGTTTGGGGCATTCGAATCAGTTAACTGGATTGGAGACACTGATTTTGCCTTGGGTTCAATTATAGTGATGTCAATCTGGCAAGCTGTTGGCTTTCACATGGTAATATGGCTCTCTGGTTTACAAACCATACCACCCTCATTGTATGAGGCTGCTAGGATAGAAGGTGCGTCTAAATGGCAAACTTTTCGTTATGTAACATGGCCGGGTTTACGTAACACTGCTATTCTTGTCTTTGTTGTTATCACAATGCAGGCCTTTGCTCTTTTCACCCAAATAGACGTAATGACCAACGGAGGTCCTCTCGACTCAACCCAGTCAATTGTTTTCCAGGCAGTTGAACGAGGTTATGGAAAACAAGATATCTCAGGTGGCTCTGCCATCTCAGTTCTGTTGTTTGTCATGGTCCTTTGCATCAGTCTGTTGCAACGTTGGCTAACTCAGGGACGTTCGTGATGTCAATGTCAAATAACCCGGACAATTACGGCCTTCGTCTTGTCACCCGCTATGTTGTACTGACAGTCATCGCTATTATCTTCGCCTTTCCTCTAGTTTTCATGATTATGTCCTCGCTGAAGCCAGACCAGCAATTGCTGGCTGATACTTCCAGCCTAAAAGCGTTCTTACCGGTTGGTGACATATCATTCCAAAATTACGAAAATGCATTTTCCCGTGTGCCAGTTGGTCTGTTCGTCTTCAACTCTATGCTCGTAACGAGTGTAACGGTTGTTTTGTCTCTATTCGTATGTTCCCTCTCGGGCTTTTCATTTGCTTATCTGAAGTGGCGAGGTAGAGATTTGCTGTTCTCGATCATCCTGGCCACTTTCATTATCCCATTTGAGACAATCGCAATTCCGATGCTATTGATAACGTCAAAACTACCTTGGATTGGTTTGGATGGCTTCAGCATCGGCTGGCTAAATACTTATCGGGTCCAGATAGTACCATTTATTGCAGATGGCCTGACTATTTTTCTATTTGTTCAGTATTTCAAGGACTTGCCCGTAGAATTAATTGAGGCTGCGCGCGTCGAAGGAACAACCTGGTGGCAGATTTATCGCCTCATTGTAATACCCTTGTCCGGGCCGGTGCTAGCCACCGCAGCTATCCTGAAGTTTCTAGTCATGTACAACCAATATCTGTGGCCTATGATTGTAGTACAGCAAGAAGAGTATCGGCCGGTCATGGTTGGGCTGCAATATTTTTTCCAGACATTTACCAAAGGTGGCATCGCATGGGGAGAAATCATGGCTTACTTATCAATGATTACTGTACCAGTGCTCGCCTTCTATCTGTACATACAACGAGCCTTTATCGCCTCGGTTGCAGCGACGGGTGTCAAGGGTTAGATCTAATTCCCCTTTAAGCGATGCTACCACACATTGTGTTTTACGGAGTGAGTCTGAAAATTTTCTGAGCTAGAAGCTAACTTTACATATTCTAATCTGAAACCAGATTCTGAATAAAAAATTTCCAATCAGTACTATTGTCAATAATTAAGGTATGGCGGAGATTAAACTTCGGGACGTTCGCAAGTCTTTTGGTAAGGTGGAGGTTATCAAAGGGGTCAATATTGAGATCAAAGATGGTGAATTTGTAGTTATTGTAGGCCCGTCAGGCTGTGGCAAATCAACACTGCTTAGAATGATCGCCGGTCTCGAGGATATCACTCAAGGTACGCTAGAGATCGATGGAGTTTGCATGAATGATCGTCAGCCTAAAGATCGTGGTATAGCAATGGTGTTTCAAACCTACGCAATTTTCCCACACATGACGGTTCGAGAAAATGTAGCTTTTGGCTTGACCATCAACAAGATTGATAAGGCAACCCGAGACGCCAAGGTAGATGAGGCAGCCCGGATTCTTCAGATGGAAAATCTGTTGGATCGTCGACCGTCAGAACTTTCTGGTGGTCAGCGCCAACGTGTGGCGATTGGCCGTGCAATTGTTCGCAATCCTAGGGTTTTTCTGTTTGACGAACCTCTGTCGAACCTTGATGCTTCCCTGCGCATGGACATGCGTATGGAAATTGGGAAATTGCACCAGTCTCTAAATGCATCAATGATTTACGTCACCCATGATCAGGTCGAGGCAATGACTCTGGCTGACAAAATTGTCGTGCTCAATGACGGTAAGGTAATGCAGTCTGGCTCTCCAATGGAACTTTACAAGGAGCCTGCAAATATGTTTGTAGCAAGTTTTTTGGGTGCACCATCAATGAACTTTATAAATGTGGAAGTGAATGACATTAATGAAGAAAATGTAACAGTATATAACCCCACACTTAGCGCAATCAAAGTCCCACGCAAGGGTAGAGATATCTTAAAGAAGTCTCAGGCAATACTTGGCTTGCGTCCTCAATACCTTCGATTAGTAGAGCCATCAGATGGAATACTTAACGGAAAAGTTATCCTAACTGAGAGGTTGGGCGCTGAAACAATCGTCGAGATTCTTTTGAAAGATGGTAAAAGAGTGATTGCCGCAATTAGTGAGGACCAGATCTTAAGCAATGGAAAAGAGATTGGGCTACAGTTTGATCCAAAGCAAGTGCACCTATTCTCTTCTGAGGACAGTAAATTCTTATCTGAAAATAGACAATGAATGTTGTTAATGTTTTTAGTCGGCTTGGTGTGGGACCGGAAAACAAGTCAGGCTCTTTCCAAGATTCGATAAGTCAGGTTGGGCATGGTGGTAGCTAATTCTATGGCATCTTTGCGTCAGCCACTACGCAACCAGCTTTCCTAAAATCACCGACAGGAATCACTGGAGTGATTCTACAATCTTCATCACAAAAAGCTGACAGAGGCTGTTGAGGAATCTCTCTCAGCCAATAATCACTGTTTAGTGATCGACGGTCATACTTTCCCTGCTCTTCCTCTACCTTACGAATTAAACCAAACAGCTTTCCGACCAGACTTTTGTTAAGGAACTGATGAATTTCATAAGTCCAGTGATCACAGTGCTGAAGGTGTAGTCCAAGTAATTCAACTAATTCTCCAGTATGGGGGGAAAGACCAAATACCCCTACCACTTTATTTTTTACCTCCCCTAATCGATTTTCATCCAAGCCCAATTACCTATCAAGGAGAACTCTGATGAATGTATCTCCAAATCTGATCTACAAGCAGCAACGATTTGTCGAAGAATACCAGGTCGACGGCAACGGTTCACAGACTGTTCTGCGGGCAGGCTACAAGACAAAGCATCCTGCTGAAATGGCTTACGGACTGCTCAGAAAAACTAAGCTCAAAGATAGCCTCCAGGACGCTTAGAACGCTCGTAGAGAGCGTTTGCAAATGCGGGTAGTTCGACAGTGAAGCAGTACATTGAATTGAAGGATAAGGCTCTGGAAACTTTTGACTACCAGACATCACTCAGAGCACTAAATCAGCTAGCCAAGCATCTGAAAATCTTTGAGCACTATCATGCGTCACCACTATTGGAGGCGCTCGAGAAGAACCCGGACAACCTTGAAGAATTGGTTGATCAATTCCTGTGGATCAACACGTCTCTGGGCAACTGGTCGTACGTCCTGCGTGCTTTGGATTTGAAGCTGAAGCTTGCCGGCCAAGAGAATAGAGAGTGGAACTATGAGGAAATGTTGCATTCTTTG
>JACLAC010006004.1_pt1 | contig 24971 bp, 18 predicted proteins | sample 8027881 | NCBI WGS metagenome assembly JACLAC01 (sample SAMN15725517, study PRJNA655200) | protist metagenome | isolation source: fluorescence activated cell sorting (FACS) single amplified genomes of... | place: Spain: Blaines Bay Microbial Observatory, Mediterranean Sea | collected 2016-01-19 | reverse complement strand
TGTCGATGGTGGCTGCGACAGCGCGGATGCGTGGGCGGCGGTCGTGAGCGACGTGTTTGCCGATTTTCACATTCCTCTCGACGCGGAGGAAGATGACGCCGACGCTTCCGACATTGTGAGCGCGCTGCGACAATGCAACGCGCTCGTTGGCCTGCCGCCGCCGCTGCCGCCGCCAAAGCCTGGCGATCCTGTGCTCGCCGTGCTGGAGGAGGATGGCGAGTGGCACGCGGCGGTCGTCGCTGAGGACGAGCCGCCGCCGCCGCAGTCGTCCTCCTCCGAGCGCACAATACTCGTTCGCTTCCTGCAGTGGAACAAGCCGCAGGTCACGAGGCGGAATCAGGTCGTGCCACTCGCCTCCGTGATTGACGAGGACGACGACGAGGAGGAGGGTGACGGAGAGCGACGCGTGGGCACCTGCGAGCTTTGCGCGCGGACGCTGCCATTAACCTTCCACCACCTCGTACCGAAATCCACCTTTTGCAAGTACACGAGCAGGAGGTGCTGCCTGCCCGCCGGATTGCCGCCAGAGGCGGAAGCGACCAAGGCGTTCCTGGGTCGGTATGGTACAATGGTATGCCGGCCGTGCCACTCTGTGATTCATCGCCACGCGCCGAATGCGGTGCTGGCCGAGAAGTGGAATTCTCTGCAATCGCTGGCGGAGGCGCCGTCGATCGCAAAGTGGGTGGCGTATGCGGCCACGCAGCGCAGCAGCATGAGCGCGCGGTCTTGAACGAAGCAGATGCATGTAGATCTCAAACTTAGCTCGCTCTTTATAACCGACATTTTGACGCTCAAAGCGAAGTCGCTCATCGGACGGGCGATTATTTCGACGATGAGTGGCAAGGCCAAACTACCCACGCTGGAGAACGCGCCTGCGGCCGCTTCCTCCGGTGGTGCCTCCTCGTCGGCCGACCCCTATGCCGTCATGAACGAGAAGCCCGTCGTCGACAAAAGGCCCTCTACGTCGATCGAACAGCGGCAACTCGGCATGAGCGTGCCACTCGGCATGAGCAGCAAATTCGACAACATACCTGGACCGATGAGCGCGCGATCGGCGACCGCGGAGCCTTCTTCACGTGGGCTGCCATCGATTTGGTCCGGCCCGCAGAGCGCGCGAGAGAGCGTCAGCCGCGGTGCCAGCCGTGGAGGCGAAGGCGCCGACACCCTCCAGCCGCTGCCCCCATCGCAGCCGCCGTCAAAGGGCTGGGGCTCCGTCAAGGATCGTGTCGAGCTGGCGTCGAATCGAAAGCTCAAGATGAGCATAAAACGCGTGCAGCAGGAGATGCTCGGCCCTTTGCGTTTGCAGACGCCACGAGGCTGGTTCCCTCCGGAGGCCGTCCTCGACGCTGCGGACGTATTCGAGACGGACCATCGTGAGAAGAAGATGGATGCAAGGGCCAAGCTGAACGTGCTGCGTACGGATCCGATGGGGCGCATGAAGCAGCGCGATTTTGAGCAGTCGTTATCCGCCGTCCGCGACATGCGTTACGTTGTGCAGCCTTTACGATTTGGCGTCGGCCGCAAGACGATCAGCAGTACGGTCCATTCGATCAACAACTACGAGGTGGAGCTGATGGGCGAGAAGTCGGGGCCGTGGTTCGAGATGGACGACAAGCTGTTGGCGGATGATAAGCCGAGGGCACGCAGGAAGAGGTGGAGATTGGATAAGTCTATATGGGGACCAAGGAGGACGACGAGCAACTCGTTGGACTTTTATGAGACGATGGAGGCGATCAGGCCGATGTTTGAGATGGACTGGAGGATGGCGCGGGCAACGCATGGGTTAGAGAGCTTTATTGGTAAGGTGCAGAAGGAGGCGGTGGGTGTGAAGGAGATCTCGGCGGAGAGGATATCGCAGGAGATAGAGGAGGTAAATGATGGCTGGAGGAGATGAATGAGCATGCCTTGCTTTTGCTTTTGCTTTGCTGCTGCTGCTGCCTGTGTGCCGACGCCGCGCTCTCCTCTGCTCTCTCTCATTCTCTCTCTCTCTCTTGCTGTGTGCTTGTTTGTGCTTGTGTGTATGTGCAGGTGAAGGAGGTGATATGGAAGCACCGGCTGTTAGTATACGGCTCCTTCGATTATTACGCGACCCTCTACTCGACCGCTTTGGACGAGTGCAACGAGTCCGATGTCCATTCACTCTCATTCAACGGCTATCTAGCGATGGTGCGCGACGCGAAGTTCATCTCCAAATTCTGCCCGGCGAGGCTATTAGAGATCATCTTCAAGGCGGTCAACGTCGACGACGATAACGTGCGTGAGAAGCTCGGCCAGAACGCGCTGGCAAGGGATGAGTTCAACAAGATGCATCGTCTCAATCGGCATGAGTTTGTCGAGGCGCTTGTTAGGGTCTCTGTCGTTCGCTACGTCCAATCGAAGCGTGTGCCTGATGTCTCGGATGCTGTCGATAAGTGCTGCCAAGTAAAGTAGCAGCACACGCACGCAAGCAGTGACAGCAAGCAAGCAGCCTTCAAGCCCTTCTTCTCACCACCCTCTGTGTGCTCTCCTCTCGCTTTGCTGCCGCCACCCAGGATATGACCTATTCATTACCAAAAGAGGTCTTCCAAATCTCCGACCTATTCCGTTCAAAGTTCTGTTACATGGAGCAGACAGACGCATCATTGCTACGCCACATTATCACTCTCAAATCGATCTACGAAAAGTACTCTGAGCTGAATGACGACCCTCACAACAAGCTGCAGCATAGGCGCCTAATGTCCTGCGGAGAATGGATCACCCTCGTCGAGCATCTGGGCTTCATTGCCTCGGGTAACCAAGGCGACGCGCGACCCGGAAGATGCATGACTGGTCGGGGAAACACACCGCATGCCTAGAATACAGCCCCCTACCACGCATGCCTCTCTCTCTGCTGCGCTCACCACCCCCGACCTGAGCGCAGCAGCAAGCATGCCTCCCTCTCTCTCTCCCCCTTCCCTTCGCCTCGTCTGCTCACCACTCTCCCCGCCCCTCCCTTCCTCTCTCCCTCTCCCGTCTTGCGCTTGTGCAGGCAATCTAACGATATTCGAGGCAAAGCTCATCTTCTCGTGGTCGAGGATACGGGCGGTCTCGGACTACTCCGCACGAGCGCAGATGCGCCTACGCAATCTGCAGGTAGAGAAAGAGAGCACAAAAGCCAACACAGCCAAGCAGAGCCGCTCCTCCCTCGCTCTCTCACTCCTCTCTCACCCCCTCCCCTCTCCTCTCCTCTCCTCTCCTCTTCCCCTCTCCTCTCCTCTCCTCTCCTCTCCTCTCCTCTCCTGGTGCACACAGTTTGAGGACTTTATGGAGGCGATCGTGCGCCTAGCTTTGATGGTCGCTCTACCAACAGACGCGATGATTGCGGCAGTGGGGGCGGAGGACGCGGGCCAATACATCATGGAGCTTCGATCGAACCCGGAGGATCTGAGGGAGTTTATTCAAGACAATAAGAGGCAATGGTATCAGGTATAAGAGAGCAAAGAGCAGCCCAAGCATGAAGCAAGCATACGCAAGCAAGCAGCATGCAAGGGCAAGCAAGCATACGCGCAGCCCCTTCTCACTCACTCACACCCCTCCCCTCCCTTCCCTTCCCTGCCCTACCTCTTGGATATGTTTATCAGGAACCGACACAGCAGGTTGGGCGATGTGTGGACCATTTACTCGCGCTGATAACAAGGGTCGTCGAGCTCAACACGCGCGGTGCAAAGGACATGGTGGTGACACGAGACGAGGCGAGGGAGTTTGCCCACATGTCGCGGAGTAAGCGAGTCATGAGCGTGGCGGGGAGGGAGGAGGGCGTATTCCGTGCGGCGTTGAATCTCGTCAAGGAGCGGCTACTTGCCGCGTTGGCGCAGGTGAAGAGCAGCGAAGCAAGCAGGCAGCACACACATACAGCTGCAGCAGCACTCCTCACCACACTCCCCCTCCTCTTCCCTTCCACACACACAAACAGGTGCCTGTCTTCGGCGGCCTCACAAACGATCAGTTGGTACTAATGCGCGACCACATGTCGGACGCGCCCTTCCACAAGAAGGATTATCTAATAGAGCAAGGTGCGCCCGGCCGTGAGTTCTTTGTACTCATCGAAGGCAAGTGCGAGGCGGTGAGAGAGGAGGAGGATGACGATGGCGGCATCGAGGAGACGCTTCTCAAGGAATACGGCCAGTTTGAGGTGTTTGGCGAGAGGGCGCTGCTTAAGTCCGAGCCAAGATTCTGTGCGATACGCGCGTTGACCGATTGCAAGACGGTGACGCTGACTCAGGACGACTTTGAGCGGATTATGGGGAAGCCGCTATCGAAGCTGCTGCCCGACTACTTTTAGAGAGATGTGAGTGGGGAGGTGGGGAAGGCCTGGAGCGAAGGGGCAAGGGGATAAGCATGACGTGGTTGACATGCATGCGATCAGAGGAGAGAGAGAGAGCGGCGAGCCAGGTGTTCTAGTCACGAGCGACGATGAGATGTGTGTGTGCAGCGTGTTTTACAAAAGCCGCCGTCATACAGTAGGAACCCACAGCCCTCATCTATCCACGCTCCCCCCCTCACTCGCGCCCCACACTCGCGCACGAATCGCGCACGCGCTCTACACAAACGTACTTAGCAAACACGCCACCAATCTCTCCACGGCAACAGCCGCACGCCCAAAACACATCTCATCACACAAAGCACACCACTGCCAAAAACTCCACCATCACTTCCGCTCCTCCTCCTCCCCATCACCTCCTTCTCTCCCTCGTACACACGCGCTTCTCTTCTCGGGAAGCGCCGCTTTATCAATCATGAGACCTCCGTCACCGAGCCGCCTTGCGTCAACGCTAATGGCGGCTCCTCTGCATGCGGCAACAGCGGCTCCCTCCCAAAATAGTCGGAACGGAACTGTAGTAGGGTGGACGCACCCCACTCCTCCGCCTCTTTTGACGACGCGAACTTGCTCCGGTAGGTATACGCGACCAGCTCCTTGTTCGCCGCGAGGATCCTCGCCTTCTCCTGATGGAGCAGCTCCAATTCGTGCTTCTCCTTCAGCGCCGCCTGCTTCCTCTGCGCAAAGGTGCTCTCTTGGGCGGTCCTTGCGTTCATTCGGCTCTGTGCGACCTGGCTCTTGAAGTTCTGGGCCTTCGAGAGGTGGAGCGACTCGTTATGGCGGCGCTCGAGTAGCCAGGCCTTCGCCTCCGCCCGCTTCTCATCCGCCGCGAGCCGCTTCAACAGCGCCTGCTGCTTTGCCGCCCTCTCGAGCCCTCGTGTTCGCCGCTCCCTCGACGACTCCGCCCCCTGCTTCTTGTTACTCAGCGTGAGGGTACGCATATCCGCGATCGTCTTCTTGAGCTCCAGCCGCATGCGCGTGCCCTCCTCGCGCTCAATCTGATCCGCCTCCTCCTCCTGCGCGTCGAGGCGCGCGTCGACCGACGAGTAGCCACCCGCCGCCGCCTCCACCCGTGCGCGCACGTCCGTGTAGTGCTGCTCCAGCTGCCGCTCGCGGTCCTTCTCCCACGCCTCCTCGTCGGCGCGGACGGCGCGGCAGATCTCGAGCTTGCGCATCCGCTCGGCCTCGCGCGCCGCGCGGCACCGCTCGGTCCGCTGCTTCGACTCCTCTCGCCGCGTCTGCGCGCGCGCGAGCCGCTCGCTCATCTGCGCCTCACGCACGCGCCGGCGGTCCTCCTTCTCCTGGCGCGCCTCGTCGGCGTGGAGGAGCAGCTCCTCGCCGACCTTGAGCTTCGCGAGCGTCGTCTTCGGGATCGTCGAGTCGCGCGGCGGCGGGTACGGCCCGCGAGAGCTGAAGAGCTGCTGCAGTTCGGCGATCTCGGCCGATTCGCTCTGCTGCCCGGGCGATGATGGGAGGTAGGGCACCGCGTCGGCCGGCGCCGGCGCGGGGGCGCGACCGAGGCCGAACATCGTTTATTCGAGTGGAGAGAGTCGCTCTAGGCCGCGCTGGACGGTGCGCGCGCGGCTCAAAGGGCCAAAATCAGACCTCAAGCGTCGCGGCCGACACAGCAGCGATCGATTTCGAGAAGTTTAAGTTTGCGAAACCACGAAGTGAAGCGCAGGCGCTCCGGTCGTCATCAGATCACCTTTTTACATAGCTCGCTCCAATTCTCACAAATCGCACGACGCAGGGTCCACAGGAACGCTCCAGCTCTCACAAAAACTCAGAGCGACAGCGCGAACACCGTGACTATGCAGTACATGCTCTTGTTCTCCCATCGCAGCGTCGCACTCCCTGTGAGCACAGAAGACGGAGGAGGTGAGCGTGCATCGCGTGTGAGAGGCCGGCGTGGCGGCATGAGCGCGTGCGGAGGACCATATGTGTGCATGATGCTCCCGCATCATCAGGAGAGAGAGAGCGGGGCCACATCGCCGTGCGTGCACGCACCGTCGGTCGTATTATCCCAGAAGCATGATGTGGCCGTGTGCAGCCCCGCGCCGTTTTTCTGCATCAGCACCGCCGTCACAACGTACTTGAACGGCTTGTTCAGGTCCTTGAGCCGCTTGATGCAGCCCTCAATGCACTGCGGGCAGCATTAGAGCCGGGAGAATGCGATGAGCGTTTGTGCGTGTCTCAAAACGCGAGAGGTGCAGCAGCATGCGAGCAGCGCGCACCATCGAGGTCCACTGCTTGACCTTCGTGTGCGAATACACCGAATTGCCGAGCACCTGGTCCACCGCCTGCACGCGAAACACACAGCACGGAATAAAAAAGTTAGCGCGGAGAACAGTGTGTCGGCCTCCTCTCGAGCAGCGGCAGCGCACCTCCTTAATCACCGCGAGCACGTCCTCCTGCACGAAGGCGGACTCCTCCGTCGCGACGTCCTCCATGGCTGCTGCTGCTGCTGCTGCTGCGGAGCTGCTATGTGTGCCGCGAAAGCTGCTTCTCTCAACGGACAGGGCCTGCCACGCACGAGCCACGCGCCGAAGCCTTGCACGCCGAGCCATGAGCCGCTTCGCATGGTGGCTCATCAGCATGGCGCTCGTCCTCCTCCTCCTCTCCTCAAATCTAGCATCTCCACAAGGCCAAATCACAACGCATTTGGCACCACCGACCGAGGTGGCACAGCCGACTGCCGGCCGCGGCGTGCTCGCGGCGGCCGAGTTTGACATGATTCCTATTGCGTCGCCGCCGCCGCCACCGCCCGCAGCGCTCGCGATCGCGTTAATTTCGCCGCCGCCGCCGCCTGGCACGCCGTGTCCGCCCGGCTGCGAGGTGCGCGGCGTCTGCAATCGCGAGTACGGCCGGTGCGAGTGCCCGCCGTTAATGGCCGGTCCAGCCTGCGAGCTGAGCATCGCGCCGAGCTGCAGCAAGATGTGGGGCTTAGAGCTGCCGATACCGCCGTGCCAGGCGTTTGCGGAGGAGCTGACCGACTACCGCGACTTTCCGCCGACATGCGAGTGCCTCGCCGAATGCCAGGCGTTGAATGTTCGTGTTGTTTATGTCGACAACTGCGTGAACGCGTCGCAGACGATGCTACAAAAGGGCTCTGATAACTTATGGGTGAATGGTAAGATGAATAGTAAGGTGCCGTATCCATGGCGCGACATCTTTGGCGATGGTAAATGGTTGAGGCAGGCGTACAAGCCAGGCCGGCGAGACATACAGCTTACAGACGCACAGCTAAGTGAGAAGAACCTTGCTCTAGCGGGTCGGCTGCATGCCGACGGCAAGAAGAGTCTACAGGAGAGGCTATGCAGCGGCAATGGTCTATTTACGCAGGTGATGCCGTGGTGGCATAGAGGTACATTGTCGGTCTGCCATTGTATACCCGGCTGGTATGGGAAGGAATGTGAGTATGGCCCGGGGGATGGCAACAGCCCAGTGGTGAAGACATATTGCGTGTAAGCAGCAGCAACAAGCCAAAGCCAACCCGCACAGCCGCAGCAGCCGCACAGCACGCAGCAAGCACAGCAGCAGCCAAAGCAGCCGCACAGCAAGCACAGCAAGCACACTATCATGCCTTCCTCACTCACTCCTCTCACACACCCTTCTTCTCTCTCTCTCTCTTCCACAGCCACAACTGCTCCGGACGCGGCGTATGCAAGCTCAACTGGTGCCATTGCGTACCTGGTACGTGGGGTGTCGATTGCGGGTTTGGCGAGCCCGACCTCACCCTCAGCTCCACCATCACAACGTCGCAAAAGTCGTTATCATTGAGCAAGCCGCACGGATGGAGTACCACAATGCTCCGCACACCGAAGCCCATCCTGCCACCCGCCGCCCCGGGACTACGTATCTATGTCTACGACCTCCCTCCTCAATGCCACATCTGGTTAGCCGCGCATTTCCGGCGCCACGGCCGTTGGGACCAGTCGTATCTCTACTCCCTCGACGCGAAGCTCCACCGCTGGTTGCTACGCTCCCCCTATCGCACCCTAGACCCTAACGAGGCCGACTACTTCTTCATCCCCGCGTATTTGTCATTAGGCTTTTACGACTTTGAATTCGGATTATATTGGCTATCGAACAGGGGCCATCACTTCCTACGGATGCTCATCGAGCACGTCGAGAGATCGGGCCCTTGGTTTGCAAGAAGCAAAGGCGCCGATCACATCCTCGTCATGACGAATGATAAGGGCGCGACATTCATACGCGGCTCCGTCCCCAAGCTCGATCGCGTCAATCTAGTTACACAATGGGGCTGGATACGGCCGCATATACACAGGCCGGAGAGCGATGTCGTCGTGCCGCCCATGTTAAAAGTCGACAAATTGATCTCCGAATCGCCCTTCATGCACACCGATGAGAGTACGCGTGAATGGCTCAAGGCCTCCTCCACCGGCTACCAATATCTACTCTCGTTTGTTGGCTCGGTCCGCTTCCACACACCCGGATACTCCATGGGAGTGCGCCAGAGGGTCTTCCGGTTATACAACCAATCGTCGCAATTCTTCCTGCGCGATTTGCGTGGCGACAGTATTATGGGCAAGCACAAGGCATTACCACCTCATGAGTACTTACGTGTCTTACGCGCGTCCAAATTCTGCCTGGCACCCTCCGGCATGGGCTTCTCTACACGTACATATGAGTCTATGGCGCAGGGATGCGTGCCACTTATAATACAGGACGAGCCCGTCTCCAACACTACAGTTGATCAGGCGTTTGCCTCCCTGTTACCATGGGATCAGTTCTCATTGCGTTTAAAGCAGGCGGATATACCAAACCTGCCGAAGATATTAGCAGAGTATCCGGATGCCGAGTGGTCGAGACTGCGACGCAACCTCGCATGCGCGTGGCCGAGGGTATTGTGGCTTCAGGCGGACAATGAGGCGCCCGGCCAGCAGACGGCAAGCGAGAGCGCAAAAGCGGACGCGACGGCCAAATTGGGCTCTCAATCGTATTTAAGCGGGTACGACGCGTTCGAGTCGCTCATGCATACCTTTGCGAGGCGCGCGGCCAAGAGGCGCTGCAGCAAGGACCCAAAGTATTGCACGAAGAGTACGTTTGAGTACAAGACGCCCGCGAGGAGCTGCAAGGTCGCGAGCGGTAGTATTGAGTATTCGGCGACGCCGCCAACGAGCGGCGGCGCCTTGTGATTTGATGTACGTCTTGTTTTTCAAAACATCTTCTAGAACTGCTCAGTGTCCCCTCCACATCATGACCCTGCCTCATCACATCTCTCTCTCTCTCTCTATCCTGTGATGGTCCGTTTGATCGACCGAAGCCTCTCGGTGAGGTCGGACACCTGACCGCCAAAGCGCGGGCTAAGAGGCGGTGGTAGCGGCTCATCCCCATCGCGTATGCTCGGCGGGCGCAGCGGTATCTCGCTCGAGCTCCCTCCCGCCCCGCTCAATAGAAGCGAGTCTAGGTCGACAATGTCCTCGGCTGACGCGCTCGGCGATTGTAGATGTGAATGCGGCCGTGGTGCTACCGCGAGGCTCCGTCTCTCCCTGTAGCTGTATTCCTCACTGCTCGAATCAGATAGGCCCTCCACCTCCATCTCACCGACCTCATCCAACTCATCCTCGCTCTCGGCGATGATCAGCTCCTGCCTCGAGCCGCCCCCCCCACCACTACCGCCGCTAAGACGCTCTCCAGACGGCGTTAGATCTCTCACCTGACGCCATACCGCATCGCGAGAATCATCCGCACCATAACCAAGCCCGAGGCTCCTTGATCGTAACCTCGAGACCCGCATCTCACTGCTGCTTGGCGTCTCACCGCTGAACTCAGCAGCGATGGAGGGCGAAGAGAACAGGGAGTCACCTCTCTTGTGATGATTGAGCTCTTCTGCACGTAGCATCAGCCACGGGTCTGCAGGAGACAGAGCGCGTGCGGCGGGCGAGACGGGGCCAGCCGCGAAGGCAGCATCAGCCGCCGCGCTTGCTGCGGCGCCTTCGCTTAATGGTATCGTGCAGCACATCTGGTTCAAGCTGCTACGGCGGCCGGAGGCATGGGGTGACTGTACGCCAATACCTCCCATGCTACCTTGCCGTGTGATGGAAGGATGGGATAACCGCCTTGGCCGCTGTTGGTGCCGTGGCCGCCACCCGGCTTGCGCGCCTGCCCCTGCCACACCCTGAGCGGACGAGTGCCTTGCGGCGGCCTCCTCCTCCATTGTGGACGGGTCAGACCGTGAGCGCCTCGCCGCACCCGCATCGGCGGGGACGGCAGCACCACCACCTGCAACCGACGCGCGCTGCTGCGGTAGAGAGAGCGTACGCAACGATCCCCTATCCCCACCAGCAGACGATTCGGAGACATGCGAGACACACGAGACCTCCTCATCCGAGATAGATGGTAAGCCGCGTGTAATAGTATCCTCTTGAATGCCTGTAGAGCCGCGACCACGGCCAAGAGCTCTCTGTATCACATTCGCAAACGTCTGCCTGCCAAGCGATCCGCGGCCTCCACCACCACTAGAGCCGGTACTCGCTTCTGACTGACCGGTACGCACAGTTGACATCTCGCCAGCTGCACTAGCAACCGCAGTCGAGACGGCCGCGGAGCGTTGCGTCGACCTCTGTGCGCTCACTGGCGGTTCTATAACGCTGCCATACTGATCTGTACGCCTCCCTTCCGTCCCTGAAGATGCACGCTCCTCCTCGGATCGCCGCCCCCCTCCTAAAGGAGAGGTATGCGCGCCAGATGAGAGCCGAAACGCGAAGGTGATCTGCACATCGCCGCATAACACACCACACCATGATAATGGCGCCATCGCGCTAATCTCCTGTGTGCATGGCCCGTCCTCATCGCGTATTATATTCATGCCTTGACGCTGTGCCGCTGCAGGGCCGCCGCCACCACCCATCTCACCCCTTCTACTGCCGCCCGGCGAGGAGGGTGTTGCCATACTCTCAGGTGTGATCGCAAATCGTGACGCACCGAGAGGGACATGAACGGCGTCTCCAGCGTCGATGTGCACCACGATATCGTCCGTCTGTAGCCACTCCAATCCTAACTGCGACGCTAATGGCGATAACGCCAAATCGGCGGGATTCCAATCGGCCAATAAGCTGCATTGCCTCCCCTTATCTTTGACAAAGGTGCCGGGCGGGCGCGGTGCAGGTAGCCGCTCGGACCCGCGTGACAAGAAGTTCGCCTCTATAGTCGCATGAAGCGCGGGCTTGCTTGCTAACCATCTATCACCATTCAGGTGGCCCCAACCGCCTTCGGAGTCCCTAAACTCGCCAATCTTCACCTTGACGGATAATGCGCGCACCTCCAAATGCCAGGTATCCTCAAAATCTAATTCGCCGCCAAATGGAGGAGGGGAGAGGAAGGACGTCGTAAACACCGCGTATACGGGGGAGTGATCCGAGTGCTGCGCGAGCTCATGGCAATCACCATGCTCTATACGCTTCGCGCTCTTGCATGCGGGACCATGTAACGACAATATGCGGTCGCAATACGAAGGGATGCGATTCGCCTTGTATGTGAGTGCGGGGGAGGCGCCGCCGCTCGCATCAAGAGCTTTGCTGCTCCTTCCCTGTCCGCTTGCGTGTGTGGGTGTGGGTGTAGGCGCCCCACATGCGCCTTCCGTTAGCGAATCCTCACCGGCATCACCGCCGCTACCGCCTTTAGATAACCGCGGTGACGTTACCTGCGGTTGCCCTCCACCTCCACCAGGGCTATCCTCCGCTGTAGGTGTCAGAGGCGGCTCCGCACCATGAGCGCCGTGCCCCCCATGGCCCTTCTTCTTCTTCTTGTGAGTGCCGGCAGCCCCATCCCCCTCCCCACCTCTACTCTCCATCTTGAATGTTGGCGGGAAGGGCGGCGGCCCACCATCATCAAACCCGAAGAATGCCTTACCTGTCGCCATCTGCTCCCTCAGCTGGTCCCTTATATAAAGCGCCTCATGATCCTGAGTACGTATCTCACTCATTACATCGTCCCAATACGCCTGGCTATACGGCTTCTCCGCACTGACCTTATCTGGCAGGAAGACCTGAAGCTTACGTTCAGGGTACTCGTTGGGGTAGTCCGGATCAGGTAGGTCCCTTGGATCGTCCACGGTAGTACCAAGCCGGTAGTTGAGATCGCCAAACACGAAGAGATGATCAAAGCAAGTGCACGCGTCACGACCATCGCCTAAGAGATTCTGTAGGATACGTACCGAGTCACGATTCCGCTCCAACATTTGGCCCTTCTCGCCTTGATGTGCGGCTAAATGCGCGGTCACAAAGCAGAAGGTAGTCCGCCCCAATGAGAGAGTGATGCCGACCCCACCCTTACGCATAGCGAGCATCTTAGGTGTCGCATACGTCCCCGCTTTACTGTAGGCGGTGCGGAAGGTGGGTACCGCACCGCAAGCGACGCGTCCCGCGTGGTGCAAGTGCGAAGTGCGCACAAACACGAAGAGCTGGATCTGGAACATTGGCATCGCCTCGACTAGGGTGAACTCAGAGCCTAGTACATTCTGTAATGCGGCAGCCATAGAGGTTAATACAACACCGCCGCCTTCAGGGCCTTGCTTGCCGGTCTTGGCGGAGGCGCGCCTGTATGCTTTCTTACCAGCACCAGCAGCGGCCGCAGCGTGGAGGTGAGGATCCGTTGCGGCGGGTGTGGCGGCGGGAACAGGTCCACCTGCCGATGCGACAGAGCATCGATTCAGCGCGGCGCTCGCCTTCTCATCCGCCTCCGCCGCCGCCTTTGCCGCCGCCTCCTTTGCGGTCCCTCCGCCTCCACCACCACCTAGATTAACCCCACCACCTCCACCACCCAGCTCCTGGAATCCGACCGCATATAGATCGCATGTAGGCGTCCCATTAGGATCCCCGCCAAATAACCACGCCGCTAACGGTAATGTGTCGAAGGGTGGGTCCAAGTTCGCCGCATTCCAAGTGCCCACCCAAATCTTAAGGGGCGTCCAATCGGGTCGTAGGCTCACCTTATTGCTCGCCATCAACCGATCGATATCATGCCTCCACGCGTTGAGCTGGCCCTCCATCGGGAACATCAGCTGCACGACCTTCGCCGCACGTAACGCCTGTTGCGTCCCTTGCTCGAGCCCCCCCGTGAATTGGTCCTCCTTGTGTCCTGTCTTGATCGAGCCTCTTGAGTGCGCACGATAGCTCGCATCACCACCACCTGCGCCAAGGATAAGCTTACCTATACTCGCGCGCCTTGCAAGCAGATGTGGCGAGAAGATCTGAATGCGACCACCCTCCTGAGTGAAATCGAGCTGGAGCAATGAAGCAGTCTTATTCAGCTGCCGCCCTACACTCTTGCCATCAACCTCAACCACCTGGCATTTATCGACACGCGCCAGCTCGAGGTTAAACAGCGGCATGGAGCCCTGAGCGGCCGTATGAGCAAAGAAGTAGATGCGCTTATCTCGCCGTAACTCTGCCCAATAAGTGTCGAAGTCGCCTTCGGTCGCGGGCCTCGCACGCAGCCATGCCGCCTGCCGAGGCGTTGTGATCAGGGTAAGCCGTAACCGTAAAGTAGAGAGCTTGTGCTGGTGCTCCATGAGCTTCTCGCCCATTAGGCGGGCCATGTACTCCTGTGCAAAGGCAAGGCAAGAGAGGGTGTGGTGAGAGGGTGTGGTGAGAGGAGAGGGTGTGGGGGTGAGAGGAGAGGGTGTGGGGGCGAGAGAGGCAAAAGGCTGTGGCAGGGTGGTGAGAGGGTGTGTGTGTGTGGTGTGTGCATGTGCATGTGTGTATGTACCTGCAGCTCGGCCTGTCGTTCTAACATCGTCTGCTCCGACGCGGAGATGGAGGTGTCATCATGCAGCAGCGCGTCCAGACCACTACGATCGCGCCGTCTAAATGGGAGGAAGCCTAACCGTGAGGAGAGGGCCGGCACCTCCCACGACCACAGCATAATCAGGGATAATACCTGTACACCCAACTGGCGCGCTCCTAAAGCGACGACATAGAATGTGCCGACAAAGAACGACTCGCCGTAGAGGCATAACGCTAAGCTGGAGACGTACACGGAGATCGTCACCGACGGCCACGAGGGGAAGATGCCCGTAAACGACGATCCGGAGACCATCGCTATAAGAGGCCATGCCGGTAGTAGCGCACAGCCCATGATCACCGCCTCAATAAAATAGAAATAACGCTCGCGGTCTTCTATCGGATCGCCGTCCTCGACGCAATTCTCGCGCATTGCGTCGTCGTAACCGGGCGCCGCCACGACTATATGCGCGAAGATGGTCAGAAGGAACGTGAGGATCTGTATCAGGGCGATGCGCTGCGCGGTGCGGTCCCACAGCTGGAGCTTCTGGGTCTCCGCGGCGCGGACCTTGGCCCAGACGCGCCAGACCTTGGCGGAGAGGGGCGCCGCGTGGAGCTCGATGTGGATCAGCAGGAAGAAGGACTGCGCGTGGCACTGCGCCCACGTGTGCACCTTCGTCCGGTCCTCGAGCTCCGGAGCATTTATTCCGATGCGGTACAGCTCCCACGAGTGCGCCATTAACATGCCCTGGCCGCTGAGCGCGCCGAGGAGGAGGTAGACGAGGAAGCCGAGGCCCGTCTGCCGCACCGATTTGTCGTTGCGGCCGACGAATAGCCGCTGAAGCAGCCACAGCTGGTAGGCGCACACGCATGCGGCGACAGTAAACGAGACGATCGATACCGGCGCCAGGATGTTGTCGTTGAACCAACCCCAGTCTTCACCCGACTCCTCGTCGTCGGTGAAGTTGGCGGGCGGCGAAGAAGGCGGTAAAGTGATATTGTTGGCGTCCATCGCGCGTGAGATGAGCACGTGCGAAATGAAGCGAGCCGCCTCACGCGCTTTGCGACGCGTTGTCTTGGGCAGGTCGGATCCAGAAAAAGTAAAATACGGCCCACAGCGCGACTCTCTCTACATACGAGCGCGTCGCGCGCTTCACACAAAGGCAAACATAGCATCCTGCGGAGGCGTCCTGCTTGCCCGCGTGGCGTCGTCGGCATCGACACGCAGGCCATCATCATAGACATTTGATGGGGTCCTCCTAAGTGTGCTGCGCGTAACATAGTCGGGCGAGCGGGCCGTCGATGGGGCCGTCCGTCCGCGCGGGCTGCCACTCGCGCTCGAGCGCCTTCGCCGCGAGGAGCCTTGATGGGAGCCCGAGTAATAGGCCCTGTCCGGGTACACCTCTTGCGAGTCCCTATAATGCTCGCTTCGCGCCTGCTGCTCGCTTCGAGCGACCCAATCGGCCGCCTTCTGTTGCGGCGGCGGCTCGGCCAGTCGATCGAGCGTCATAGTGCCTTGGCTGCTGCCTTGGCGGCCGCTGCCGGCAGTACCAAACCATTTGCCGCGCTGGTAGCGTTTCGAGCCGCCACCGCCGCTGGAGTCGCGGTCTCCCGCGGCGTTCTTTCGCGCGAGGCCTTTGATCGCAATGCCGAGGGCCGCCCACCTCAGCCGCCGCGAGGCGATCGGGTACTCCTTCCCAAACTCCTCCGTCGTTGCGGGCGTGTTCACAATCTCGATGAGCGCGTCCCTATGGATGCAGCTCACCTCCGCATACGATGCCGCAGCGGCCGCCTCCTCACGCAGGTCGGTGCGGTAGAGTATGCAATCCTCACCCCAGGTACTGCCTGATACGATGAGGCTGCCGTCAATCGTGCACGAGCCGCTCACAAGGTTGTACAACGAATCGGCCGGAAGGACCTCGTTGGGGACAAAGACCCGCGTACGTAGCGCGAGAGCAATCCGTAGGAGGCACTGCTCCTCCGCACCCTGAAGGAATGGCACAGAAGCGAGCCATCGGCCATTCACCTGCAGCTGAAGCTCGGCCTGCAGCTTTGGGCTCATCATCTGTATGAGCTTCCTTTGGTCGTCCTCGATGTGGCTGCGATGGGCCCTATACATATACTCTCGCAATCGAAGCCTTGTCGACTTGTCAAGGTGATGGTGCCGGCAGTAACGGTTGAGATTATCCATGCGATGGCGGAAGAGGCTCGCTTGAGGGTTCATGTTGGCTAAGGTGTCGACAAAGTTGGCGATGACGTACGTCCACAACAGGGCGGCGCAGATGACGATGAGCGTCATGACGCACTGCTCACCGGGCAGCATATCGCCCATGTTTGTATCGCCGCCCGAGGCGCCCGAGATGAGCATGATCATCCAATAGTACATGGCGACCCATAACTCGAGGCCCAGCTTGCAGTAGACACCGCCTGCATCCTCAAGGTACTCGTAGCCCTCTACTGGATCGAGGCGATGCCATGTGTGCCCGGGCTGCAGGCCGTTGCCCGGGTACGCGTCCGTGTCGGGTTGGATGCAGTAACCCTTCGCGCCGAGGAAGGAGAAGATCGGGTGCGGCGCGTACCACGGGATAAAGGCGAGGAGGCACGCAAACCAGTGGGCGGAGACGAGGTAGGTGATAAGGCAGCCGAGGATCGTCTGCACCGAGTAGTCGAGGGCGATGAACGCCTTGAGCCGCTCGAAGGTGCGCGACGACTTTACGAGCCGGACGAGCTTGAGCAGCCGCAGGCAGCGCGCGGTGCGCAGCACCTCTATGAGCGGGATCCAGCCGCTGAGGACGGAGACGAGGTCGAGAGCGAACCACGTAGTCAGGTAGTTGAACGCGATCCCTTTGAAGGACGTGATCAGCTCCTTGTTGCCTTTGCTCTTAATCTTATACGGGTCCTTCGCCTTCTTTGTGTACCCTCCCTTCTTTTTGCTGCTCGGGATGATGCTGCGGAGCCTCTTACCCGATTGCGCCTTGACGACGAGCGGCTGCGGCGGCCTCGGCACCATGATGAAGAATTGCAGCACCATGTCCATCACGAAGAAGGCGTCGATGACGCGATTGATAAAGAAGAGCGGCTGCGGGAACGCGGGCGTGTCCATGAACGAGATCTCGTACGGCGTCGAGAGGCCAATGTAGATGAGGATGAAGGCGCTTAACGTGTCCCAGACGGGAAGGAATTTGCTCGTGAGCGGGTTGAGGCGGCACGGGTAGCGATTGGGAATTTTCGGGGCTTTGGCGAGCTTTCGCCGCCTGAGGCCTCGACCCTCATCCGTCGACGACGTGGTGGCGGTGGTGGCGGAGACTGGCTGGTCGACACCCGGCGACTCTGTCAGAGTCCTGGAGGAGTCCTCCAGTGCCGTGGCGGACGCGGCGGCGACGGCCGTGGCGGCGGGCGCGGGCGCGGCCGTGGCCGTATCGCGCATAGCCGGCGACTGCGCAACGACCTTTGAGACTAGCTGCGACTGCTGCGCCAACTGCTGCCGCAGCTCCTGCATCTCGGCGACGAGCTGAGCGTGCGATTCGGGCGTCGCCGGCTCGCCGTTGCTCGTGGCCGTCGCCTGCTTTGACGCCCGTGAGGCTCTCATACGAGCGAGGGTTGAACTGTTGCTCGGCGTCTTTTTCGGTGTCGACTGCTGCTCGTCGGCCATCATGGCCTTCTCGTAGGGTGTTGGCAGTGCCACCTCGCCGGCAGGCGGGTAGAACTGCAGCGACATTTTAGTGTTGCGTCGTGCGACACCGGTCGCGCGGTTGGTAGGAGAGCACGGAGCACGGGCGCTGCCAACTTCGCTCCGCGGCGGATTTCGTCAATCTTGTCGGCGCCGCCGACGCAATTATCGGCGCGGCGCGTCGTTCTTGCCGCCCGCGTGCCCGCCACCGGCGAATATCGACGCGGCCAAACTTAGACGCGTGCGGCGTGCCGCGACGAAGCTGAGCTGTGCGAGGCGCTTTCGCGTCGCCACTCACGCGATGGTATTAAATGCAGCTGCCTCGCCCCGCCTTGACTGCGCTCACTTGCCGCTGCGCCTTTTGCCGCTCGCAGGCGGAGGACGAGTCGAAGCTCCCCGCCGATTACACGCGGGGGGGCTTCAAGCGGAAGCGGGTGAATACGACGTTCCGAGCTCTCTACGGAGACAGCAACACGCGCTGTGGCCGCGACTGGTGCTGCATCGGCAGGGACACGTTTCCGCGGAAGCAGTGCATCTGGATCGTCACGCGCCCATGGTTCGATTCGGTCATCCTCGGCCTCATCATGCTCAATAGCCTCACGATGCTGGTCCGTCGCCGCCGCTGCGCACCTCATCTAATTTCGCTCGCTCATCTCGCGCCTCGCTTTTTTTCTCGCGCCGCAGATCTTCGCCCAGCCGGTGCTAATAAAGGTGATCCAGTCGTCCAACTCCTCATACGCCGAGGCCTGGGCGAACGAGAATGGCAAGAATTTCGACCTCGTGCTACACCGGCCAGACTATTGCGGCTTCAGCCAGATCAACCCGTGCTCCATCGCCGAGTGGATCGATTTCGGCTTTTTGATGACCTTCGCGTGCGAGATGCTCCTAAAGATGATCGCGTTAGGCTTATGCGGCTACCTGGACAGCGGCTGGAACTGGATCGATATGATAGTTGTCATCAGCGGCATGATCACCCTGGTCTTCTCCGACTTTCCGGTTGTCGGCACCCTGCGCTTAGTGCGTATGCTGAGGCCGCTACGCTCCATACAACGGATACGCGGCATGAGGGTATTGGTGCAGTGCATATTAGTCGCGGCGCCGCAGATTGTACGCGCCGCCGCCGCCGCCGCGCCGCACCGCACCACTCTCTCTTTCTCTCGCTGCGGACTGCGCTCACACACACACACGCTCTCCTTCCCTCTTGCCCGCACACACACACGCAGTGCCACGTGGTCATCTTCCTCGTCTTCTTCCTCTCTCTCTTCGCCCTCTTCGGCATGGCCTTCTTCGGGCTCAAATTGCGCCACTCATGCCACTCGTTTGAGGATGGTGAGTGGGTGAGCACCGGGGAGATATGCGATCCGAACTGTGAGTGGGAGGAGGCCTCAGGTAACACATACGCACGCACTGCAGACAGGCACAACCGCACGCACGTCGCTGCATGCACCCTCCACCCTCACACCCACCTCCCTTCTACTACCTACCTGCCCTCTTAGGCATTTGGGACGACACTACCTGGACACTCAAGGGCAACTGCAGCTCCCTCGGCCCCTCGACCTCACAACAGTTATCCTACACCTACCCGGGCATATCATACACCTACACCTGTAGGCCCGGCTTCGAGTGCCGCTGCACTAACAGCGGCTTAGCGGATGCGGCCTGCACCTTTCTTGACAACCCAAACTATGGGGCGACGTCATTTGACTCGTACCCTTGGGCGATGGTCACCCTCTTCCAGAGTATTACGTTAGAGGGTTGGGTCGATGTCATGTACCAATTGCAGGACGGCACATCAGGTACACCTATGCACATGCATGTGTGCAGCAAGCAAGCAGCACACAGCAGGAGGCAGCCCCACACGCGCAGCCTCTCACAAGCAAGCAAGCAGCACAGCAGACAAGCAAGCAAGCGCACAGCAGCAGCACACACCTCCTCACATCTCACCACCCTATGACACACACACACACACACACACACCTCCCCCTCTTGTACCCTCACACAGGCATGGTCTTCATCTACTTTCTCATACTAATACCCCTATGCGCGATCATCACGATCAACATCTTCCTTGCGGTCCTCGTGATCGCGCTAAACAACACGGAGAAGACCGAGGAGGGCGAGAAGCCGAATCATGAGAAGGAGGGCAAGGTGTATCAATCAATGGTGGATGACCTCTCCCACCCGGATACGCCGATACGGCAGAAGTGTTTGCAGATCGTACGCAGCAGCACCACCACCACCACCAAACCAAGAGCAGCAGCACACAACGCATTGAACATCCCCACACACTCACACTCACACGCCATCCCTCCCTCCCTCCTACTCCCACGCACACACAGGTGCGTATGCCGATAACAGACCGCTTCATCATCGCCTGCATCCTAATAAACACGATCATTATGATGTTTAAGATCTCCCCTCGGCCGGATAGGCTGGGCGAGGCGGGCTGGCCGGTCAATCTGGCGAATAAGGATAACGACTACATGGATAGTGGTTGGTACGTACTGCCGCCACAGCAGCAGCACCGCCCTCTCTCTCTCTCTCTGCACACACACTGCAATGCCCCTGCTGACCGCTGGTCTGCTTGCTTGCGCTGTGTGCTGCTACTTCTGCATCAGGTATCAATTCTTATTCATCTCCAACCTCGTACTTACCGCCATCTTCACGATCGAGAGCATCCTCAAAATGGTCGCCTTCGGGAGACTCTTCTTCCGCGACTTTATGAACAAGTTTGACCTCATCGTCGTCCTCTTCTCGATCCTCGAGATCATCCTAGACTCGGTCGCACGAGGCGGTGGAGGCGAGAACCCAATACCTATCCCATTATCCGTCCTCCGCGCCTTTCGCATCTTGCGGCTCTTCAAGATTGTCAAATCGTCGAAGAAGCTCAAGGTCGTGTTAACCTCGTTGGCGCAGTCGTTCGAATCGGTCAACTATCTCGGCATGCTGCTTGGTTTGATGATCTTAATCTTTATACTGCTTGGCATGGAGCTGTTTGGCGGCTTCTACCCTCGGCCAGAGCTCAATTATACGCAGGCGATGGTGCCGAAGGCGTGGGAGGATAACAAGCTTAGCTGGGATGGATATTGGGCGTCGCGCTACCATTTTGACGACTTTGGGTCGGCGCTCCTCGCGATATTTATCGTCATCTCGGGAGAGAATTGGAATGAGATCATGTGGGACAGCCACAGAGCGACATGGGATTACGACACGAACTCTGGCATCATGCTCCCCTTCGCCATCCCATACTTTATCCTCCTCTTTACGATCGGGAATCTATTATTATTCAACCTATTTATTGCTATCCTTTTGATGAACCTGAATATGGATAGCGAGGAGGAGGACGAGAAGGAGGAGGCGCCAAGCCCCGCAGCCGCAGCCGCAGCCGCAGCAGCCCTACCAGAGAAGCGGGTGAGTGGTGGTGGTGGTGATGTGGGCGACTTGGAGGCGGCAGTGCAGGCGGGCTACCCTACCTCACCACCCGCAGATCCTGATGCCACCGACTCTAAGAGCGACTCGCCGCTTGAGCGTGTCGCCGCCACGGAGGAGAAGCGTGTGAGCTTCGACCCGGCGGCTTCAGAGGGCCTTGCTGAGGCGTCCTTGGCCGAAGGCTCCTTGGCCGAAGGCTCCTCCGCCCCCGGCAGTACGGGGACGGGTACCGATGGCAGCTTTACTAAGGACGACAAGAGGGCGAAGAAGAAGAAGTCCAAGAAGGGCGAGAAAGATAAGAGGATGCTCACCTATGAGTTCGGCGCGTATCGTGATCCTACAGATCCGGCGTGTGAGAGGGTGCAGACGACAAGGGGGTCAAAGAGGGATCTATTACGAAAGGTGGAGGCGGCAGATGCTGAGTCGCCTGAGGCTGCTGCTGCATTGAGCCTCGATAGCTCTCTTCATGGTGGAGGTGGCGTCTCTGAACGGAGCATTACACCATCCTCCGTGTCGCCCTCCTCCAACCCCTCACCGCTCAAACAACAGACTCCAGGCACTGCTGCTGGTGGTGTTAGCCCAAGCAGCGGCGGCGGTGGTGGTGGCAGTGGTGGCAGCGTGTTGAGCCCCTTCCCTACACACGAACACGATATGGATGCTACCGGCATCCCACCGCCTCTCTTCGGCTGCAATCTGCCTACATTTGATGGCGGCGATAAATCGTTATACCTCTTCTCGTGGCGGAGCAAGTTTAGGCAGTCGTGCGCGCAGATCGAGCTCCACCCCTATTTTGAGTCTGTTATATTAGTGCTTATCGTCATCTCTACGATCGCACTGTTCATCGATATGCCGCACTTGACCTCAGACCATCCGCTTCGCCTTGCCATCAGCGCGCTCAACTGGTTTCTCACATTCGTGTTTATCGGTGAGGCGCTTCTAAAGATTGTCGTCCACGGCCTTCTCTTCAGCAAGACGCCAAAACGCTTTGTAAAGGTCGCCACGCCATACCTACGCGACGGCTGGTCACAGTTGGACGCGATGATTGTCTGCATCTCTATCATCATCCTCTTTGATATATCAGGTGTAGATGGTCTGAGGGCCTTCCGCGCGTTACGTCCCTTGCGATTGGTCTCACGTTATGAGGATCTGAAGGTGACGGTAGACACTATGGCCGCTAGCGTCATGGCCATGTCGTCGGTGTTGGCAGTCGCGCTGCTCTTCTTTACGGTCTTCGCCATCCTCGGGCTGGAGGTGTTTGGCGGCAAATTCGGCTATTGTGCCGACCCTCTGTACTCTGATGATACATATGGCAATCAGATGCCCTTTATGTCGAATCGCGTCGTCCCCGGGTTATCTGCAGACGGTCAGACGGACTATGCCGAGTGCATGGCATTGCCAAAGTACAATTTGACACGACGCACTACAGACGGTGTGCTGCTGACCGACATGGCAGATCTCTATCCGGACGCGGTACCAAACTGGCTCGATTTTGTGGAGTTCCCTCAGTGGTTACAGCCGCAATTCGGCTCGTTCGATAACATTGGCCATTCGCTGTTACAGCTGTTTGAGATCTCCGCTCTAGAGGGCTGGCCGTCTGTATTATATTGGGCGATGGACACCGATCGCGAGAATATGTTAGTCGAGCCGTGGCCTGTAGAGACGAGCCAGAATATGGGCCTTGGAGGGACGCAATCGCCTATGCAGTCGCATGAGACGAATGCGTGGATAGCGGGCGCGTTCTTTATACTATGGATCGTGTTTGGCTACTTTATCCTTGTTAACCTGATGATTGGCGTTGTTGTAGATAGCTTCCAGGATATCAAGGAGGAGAATAACGGTCTGGTGCTGATGTCTGATGAGGAGGCCGATTGGGTACGTACGCAGAAGCAGGCGATCATCTCGAGGCCGTTAGTCCAAGCGACGCCGCCGGAGCATCCTACACGCTTATGGTGTTACCAGCTGGTGATATCGCATCGGTTCGAGATTGGCATTATGAGTGTTATCTTGCTGAATATGCTACAGATGTGCTGTGATTGGAACGAGCCGAGCGTCAACGCGCCGTATATGGCCGATTTGAAGAGGGCGGTCGCGTACATCAACATCCTCTTCCTCATCATCTATTTCTTCGAGATGATCCTCAAATGGATCGGCCTCGGCTTCAAGCAATATTTTTGCGATCCGTGGAACTGTTTCGACGGTATACTCGTCTTCGTCTCCCTCTTTGATGTGATCACGACCTTCCTCTCAGGATCCGTCCAGTTACCATTCCCCGCCGGTGTGATCAGGGTGCTGCGCCTCTTCCGTGTGGTCCGCGTCCTAAGGCTCATCAAAGGCGCGAAGAACATGCGTACGATCATGATGACGGTGTACATCTCTATACCTCAGTTTAAGAACATCCTCATCCTATTGCTCCTGGTCAACATCATCGTCGACGTCATATGCGTCAACGTCTTCAGCTTTGTCAACTATACCCCTGGCAACCTCGAGTTTGACTACAACCATTCGAGCGCGTGGGTATGGGGTGGCGTGACGTACAGCGGTAGTACAGACAGCAGTGTCAGCACCTATCTTATGAACGCGGCCGAGAGGGGCGAGGTGTACGACGCGACCGACTTCCATTTTAGTGGCGATGGGACCAACTGGGGCGACAGCATCAACCGCCACGCCAACTTCCAGTACGCGTGGACCGGTTTCATGGTGTTGACCCGCGCGTCGACTGGCGAGGGGTATAACGGCCTGATGCATGATTTATACGGCATGGAATGGGGCCATAACCGCTTAACGTGCTGCCCACAATGCGGCCCGATTATCGACCCAACAAACGACGGCCTGCCCATAACAATCCCCTCCACCAACAAGACGATCATGGGAGGGCGCAACATCCCACAGAGCTCATGCGGCCAGACGTTTGTCGCGATTATCGTCTATCTCGTCTTCCAGATGATTGTCGCGTATATTGTACTATCCATCATGATTGGCGTCATCATCGAGAACTTCAGCAACATAGGCGGCAACGAGTCGAAGATCTCATTTGATGATGTCGAGGCGTTTAGAGAGACGTGGCTCAAATACGATCCGCAAGGCTCCTTCTCTACTCCCTCGTATAATATACTCGGCATACTAAGTAACACGCCGCCTCCATTAGGAGTCAAAGGCCAGAAGCCGCCGAAAGCACGCGCGGAGATGTTGAAGCTCGTCCAGAAGATGAACCTGCCCGATCACAACGGCCAGATCCATTTTAACGAGACGTTAACCTGTTTATGCGCCTTTGTTGCCGACGAGAAGGGCTTAATGGTGCCTGTCCCCGAGTGTGAGGTTGTATTAAAGGTACAGAGAGAGCAGGCAAAGGTGCCCAACCTGACCGGCCTGGAGCATGCCTCTCATAACACCTATACCAACTATGTCCTCTCGTTACTACAGGCGCGGTTTAGAGCGTATGAGCAGCGGCAGAAGGCGAAGGAGACGGCGGGGCGTATGGGATTCCTCTCGAAGAAGGGGAGTAGATCGAGCAGTGGAGGCGGCTCACCCCATCGCGATGGGAGTGGGGGAATGGGTACAAGCCTGCCTCCAATGCCCGATCATATTCCCTTGGACTCTCCGATTGTGATTGCGGTCGGCCAAAGCGAGATGAAGGAAGGGGAGGATGCTGATGTCAAGGTGAAGACAGTAAAGGGCGTGTTAGCTGTAAGCGCTATGGGTGGTCGCATCATGGCCCCTGTTGGCAAGGGCTCGAATGCGAAGGATATGGCGCGGCTTGTAGCGGACGAGGTGGCGGATAGGGAGGAGGCGG